>Ga0307968_1004186_pt1 | contig 11819 bp, 9 predicted proteins | sample OrgLakmetagen650_FD_201834 | JGI IMG/M metagenome (GOLD analysis project Ga0307968, IMG submission 201834) | Saline water microbial communities from Organic Lake, Antarctica - #650 | ecosystem: Environmental > Aquatic > Non-marine Saline and Alkaline > Saline | place: Antarctica: Organic Lake... | reverse complement strand
GTGTTACAGCTACGGCCCCCAGCAGGGACCTGACAGACAACAAAAAAAAGAGGAGGGAGGGCTCAAGCAGAGGAGAAAGCAAGAGGAAGCTGCTCAAGGAGACCCAGAACCAGGGAAAGGAAACCAGAAAAAAGAAAAGGACCCAAGTAGAGTACAGAGGAGCTTCTTCTGAAGCCTTTGATGATGATGGCGTATTACATAGGTCCAGGGGAGATAGCAAACTCCCTACTACGAGGTTGAAATGAAACTGAAAGATGATAATTAAAAGGGAAGCAAGAGAGGCAGGCTGGAAGCGATAAGAGAAAATAGGGGGGACAACCAAGATGAAGAAAAGAAAGGCAAAACGTGTACGAGAAGGGCAAGCACGGGAAAGAAAGAAGGAAGGAAAGTCTGCGTACTTTGGTGCCCATGTAGAAAAAAACGAGGTTTAAGAGGACATGGTTAGTAAAGGGTAAACCAACAACGGGCCGATCTAGCTACACCACCGCGAGGCACCCAACATAACAAACTAGGGAAGCTAAGAGTTAGCCAGGAAACAAGCAGCTAAGCCATTGCGATGACTGGTGCGCCAAAGCCAAATTCCAATACAACCCAAAGAAAGCTGGCCAACCTATACCTAGATCAAGGCGGTTTTGGGTAGCTGCCCTGAAAGCCTAGTGCCCTCTTTTCTTTTCTTTTCTTTTCTTTTCTTTTCTTTTCTTTTCTTTTCTTATCAAGGCGGTAGACACGCTAGGGAGGGAGCTGCAGTGAAACAGCCAAGGAGCCGTTTGGCCTAGCATACACAAAGGGGTGAGCCTTTCAAGGAATTGAAATTTGATTCTCAAAGAGTTAAGAAGCTTGCCTCCAAGCTCCATGTGCACTCTGTGAACTTGGCTGCTAACCTTGTCCATACCAGACATGCCCTTTCCAGTACTGTTATCAGCTCTCATCAGGAGCTGGTTTCAGGCCAAGCCTGCAACCCTCTTGATCCCCATTGATTTTTCATTTCCCTTTTGCGGTAGAGGAGCTTTACGGTACTCGGTACCACAGTGGCTCCTTTCCATAATTAATGTGGGGAGTGGCTTTCACTGCCTGCGTATTTTTTTCTTTTTTTCTTTTTCTTAACTCATGCAGGCTGGCGTATGCATGAATTATTTGTGGCTGGCCGAGACCAGTCAGCAGCCAATCAGCCAAACAACCTGGCTGAAGTCATCCCCCCATTGTAACCATTCTATTTGCTTGTAAACCTTGTAACCACCGGAATCAACTCGGTCGTTTTGGCTTGGTGCAAGACCAGACAGAGTAAGAAGCAATGAGTATGCTAGAGGCTAGAGGTAAACAAAGCTACACAGGCAGGGAGCCCAAAGCACTAAGTACTCCTGGTTGGGAGGCTATTTGTTAAACAAGATACTATCACATCATACTGATATCCGCTGTGCAGCAAGAGGTAAGAATAAATGATTTGCGCAAAAAAAGGGTCCGTTAAGAAAAAGTATAAAGCAATCAGCCACAGGAAGAACACAAGGTATCTAAGAAGTGCTATGAATCAGACCACTGAGTTTTCAATAACATGGTACGAACGTTAGCTGCATGCTTTGGGTTTTATTTGGTTGCTCCAATGAAGGACGCTTGGACCTCCTTCTTTAGCACTCCAATGTATGGGAGAGCCCTGAAACCAGAATTGAACACAAGATGGACACCAGATTTGCTGCTTGTTGACTCAATATAAAATGTGCAATACGGAACCTTTGACCTGCAGCATGTTTGTGTCTTGCACCACATTAATGTGCATCCTACGTAGTTCCAGTGCATGGGCATACACAAAGACGTTTGATGCTGCACACACTTTTGACACAAAGATATTCCAAACAACACAGGATGGTTGCGATCATACCATTACATGCCGATGGTGGTTGTGATCATACCATTACATGCCGATGGTGGTTGTGATCATACCATTACATGCCGATGGTGGTTGTGATCATACCATTACATGTCGATGGTGGTTGTGATCATACCATTACATGCCGATGGTGGTTGTGATCATACCATTACATGCCGATGGTGGTTGCGATCATACCATTACATGTCGATGGTGGTTGCGATCATACCATTACATGCCGATGGTGGTTGCGATCATACCATTACATGCCGATGGTGGTTGCGATCATACCATTACATGCCGATGGTGGTTGTGATCATACCATTACATGTCGATGGTGGTTGTGATCATACCATTACATGCGATCATAGCATTACATGTCGACGGCTTAAGCGCCAGCAAGGAGTGTGCAAGCAGCCGGCGAAGATCAGCAGGGCCGCTTATTTAATGACAATAGCAATGAAATTTCCAATCACAAAACGTGCCTTGCTTTGTCACTTGTTCTCAAGAAGCGTCAGCCCCTTCAATTCCAACATACCTGTAGATTTGGGCTGTGTCCATTCCATTCCCCACAACCCACTTGTTTGGGCAAGGGTACCCGATGTAATCAGGCACGTACGTCACTTTCCTCCTCTCTGTCTTGTCTAGCAGCACCAGCGATCTAGAGTGCACGTCAGGGGGATGTGAGGTACAGTAGTGATGTACAGTAGTGAAAAAAGGGGCTGGCTATGCAAAATCTTCAGATTCCCGATACAGCTGAAACTAGGATTATACCGAAGTGGCTCTTTCCACCCTGCTTCTCAGACAAAAATAGAATCACTTCCAGCCGTCTGGATGCTGTACTGGTTGCTCCCATCTCCGCAAAAACTAAAATGCAAGAGTCTAGCAATGAAGGAGGGTGGGTTCTTAGAAGTGGCAGGGGGCAACTGAGGGGGAGTGGGAGCACCTCAGCAGCACTGCCACTAGCAGATCCACCTTCCCCAGACAGCACCGACCCAAAGATCTCAGCATTCTCCAACGTGACATTCACCTCATCGAGATTAAGTACTGTGAGGACACTAGATTGCAGAACCAGCTGAGCGCCGCGCAGGAACAACACACAGGCCTTTGCTCCATCCTCCAAGGAGCCTCCGTTACCCTCCACACCATCCTTTTGGGAGTGGGTGGCACCATCTACAACAATCACACGCTGTAGCCTTTCAAGGAACTGGGTCTTAATTCTCAAGGAGTTAAGAAGCTTGCCTCCAAGCTCCATGTGCACTCTGTGAACTTCGCTGCTAAATTTGTCCATACCAGACGTGCCCTTTCCAGTACTGTTATCAACTCTCATAAGGAGTCGGTTCCAGGCCAAGCCTGCAACCCCATGATCCCCATTGATTTTTCCTTTCCTTTTTGCGGAGGAGGAGCTTTACGGTACTCAGTACCAAAGTGGCTCTTTTTCCCTAATTAATGTGGGGAGTGGTTTTTCACTGCCTGCGTAATTTTTCTTTTTCATATGTGGAGTTTGATTGTTGCTTGGAACGCTATTAAGCCACATTGCATTATAACTAAGCAAGCAAAGTCAACTACAGGGGGAGTATTAAGAAAATTGCTCAATTAACAATTACAAACACCAACACTTTGAAAAACGCTGTGCCTTCTGTGCTCCCCTTATCCCTATTCCTTGCTCCAGGAAAGAGGCAACAGACACAAGACAGTGGCCTCAACTCACTTGACACTTGCAGCGCCAGCCTCAGTGACCAGCCTGTGCACTTCCCGTAGCGTAAGCCCAGAGTCACACAGGTCGTCAACGAGCAGCACGTGCTTGCCTTTAACAACGGATTCGTCAAAACTGACCTGCGCGTGATATATGTTTTGATGAAACTTTATCCGCAGGGTTGAGATTGAGGGTTAGGGTATTAGAATAAGGGTTCACCCCTATCACTACTGATTACTAACTGATTACTGATCATACCTTGACTGAGCCACTGGTCTCTGTGCCCGCCCCGTACGAGCTGGCTGCCACAAACTCAACAGTGACACCTTGTTAAGCAAGGGGTGGGCACGTGCGTTACACGATTGTGTGTGTATGTGTGTAGAAAGCAGTTTTTGTGTATGCGTGTGCGTGTGTGTGTGTGTGTATGTGTGTGTGTATGCGTGTGCGTGTGTAAGCGCGTGCGTGTATGTGTGTGTATGTGTGTGTGTGTGTGTGCGTGTGTGTGTGTATGTGTGTGTGTGCGTGTGTGTGTGTGTGTGTGTGTGCGTGCGTGTATGTGTGTGTGCGTTTGTGTGTGCGTGTGTGTGTGTGCGTGTGTCTGCGTGTGTGTGTGTGTGTGTGTGTGTGTGTGTGTGAATCATCAAGGGGCACACCTTGTGGGCAAGGCTCGAGAGCTCTACAGAGATCAGCGGCTACTGTAAAGCCACCCTTGAGGATCTGCAAGCCAGCACGTTTGTGCACAAAGTTGCAAAGTTTTATTTAAACGGAAAAGAAAGTGCTCACCACTGTTTGATGGGGGTGCCCCTGTTCACAAATATGCAGAGATGCTCACAGCAAACCCACACGACTTGCGTCATTTGTCTTTATCTAAATTGCCTCCCCATTGATTGTAAGAAACAGGAGGACACAGAATTCACGTACTTTAACACCGGAGACCAGAAGCATCCACCCAATCAGTACCCGTTTGCCCTGTTGCTTTTGCACGAGACATCACGTACAAGGCGCACAAGCGTGCACTTACAGGCATAATGACTGGCGCCTTGTCTTTGAAATCCTTGGCCACAGCCCTGTGCAATCGTAGAAGGGAGGAAAGCTGGCATCTGCGATGAAGACCTTCAGCTGCAAGCACGCTTGTTCGCACGCACACGTGCGCGTGTGTGTTTCTAAAATACACGCATGCATGTGTGTGTTGTGCACACACGCTCACACACGCTAGGATGCTTCACTTGCTCAAATTTAAAAACCAGAGCCAGTATGCTATGTGCGTGTTTGCAGCACAATAGCTACAAGGCCACTTGCCTCCCAAGCTCTTTGATTTTAGAGCTGATTTCTTCTTGGGTCCACAGGACCTCGCCAATGTCATCGTGGATGTTGTAGCTGGACATAATGATATATATAATTGAAATATACCTTGAAATCTGCTTTTACACTACAAATATGTAGAATGGTGGAATCTGTCTTTGATGCGCCCTTTCCTCCATCGTAGCATGAATGATAATTGACCATACCTTTGGCCCTCTATAGGCGTCACTGAGAGTACGTGGTAGCATACCCAGCAGGCTCAGTGCTGTAATGCTGGCTGACTGTAAGTATTGAGGCTGGCAATGGCCGGGACGTGCAGTCTGTTAGACCCTTAGCTTAGCTCAGCACCTTCTGTGCCTGGCGCTCCTGCTTGCATTAGCCTCTCTTTGCGCCTTTTTTTTCACTTTCTGGTTGGTCCTACCTCTGACAGAGCCTTTTTTTGTCTGCGGGGAAAGAAGTTCTACGGTTCTTGGTGCCAATGGCTTCTTCCTTTCCCTTATTAAAATGTGGGAGGTGGTTTTCACTGCCTGTGTAGCTGTTCTTTTATTCCTCATACCTTTGCTGCTTTCTTACTGCTTTTCTGTACTTTGGCTTTTCTGTACCTTGGCTGTGTGTAAAGCAAGGACTTGTCTACATGAATGCTTGCCTTGCCCGGAAGAGAGGTCTCTCTTCCACACTTGTGAATTGTACCTGCAACTAATGCAAAAAGGACGCTTCCCCAAACAAAAATTATACCAAGCCACGACCTCTGGACAAAACGAATACCTACGTCTAAATTTTAATGGTACGGGGTGCAAGGTTTACCAGAGGGGGCTGACTGGGGAAATGCTATAATTGTATCACCAACTTACAATAATACTTGCAAAAAGCCAAGCTCTCTCTTGAGGCTAGAAATCGCCAACAACGATTTGCTGATATGAGAAGGAGAGAAGTCGATTTCAAATTGGAGATGAAATCTTACCTACTCCAAAAGCGTGAAGTTGAGGCTACCAGGGAATTTATATTTATGCCCAAATGGATTGGCCCTTAATAAAAATTATCGAGCAAAAAAATTCCTGAAGCAAATAGGCTTCAGCTTCGACCCAACCTTAAGGTCCATGATACGTTTCATGTCTCCTTGCTCATGATTTACTTGAGAAACGAGCATACTCAATCCCCTCCATTTTCGGGTAGATGGTGAGGATCTTATTTAAGTAAAGCGCCTAGTTTTACACAGAGTTCGTATGATCACCACACAATATGCATCCTTAGATTAGGATAGAGCGAAAAAGGGAAACACAGTGACTATATTCCTAATAAAAAGATAAGGTTATTCAGATGATCATAACACTTGGGAACCTGAGGAAATCTTTACAGAGGAATCTTTCACGGAAGAGATGCTACAAGCATTCCAGAATTATCAAAATTTGCCCATTATGTAATTTTCCATGAAATGGTTCGTTCAGGCCTAACACTTTTTCTCTTTGGATAAAAACCGAGGACGCCTTCGCAGTCGGATGGGCCAGATGGTCGCATTCATTTTTGGTATGTTGCATGAATATGGCGCATGCAAATTAGTTATACTAAACCACCGTTCTGACCTCATGTTGTAAGGGCTTATAACTTATAACCCTAGGGGGACAAACTTTGAGAGATCTTTATTAAAGCAATAATAATTGAGTTCAACAACCTGCGGTATTAGTTCACTGAACAGAGCAAGTTGGAGCTCTGCCTACACATTGACCCTATTCAGAACCTTATCCCGCCATGCAAGTTCAGCAGTCTCGCTGCCTTAACCCTACCTGCTACAATTACTCATCATGAAAAAGCCCTCCCAATCTGGGCTTGTTATATTAGAGCGGGCTTAGAAAGTGCCAGACAAAATTCCTGTCTTGTCATATTTTCCAACCGCTTTTTAGTCTTTGGTAAAACAAGCCAAATATAGCAGGCACAAGAAATATGGCAGCAGCAAAAGCTCAGTATATATGCGTTCATGGAAAAAATTACAGCATAATTAAGCAGAGCAGCATCGATGGGATTTCATTTTCTGCACCAAAGTGGTGCTTTATTCCGTCTAGCTTGCAGGTTTTCTTCGTACTTATATTTATTAACTATTTGTCCAGACACAAAACTTTTCCTGTACCATCTACTGCTGTAGGCTTGCTGCATGCAGCGTGGACAAACCTGCAAATAATTTGTATCAGGAAATATGTATACACATGTGGAAATGTGTATACATAAAATGTTCAAGTGCAGAGCTGCCACAACAAATTAAGTTGTATGTACTCCTTCCTTCCTTATAACTTATAACTGTACTTACAGTGACACATTTTATGACCGAAGGCATGGATATGCCAGCTTGTCAGATCTGAGCACAAGCCAAAGATTCACTCTAGAGCACACATGTGTGGCTGAGCAGCCGAACCGCTTGGCTGAAGGCTTGAAAACTGTAAACCTAGAGCACACACAAAAATTAAAGTATATATAACTTTGCTAATCATATCTGAAACCGTACAATCATTTGACATCTCTTTCACTTGCAGGGTTGCAATATATCATGTATAGGTAGCAAGGAAGCATGGCCATAGCACTCTGCCGTTGCTACTCTAATTTCATATCTATAGCTAGGGTTGGCCAGAACCGTACATGGGATTCCCATATACTGTATATACGCCGTATATGACCGTATATACGCCGTATTTCCGTGTATACCGTATATAGGAGAAAATTGACTGACTCAGAATTAATTCATAGGGGGTCCATTTTGTAGCTCTTGAAGTGCTGAGCACGCATGAACCAATCATTGATACCCAAAAAGTGAATGGTTAGGGAGCTAGGCTTGCTTCAAGCCAAAAAGGCCAAAAAAGGCCCTTTTCAGTGCATAAGGGAGTTCAACTACCATAACCACCAATAAAACTAATTATAAATGCAAAACACATGCATCAATAGAAAAGGGAAGCAAAGAAAGAGCTCAGGAAGAAGAGGCGCGAGAAAAAAAATTGACCAAAAAGAGGACTGCTGTTGCTGGGAATCGAACCCTGTCACACCTGCAAATCGGTCCATATACGGCGGTTTACCGTACATACGGCGTATATATACGGTCGGCCAAAACCCATATACGGTCATACGGTTACGGAACCGGTGGCTCAATGTCATATACGGTACCGGAAATACGGCGTACCGAGGAAACGGCGTATATACGGTCGTACGGTTTGGGCCAACCCTATCTATATTCGTTTACTTGTGGATCTGCAGCTAAACCAGGTGGCTTCCTATGAAAACTACGAATAAACTATGGTCGTCACCATCCGGGTGTGTGTTACAGACATCATAACGTAAGATAACTTGCAGCTGCAGCAGCTTTGCGCATGGTGGCAATCTCCTGTGCTGGATTCTGCGTGTGTATGTGGGTGTGAGTGTTTGTGTGAGTGTGTTTCAGCGCAGCAATGCATTCCTACACATGAGCTACATGATGCAACAATAGAGTTTTGTGCAGGCATATAATGCAGTACATGCAGTAACAATATCAGCCTGCATTGTTTCAGTGCGTATTTCAGCAAAAGAAATCGTGATGAAACTTAGTGAGCTTCCAAGTTTTGAACTTGGAAATTAGAATACAGATACTTTGATCTGAACGTTTCAGAATCGACCTTCCCTTGAGCAATTTTGTTAGAGAGCAAGGCTGCTTGCAATAGGACCGCATCTTGGTACGCAGAGAAAGGTGGCTGCGTCCTTGTGAAATAAGTTCTACTTGAAGCTGGGCAGAGCTCGTTGAAGGTGTGCCTAACGCACAGACGCACAGACTTGGGAGTGCCGCCAAAACAGACACAGGGTATTACAATACTGAAAGGACCTTAAACCTTTGGTCAATAAACAAGCCACAAATGCTTTCTGGAACAATAGCAATCTCAAATTTTACGAAAAGCGTAATGTTATGAGGTACCGCACTGGTACAATTATCAATCAAAAACACGGCTTCTCTTCCAATGCAAACTGCCCATCTGCCCTTGCACTGATAGTGCGCTTCACATACTCTCAGGTTGCCAACGCACGAAAATGAGGAACGTGATTATAAAACGCCATAATATGGCAAGTGTGCTGATTGTCCAAGCCCTACAAAAGGGACCATGCGGTGCCAACCAAATTGCCTATACTGACGTAAGCAGCGCAGATAAATTATCAGAGCAAGGCCTAGATCTGAGAAACACAGCCAACAAAACAATGCCCTCTTGGTTGCTACCAGAACTAACAGCACATGCTTTTGAAGCCTCTTCTTATCCTGACGCCTATTAATTTAACCTAGCACTGTGTGCTCCTCTCGCGTAACCACACGCAACTCAAATTTTCAACAGCTTGCTAAAGACAAGAAACTGATTCCAAACCAATGGGAGGTTCACCTGATTGAGTTTAAATTTTGTCAAGACACTAGGCCTGATCCCCAACTCCAAAAAGCAAAAGCACAGCACAGCGTGCTTATTGCCAACCTAAACAGACAAGGATATAGGGAAGTCAAGCTCCACATGATCCTCGTTGGAGTTATGGGGACTATCTACAAAGACTATACAGACAAACCTCTGGCAGACCTTAATCTGGATTACCATAAGATAAAAAAAACTGACACACAAATTGAGTGAACACTCCATTAGACATTCATCTGCACTTATAAAAACAAGGTATGCACTGCATTATAACACAAGCAACAACAGTTAAGGATTGGGCCTAGGTGCTATGGCACACAACCCCCCTGACCCACATTAATTTCCTTTTAATTGTTTGCGCGGTGGGGGGTTGCCTGGTGCGGGCACCTAAGTAACCCCCTCCCTTAATCATGCTGGCTGTGTCTTCACTACCAGCAGAGCCTTTTCTTTTTCTTTTTCTTATGCCCCATCTCGAGAATTTAAAAGAAGGAGAGATCACGGCAGATATCATAAACTGGCTAAATTAGACGAAGCCGCTCTTAAAGAAGCTGTCATCTTGCAACCAGAAATGGAAATCAAAACCACACAGTGACCCTTAAGCAAATAGAAGTTGCTCAGAAACCTGTAACTTGTTCTTGAAAAAAAAATCCCATCTCTCTTACAAGCCCAAGTGATTGGACTAAACTAATAGGCAGTATTATCACCCTTGAATGCGGCAGCATATGGAACCACCTAGGCTCTGTCCCACACCTAGCAGACAGCAACATGCCTTTCAATCCAAATACGAATGTCAACAACTCTGTGATCAGCATTGATGACACACCACCTCCCCCCGCCACCACCATATCCACAATCCTTCAGACCCTCCCCACAACCCATTCTACTGATGACACCCATCAAATGGAAAGCGTGCACTCTCAACATGAAGGCTCTTCTCCCCTGTCCTCCACCCACACAAATAGCAGCCCCGAACAGTACCACAACATCATTAACCATCATCACTACACCTCGCCAACCACACAGACCAAACAGACCTCTCCTCATTGAAAATCTCTACCCTAAATGTCAGAGGCGTCTTTACTAGCCAGCATGACCTGAAGCACATGATAGCCACCAACACCCCCGATATTATGGTCCTTACAAAAACCAAATTGCAAAAAAGCAACAAACCCCAGCCCTGGCTACATCAACTACTCACACACTACAAATGGTGGACTTCCACAAACAAAAATGGTGGTACAATTGTCTGTGTACGCAATTGCATTGCCCTGGCAACAAACTGCTCACTCGTACACTTAAACCCGGAGGGTAGACACACCTTTGTCATCTGAAACACTGCTGACGCAAACCTCCTAATTATCGGCACTCATTGGCCTTTCGGTAGCGAGAAGCACAAGCCACCCGCTTTGAGATGCAAGCACAAATAACAACCATTATAAATAAAAGCGAAAACTGTACCCCTCTCAGCATTGGAGACATGAACGCCACAACCTCCGCCCACGACCGAACAAGTACAAACAAATACATTGCAGACAAAATGTACCAAGACTTCATTAAGGACCACAACCTATCCCCACTGCCCCACCACTCGCCTGTTGACACCAACCTACCTGAACCAAGACCCTGGACCTTGCTTCTCATGGACCACAGGAAAGGACAGTGTAGGCAACACTACTTACTCATTTAGCCGTATTGATGATATCCTATTACCAACAGCCCTCGCAAACACGTGCAAACCAAGTTACACTTGTGATCTAGGCTACCTGAGCGACCACGTGCCACTCCTTGCCATTGTACCCACCTGCACTCTTAACCTGTGGATCCCTCACATTGTAAAACCCCAAGCGAAAGAAGTTGCCAAACAAGCCACCCTTATTTGCCCTGTCAGCGCTTCAGACCAGTTATAATTCACACATGCCCTTTCTGACCCCTCCCATGGCATTATAAAAGAGCTTGAGGAAACCCTGCTTTTACTCACTCCCGCTCACACGCAAGCCCTTGCATTTCTTAATGAACTGCAAAACAATAGTGCCAGAAAAACTGCTAAAACAATAAACATTGCTAAAACAATAAGCACTGCTAAAACAATAGTGCCAGGAACACTGCTAGAAAGGCCCCCTTTTGGACCCCAACAATTACTGCAAGTTGGCTGTCAGTGGCACTATGTCCCGTATGTATGCCAATGTCATTTGCTCGTTGCTTACTGAGTGGTGTGTGGCAACTGGTCAGTTCCCTGACACCCAGTATGGTTTTTACCCAGGTCGTAACACTTTGCAACCCATGTTCATTCTTCGGCACTTACAACATGCTGCACGAACAATTAAACCCAATGGGTCGCCTAGGTGGCATGCTGCTTTCATTGACTTTAAACAAGCCTATGACACCATTCCAGAGGATGAACTATGGAAACACCTTAGGCGTAGTCGCATGCCTGCACCTTTGTTGTCTGTGATTCAAGACATGTACAACCGTGATGAGTATGTCTTGAAGGATGGTGATAAGACTGCTCGTGTGCATCCGACTCGTAGGGTTAAACAAGGTTGCCCCCTGTCTCCTCTGCTTT
>Ga0307968_1004182_pt1:5000-11824 | contig 11824 bp, 14 predicted proteins | sample OrgLakmetagen650_FD_201834 | JGI IMG/M metagenome (GOLD analysis project Ga0307968, IMG submission 201834) | Saline water microbial communities from Organic Lake, Antarctica - #650 | ecosystem: Environmental > Aquatic > Non-marine Saline and Alkaline > Saline | place: Antarctica... | reverse complement strand
TGCGTGTATGCGTGTATGCGTGTATGCGTGTATGCGTGTATGCGTGTATGCGTGTATGCGTGTATGCGTGTATGCGTGTATGCGTGTATGCGTGTATGCGTGTATGTGTGTATGTGTGTATGTGTGTATGTATGTATGTATGTATGTATGTATGTATGTATGTATGTATGTATGGCACAGAGGGAGCAGAGGAACAAGTTCATCATGTTAAGCAAACTAAGGGCTGCAAAAGCTGGCCACACCCCATCTGTGATACGCCTGCTCTCTCGCACACTGTTCACAACTTTGCACACTGTAGGTGTCCTTCACGATGGCCGCAATCCATACCTTGATGCTATCCAAGCGTGTGAGCTGGCCCACGCAAGTGGTCTGTCACTCTTTATCATTTCAAACAGCTCCAGACGGGCATCAGGTAGTTTGTGAGCAAAGGACAGCGATTACCACTTCCCCACGCTTTCATACAGCAAACACCCAATGTGCATGTCTCTTGGCTTGTCCGCAACAACAGGCACCACAAAAAAATTGGCAGGGATGGGCTTTGATGAACGCTGTTTCACAGGTCAGCACAGCAATTAGGCCTGCTCCTGTTATGCTATGTACTGCGAGAGCTCACCTTTTGCAGAAAAGGGGACACGTTGCATGTGACCATCCAACAACACTGCAGGGGCAGTCACTAGTGGGGAGTTAGCACATCTTGCTCTGGAGCACAGGAAAGGTTCGTGGGGCTCCTGTATTGCCAACACCCTTGTCAAGGATTTCCCAACGGCTCTGCGAGCTTTCTCCTGCTGCTTTCTTTACCCACGATAGCGATGTTTGCACCTTTAGGAGAGTGGTGGCAAGGTCTGGGGAACCGATGCTTGCATTTCACATGGAGCAGCAGAGGCAGCATCAGCCTTGATGGGCTTGGGCTCGAGGTGAGAGCCTCTCTCTTGCAGCTTGATTTTAACACGCACACACCTAGCTACCTAGCTACCTACACACTCTCTCTCTCTCTCTCTCTCTCTCTCTCTCACACACACACACACACACACACTCTCTCACAAACAACACACACACAAACACACGCAGACGCACATGCACATGCACAAACATACATACATATAAAAACATACATATACGCAGACACTTTCTCTCACACTTTCTCTCTCTCTCTCACACACACACACTCTCTCTCTCTCTCTCTCTCTTCCTCTCTTTCTCTCTCTCGCTCTCTCTTTTTTTTTGTCTGTAGGTAGTGCATTAAGTGTGTGTAAGTATGCGCATGCACATGCATGCACCAGCCTCTGTGCTTTGCATACTATTTGGCCAACTTTAAAAATTTGACCCCTACCATTACAGGTTGCGGAAGACCCGTGCAAGGCCTCTTTCATACTGGCACATGGAACAGAAGCCATTTCCTTGCCGCCAGCCACTGGTGGTCCAGCAACTGTCGAGGAAAAATCAATGGATCAATTGATCAGGCTACTTAAAAGTTGTGCAGAATTAGAATCACCCCCTCCTATGATTGTAGCAAATCCTGTAAGTGTGAGCAGCTCTTTCGACGGAGCTGGATTGTAGACTTTATGGCCATCAAGTTTAAGGCAATCTGTACCCATCTTGAGCTGCGTTTCTATCCTTGCACAGGATATGGTCACCACCTCTGGCAGCGACCTCATTCCAATGTGCGCTCATTTCACAATGCATTTTCTTCGTCTCATGCTTTCAAAGTGCTCAGCTCTTTATTTAGTCATGCCTTCCATCTGTTACCATGTCCCATTGCACTAAAAATGTCACGTGATCCAGGCCAGGCACACTAGCCAGGGCCTATGCTGCTATGAGCCCAAAATGTGAGATCAGGCTGATGGGCAAGCCCGATCCAATTATATACCAAGCATGTCTACAAGCCCTCGGACTGCATCCCTCTGAGGTCCTAGCAGGTATTTAACTCACAGACATACCAACATGTTGCCTTAAATTCCGTGCTTGCTTAAGAGGAGGTGGTGCCTTTGTAACCCGATTTGTGAATTGGAGCCACTGTATCCTATGCCCCTGTGAACTGAAAATTCAGTACATCGTGCCTTTTCAGTTGGGGACTCATTGGAGCACGACATTGCTGGCGCTGCTGCAGCTGGCATTGACAGTGTTTTTATTGCGAGAGGTGCGTGTTGTCTGCCCCGATGTATGCCTGCATTGAATGAAAGCAGCATTTAGATCAGCAAGGGGAATTAACATTTGTCTATTAAGATTGTGCCGCTAGGAAACTGCTCAAGGTCCCAACTTGACCCGAAATGCAGGAATCCATCGGCAAGAAATATGTGACAATGAAGGCAATGTAGTCAGAAGTGCTCTGGAATCACTCTGCCAGCGGCACGGAGGTGTGCGCCCAAACTACGTGCTGCCGATACTGCAATGGGGTGCATGATAGTATTTCTTTAGATGGTCATAGATGGTCAATTTGCACAAATGAGCACTTCCTGTCAACTGGTCCACGCAGACCGATGCTTTCTGCTGCATCCAAACAACATCTCTATTAAAAGAGGAATTATTTGTCCCCTGCCAGGTTCCCATTTTGCGTTACCATCCTGTTTAAACAGAGCAAATCAAATCTGGGGCTTTGAAGCAGAAGTACTACCTGTTGTAAAGGATTATGGGTCGTCCCCACGGCTGGACCTCCCTCTTCTAGTCGAAATGTGCCAATAAGCCAATTTTGGCCCTATCTCCCCAACCCCTTCACCATTTTGTTACCTGAAAGTTGCGTTGGATAGCTTATTTTTTCTTTACTGACCGGGGTCAAAAGCAGACATTATTGCTCACAAACTGCACTAATCCGTGCCCTCTAAATTATAATATCCTCGATGATTCACCCCGCAACTATGGTGTAAAAGTGAGGGTGTGAAATGGTGTCAAAAAAGCTCCAGCCAAATTTGCTGCATGTAGAACTGTACATTAGTTCACCAAAATTTAACCAGGCCACCGATTGGCCACATTCAACTGATTTTTTCTTCAACTCTGAGAGCAAAAACTGGGCTGAAACTCCGGCAGGTATGGAGCGACAGATTTTCTTTTTCCTCGGTGTCCCTTGTGTGAGTGCCTCCCACTTGCCGGCATTTCCAGTTTCCCTGCCCCAAATTTGACATTGCAGCATTGCTATATAACATTTATAATGCTTTTATCCTGAAGCAGAAGTCGATTGGGGCAACTTCAGAAATGCATCTTTTCCCTGCCAAAGTGGGTGCAAAATACGCACCGGGCCCCACAAAACCCCCCAAATTGCCGAATATCCAGAAAATGTCATTGGTTAGATAAAACATCAGGTATCTTGCATTTAGATGAGGTATAGGGCTTTGAATTGGGTGGATAGCTTATTGGCAAAGTTTGGGAATACCAGCCATGGGGACGACCTATGATCATCCCACAGCTTTCAATACTCGCTCTTTAAAAAGACGAGCACTTATTTCACGTTTTACTTGGTTTCTTGGACACAAAATCTCCAGGACACGACTGAGATAGATTGAAGTCCTGGGTTTGGTCCTAGGTTTCTTAAAAGCTCCAACATTACCAGCATGAAATCAACTAGCTGTCCTGAGCCTCTTCATTTAACCCATGTTAATATCTATATTATTCTAGGGTTGGCCACAACCGTACATACGAAGATACGTCCAGTTACGCCTTATTACCGTATCTGTATATGGAAATATCCGTATCCGTATGACCGTACATGAGTTTTGGCCGACCGAATACCGTACCAACGCTTGACCATTGCGCTTTAATTATCTTTTTTGAAGCAATGGAGACGCGCAATGAATATTTTGCTACACTTGAAATCGGGGTGTGCAATCGGGTGCGCAAGCGGGAAATTATTCCGGTGAGAGCCGGTGCGCAATTATGCGCAATCGCAAATTTAATTAATGTTATAAATTCTGGGTAGGCAACGAAAAGGAATGTGCTTGCCATCCCGCGGGAGAAACATGGGGACGATGTTGCGCGCGAGCAGCAGCGTTCCAAGCATGCCATCCGGGATGCAAGCGTTGAGGCAGCTGGGCTGAAGCGCAAGCGTGAGGAGCAGTATGAGAAGGCCAAGCACACGTGCGTTCTTTCCTTACATGACCTCAGTAGTGGCTGTAACAATGTACTAGCTCATTGTGGGTTGCGCAATGCTCAAGTACCCGCGCAATGCTGGTACCTGTAATTCAAAGCCATGCAAGCTTGCTGCTGGGGGTCTGCGCAATGGGGTCTGCGCAATGCCCCTGAGAAAGCTCTGCGCACCTCAATTGCTGCGCAATTGGGGGTGCGCAATGGCAAACTTTTCCCACTGAAAAGGGTGCGCAAACCCCGCGCATTGCACTCAAACAATTCATGAAAAATCAGGGTGCGCATTGGTCACGCGTTAGTACGGTAATACGCCTTTATGTACGGTCTAAACCGTGTATACGCCGGCCATATATGGACCGTATTTGCAGGTGGTGCAGGGTTCGAATCCCAGCAACAGTCCTTTTTGCTCTTTTTGGTCAATTTTCTTTTCTCGCGCCTCTTCTCACTGAGCTCTTCCTTTGCTTTCCTTTTCTATTGATGCATGTGTTTTGCATTAATAATTAGTTTCATTGGTGGTTATGGTAGTTGAACTCCCTTTTGCACTGAAAAAGGCTTTTTTTGGTATTTTTAGCTTGATGCAGGCCTAGCTCCCTAACCATTCCTTTTTGGGTAGGTTTGAAAGATTGGGTCATGCGTACTCAGCTCTTCAAGAGCTCCAAAATGCCCCCCCTATCAGGAGGCTCCAGTAAGCATAACTTTTGGACGGCACGTGTCAAATCGATTAACAGTTATATATTCGGAATCTTCTTGTCGAGAGCTGTCGATTGATATATGTATGGGTCCAATCGGAGGGGGGGGGGAGGGGGGGGATTTGAGTTTTTTGGACCCCCCCGTGCCCCCCCTCCAAAAATTTACTGGGCCTCTCCAACGAAACTTTAAATATATTATCGGAATCCTTAGCTCAAGCCCAGTCGATTGACACCCTTTTTGAGCAAATTGGGTTAAGGGGGGGGGTCTGTGGACAAGTCCAAAAGTCAGAAGCACACGCGCTCGAGTGCAGGCCATGGGGTGAGTCAAGTCAATGAAGCAGCAATTTATCCCAAACTTACAGGATTGTGCCAGCATGAGATAGTCAGTGAAATTATGAAGAAATGGAGGCGATGTGGGACTGTGCAAGCCAGTTATTGGTGCCTGGTAGGTCACGTGTGCACGGGCGTCCGTATCTCAGTTTTTGTCCATAACTCTGCAACACTTCAGTTTCAGGTCTTGATGAGTATGCAGATGGATGCATATTTAAAAAAGGAGCAGATTGGTACTCTTTTTGTCCTGGTGGGGGCACCGGAAGGGGGGTTTAGGGGGGGGGGAGGGCAGGGGGGTCCAGCCCAAAAATCATACGTGCTTATCTAAGTATTTTTTTCCTGGAGCCTCCTTCCCCTATGAATTAATTTTGAGCGAATCCATTTTCCCTCATATGTGGTATATACGGGAATACGGCGTATACACGGTCATATACGGCGTATATACAGTATATGTATATGGAAATCCCATTTACGGTTTGGGCCAACCCTAATTTTTACTTGTGAATTTTCTAGATGAAGGTGGATTTTTATCTGTTATTATAAGGGTGGGTCATGACCTCGCCGAGACTCGCCAAGTGCGAGGCTCGCCGAGCCTCGGCGAGCCTCTTTCCGGTGTGGAAGACACTCGTCGGCCAGCGAGGGTGTCCACTTTTTGGGAGGAATCAGCCCCATCTCTCCAGAAATTCCCAGAAATTCCCAAATCCGAATTTTTCGTGGCTGAATTGACTGACAGGCCCATCTTTTAAACCAAGTATCTTCATCAATAATATTTATTTATTATTATATAACACCAGGAAAATTAAAAATGGGTGTGCAACAGGGGGGGGTGTAACCGCTTACCAAATTTTCCTGGCTCACATGCCCATATTTTCCACCCGGTCTCAACGCTAACATTAATTATTATGTATAAGCGAACAACAGAGAGAGTTTCGGCTCAATCCGTGCAGATTTGAGAAAGTGATTTTCTAACCGTAATGCACCAACTAGGGCCTCTCCAGCGAGTGCCTAGCCTCATTGAGGCTCGCCGAGCCTCGCTGGCAAAATCAGACACCCTAACTACCCACCCTTAGTTATATATCTCCCCGTTCTCTAAGGGAGTAAGGGTCGGTGGGTTTCAGGACGAACTGTCCTAGACCTTTGCATTGCTGGAGAAACTGAGAGCCTTATAGCTTGAACATCTGAAACTTGCTCCAAAACCTTTTGTCGCCAAATCGAGTAAGAGCCTCATGTCGAGTAGGATGGTGCTTGTCGATAGTCAAATAGTGTCCTGGTTGGAAAAGCTGACGCTTTTTTTTTAGCTCCTAGACATTAAAACTAGCCCATGGCATTTGGCGACGCCGGAAATGCAAGTCTGCTTGCTGTGCAGAGTCATGTTGTTGCATGTTCGCGATGAGCAGGAAGTGAAACTGAATATCGCTGGAGCACTATTGCATTCCGGCCACTGCTGTTGTGATGACGTTTGTGCGGATAGAGCACTGGACCTTGAGGATGCAGGCGTGCAGTGAGCACCAGCATCGGGCACACGCACAGCTCATGCATTTGCACACGCAAGGCTAGCTGAGGTGAACAGGGAACCAGTTTTGGCAAAAAGTGCACGCAACTCTGCTCAGGGCAGAATTGCCAGGCAGTTGGCACAGGCATAGGCATAGGAAACAATACCATTTATGATTTATTGAAAAGCAAGAAAGCCCTTGCTCATCACAGAGCTTTGGCTGCCACGACAAATATTCAAAT
>Ga0307968_1004181_pt1 | contig 11827 bp, 13 predicted proteins | sample OrgLakmetagen650_FD_201834 | JGI IMG/M metagenome (GOLD analysis project Ga0307968, IMG submission 201834) | Saline water microbial communities from Organic Lake, Antarctica - #650 | ecosystem: Environmental > Aquatic > Non-marine Saline and Alkaline > Saline | place: Antarctica: Organic Lake... | reverse complement strand
GCACCACGTGCACCCTGGTGTGTGTGTGTGCGTGTGTGTGTGTTTTCTTGTGTGCTTTGCATAATCAAGAGCTGCTCTGCGTTTGGTACGTTTGGAGAGCGGCACCACGTGCACCCTGGTGTGTGTGTGTGCGCGTGTGTGTGTGTTTTCTTGTGTGCTTTGCATAATCAAGAGCTGCTCTGCGTTTGGTGCGTTTGGAGAGCGGCACCACGTGCACCCTGGTGTGTGTGTGTGTGTGTGTGTGTGTGTGTGTGTGTGTGTGTGTGTGTGTGTTTTCTTGCATAATCAAAATAATGAGCAGTCCCTTCTTGCACTGTTTATAACCATACAGAAATACATGCCTGCGCACAAGTGCACACACATTTTGAGCTGTAATGGTAGAGCAGATCCTGTATGGCAGATACGTGTCAAGGGGTTTTCAATAAAAAGCGCATTGCACATCCAGTGTGTAAGACAGAAAGCTTTCAGAGTTTAAGCATGCAAATTTCTGTCAGTTTATGTATGTACGTGCATGCTATAGTTGTGAATGAGCCTGTCTGAACGTACAAGAGAGCGAGAGTCCAGTGCAAGTGCATTCAGCGTACAAAACATAACAGATATCAGATGCCCCGAAGTAGAGCAGGAGCACCATGCTTGCAAGTTATCAAGTTGCTAGGTGCTATACTAGTGCTTTAAGAACGCTCAGGATGGAGCTGGTTCTGCATACAATCTCGTCGTCCTTTTTGTGCGCATAATGTCTTGTCGGTCTAATTTGTGAGCGAGCGCTTTGTGCTCATTGCCTAGCATAGAATGTATACCTCCTTGCCTGCGCATTATATCCTACCTAGAGCACGTGTGGGCGTTCAGGTGTGTGCCGCATGTGGAGCACAGCTGCATGGCTGCACGCTTGGTGACTCCCGCAGATGGCACATCTGCTGCCTGCAGTGCAAGTGCACGATGTGAAAAGTACTGAGTTATATTAGATATTCGCATGCACACATATCATGCTAGTGTTTTCCCAAGACCGCGCACGTGCCTTGCAAACTCTGATAGTGGGCAGGAATTTTGTGGAGCACTGATCAGGGTGCACTTGCTAATGAATAGTCTAAAAATGAATAGTCTAAAAGCAGCCACGCCTATAAATTGTCTATGTGTAATTCGTGCGTCGGCAACTCCCCTACCATCAACGCCAAGCGCCCCAGGTGCACAGCAAGGTTCAAACCAGGGACATATGAAGAAGCCTGTGAAGCAGCAGCCAAGTAGCTGAACCTGGCATTCTCTGGGAGCACCTGGGCCGTTTTTTTGTTGATGGACCGCAGAGCCATTGCTGCCCTTAATAATATCAAAATATAATTTAGAGGATATTAGGAGAAAAGGTTTTGCTACAGATCGTTGTTACCGTGGGAACTTTGTGTTGCTGTTGTTCAACACACAGTTGAAAGTAGCATGGCATAGAAATGCAGGCTCCAACTAAATCAGGCCTGACCTGCAAGCACAGCCATCGAAGAAGACCAGACACCCCACATCACGTTGCACAACACATCAGCGGCAGCACTTCTTTCAGGAATGAGCAGCAGGGGTTTACAAGGGCGGTTGCCGCTAGTGCCAATAGCAAAGGTTGGCAGACACATTGTCGTACTACAACGAAGGCTCTGCATGTGCTGGCTGACTGAGAGGCATACACAAACAGCATATTGTTTACTCACATCAACCAGGCTTGCTACTCTACTGCTGCAAATTACTTACTCTGCTACTGCAAGGCACCAAATTGTTCGGCTTATGTACTCATTGGCACAAGTACTACCGCACACATACACATACGCACACACACATACGCACACACGCACACACGCGCACAAACACACACACACACACACACACACACACACACGCACACACACACACACACACACACACACACACACACACACACACACGCGCACACACACACACACACGCACACACACAAATACAGACACACACACGTCCACACATGCACATAGCAGGTTGGGCTGGAGCTGGGGCAGATGCAGGGGAGATTGGAGAAGGGGCACAAGAGCTACTGAGGTCAAACATGCGCCGACTACGCCTCGAAATTGCGTGTAAGTGGGCCTGAAGACTTCCAATCCTCTAATATTAAAAGCAAGTAACCACACGCGAACACAGCTTAATTTGCAGCAAATAACTGCGTGTTGGCTACATCCTACATTTGCACACAGATGATGGTTCAGACTTTGCTGGCTTTCAGTATCAGCCTAAAGTGAGGACCGTCCAGGTGCGTGCTTGTATTTGTACAATGGAGTACCATCCAGTTCTATTATGTTCGCGTAAACTGGCGGTGCACTTACTACAAGGACCTGTCGCAACTGTGGTTGTAGGAACACCAGACAACAGTACACTGGTCGGTCCTATTTCGTTCTTTTGCATCGCGTGAAATAGCAGTAGATTAGTACAAAAATCACAATTGCTCATCACAGACCGATCACGTTGTAACAGTCTTTGGACTAAAATAGAGTGGGAGCTAACTGACTGCACCAGTCTTGTTTCTGCGGCCATATTATGGTGGTTGATTGCATGATTGCGGCACATATTTATGTCAGTGCTGTCAGGTTTTGCCAGTGCTGTCCGTTACGTTAAAGCTGTCAGGTTACGTCAGTGCTGTCCGTTACGTTAGAGCTGTCAGGTTACGTCAGTGCTGTCAGGTTTGGTCAGTGCTGTCAGATTACGTCAGTGCTGTCCGTTACGTTAGAGCTGTCAGGTTACGTCAATGCTGTCAGATTGGTTTAAGCTTTCCCTCTGCAAAGCCCGCCTGCTCATGTTCCTGCATTTGAGTACTGTTCTTCCAAGTTCTCAACCCATATCTATTGCGTTGTTTCTCCATTGTACGCTTGCAGCAGAAAACATATCTACATATCACAAAAAGGGTCAAGGGTGACGTTTCACTGAACCTGGTTTTCTTGCAAGTTAAAACTGTTGTTGTGCACAAACGGTGCTCGGTACTATAGTGGCACCTTTTCCGAAGATTATAGAAGGAGGTGCTTAATGTGGGGGAAAGTCTTCACCTTTTAATCCGTACTTTCCCTGCACTCACGTGTGAACTTTTTACATCCAGGGGAAGACTTTCTCATTTGTCTGCCTGCCTCATAGAAAGCAAGCAATTATAGCACGTTACCTTTACACGTACAAACACGCACATGCACGCGCACAGGGTGAGCTAGAGAAGGCTAGTAAGCGTCTGTTTCTGGGAAGCAGCCGCATCGTTGGAGCCTCAAGGACAGATGCAGGAGCACATGCCAGTGGACAGGTAATTTTTTTCAAACAAAGAAACGACAACACCAGAGAAGCCTGTTGTTGGTAGCAGCATGGCTGTTGGTGGCTTTGCTGCTTATTTCGGCATCAGCTTACCTGCTCAAAGGACTCGTTTTTCTATCTACTTGGTAACCGTGATTGCCTTGCCAGCCGCACTTCATTCCTCTCCTCATGAATCCCCACAGGTGGTGCATTTTGATGTGCATGGCAACGATTACATAGCAACAATAATAGTCTCGTCAGTTGCATCTCTTTCATCCTCTCATCATGAATCCCCACAGCTGGCGCATTTTAATGTGCATGGCTACGATTACATAGCAACAATAATAGCCTCGTCAGTTGCATCTCTTTCATCCTCTCATCATGATTCCCCACAGGTGGCGCATTTTGATGTGCATGGCGATCGTGACAGCCTCGACAGCGACCTCATGATGTTTAACGGCTTTTTGCCGCCGGACGTGAAGGTGCTGGGCATGAGCTTTGGGGAACCAGGTGAATGGGAGAGGACTTCAAGGGGAGGGGGGGGCAGGTGCTGTTTGTAGGGTGCAAGGTGGTGATGAGTGGCAGAAGATTTCAGGTCCAGCAGTTATGGGGGGTTTGTGTCAGGTGGCATTTGTAGGGTGCAAGGTGGTGATGATTGGCAGAAGATTTTAGGGTCCAGCAGGTGCAAGGTGTATTATTTTTATGGTGCAAAGTGCAAGGTGGTGGTAAGTGGCTTTATGTCTCAGCACCAACGTTGTGGCATCAGCAGTGTGAAGCACTGACTGCAATAACAACAGGTATCAGGCTTATCCTGGGCTTCCTTATAATCAACACCAACGTTGTGGCATCAGCAGTGTGAAGCACTGACTGCAATAACAACAAGTATCAGGCTAATCCTGGGCTTTCTCATGATCAGCACCAACGCTGTGGCATCAGCAGTGTGTAGCACTGACTGCAATAACAACAAGTATCAGGCTAATCCTGGGCTCCCTTAGGATGTCAAGGTGCAAGGCCACGTAGATCACACAGAAGCTGACATAGTTGAGGGGTGCACATGCTTTTGCAGCCTATATGAGTGTATGCGCAGCCTCCAAAGGTGCAAGGCCACTTAGATTGCACGGAAGCTAACATAGTTGAGGGGTAAGCCTATTTCCGCAGTCTCCATGGGCACGTTTTTGCAGCCTCCATGAGCAATTAGGCGCAGCCTTCAAAGGTGCAAGGCCACTTGAATTGCACAGAAGCTGACATAGTTGAGGGGTGAGAATTTTTGCGCAGTCTCCATGGGCATGTTTTTGTGCAGCCCTCAAAGGCGCAAGGCCTCTTCGATCGCACGGAAGTACTATTTTCTGCCATTCACCATAAACCTAGAATTAAACATTAATGATGAGGCAAAGCGAGTGTGGCACAACAAAGCGAAACAAATATGCAAAATCTAGCTAGGGCATGGCAAGGCGAACCAAAGTAAATGTGAATGTGCTAAATGTAGGGTACCACAAGGCAAAACATGTATGCATAATAAAATAGGTCCCAGCAAGGCCAACAAAAGTATACATAACAACCTAATAACTTATTACTAATAACCTACTGACCTAACCTACTGATACCCTCACCTAATGATATTAGGGGTTTAGGGGGGCTAGGATTGTCCCCATGCTACATCTCCCAAAATCGTTCCAAGCTTTCCATTTCAATGCATCCACTTTAGCAGGGAAAATATGTACTTCTGAACTTGCGCCGAACAAACTCTGCTTCAGGGTGTGAGCATTATGAATGTCATTAAATAATGCTGCAATGCATGTCGGATTTGGGGCAGGGGTAAAGGGCATGCCTGTAAATGCCAGTGGGAGGCACACGCACAATAAGGGACACAGGGGGAAAAGACAAATACATCTGCCACTCCACATCTGCTACGAGTTTCAGCCCGGTTTCTGTCCCCAGAGTTAGGAGTAAAGTCAAGCTTAATGTAACATTTGAATTGTACCAATCAGCTTCTCGTGGAAATTTTTGTAAGCGTGACATGCAGCAAACTTGGCTTGAGCTTATACAGTCCCACTTTGCATCCTAACTTCCTCAGCAGAGTTGCGGGGTGAATTTTCGAGGCTGATGGAACCTTGAGGGCATGTATTGGTGCAGTGCATGAGTAGTGATGTTTGATTCTCCAGATTGCGAGCCATTCATTGGGTCTTTTTGCCTACTTCCTTTGCAAACACGCAGGGAATAGTTGTACCTGTCCAATGTAATATTCAGGTCTCAAAACAGTGAAGTTGCTGAGGGAGTATTGCTGATTGAAAGCTGTTGGCACTGTTTGGTTAGAGGGGAAGGGAGGGGGGGTGCACGGGGACCTAGGGCGCAAATTATTACATAAAAAACAATATCAATACAATCGGGTCCACGCACAGGATCTGACAGCCACTTTTCCTCCCTTTGGGGACCGAAGGCACAAGGAGGCGAAAAATTGCACTGAAAAGCAATACAAACGGCTCCACAATTGGCTCCTTGCGCAGGCTTTGACAGCCACTTTTCTCCCTTGGAAAACCCTTCCGCTATCAGACAAGCGAGAAACAAGACATCCGGCTCCACGCGCAGGTTTTGACAGCCACTTTTCCTCCCTTGGAAAATCCTACAGCTATCAGATAAGCACGGGGCTCCCAGACCCCATGCAGGCAGGTAATGCAGTAGGCCCCCATGCAGGCATTTGTGTGACCCCATGCAGCCATTTGTGTGACCCCATGCAAGCAGGTATAGCAGTAGGCCCCATGCAGGCAGGTACAGCAGAGCTTGGCATGTAGGCCCCATGCAAGCAGGTATAGCAGGAGACCCCATGCAGGCAGGTATAGCAGAGCTTGGCATGTAGGCCCCATGCAAGCAGGTATAGCAGGAGACCCCATGCAGGCAGGTATAGCAGTAGAGCCTGGCGTGTAGGCCCCATGCAGGCAGGTACGCATACATTTTGTGTAACCCCATGCAGGCAGGTACAGCAGAGCTTGGCATGTAGGCCCCATGCAGGCAGGCACAGCAGAGCTTGGCATGTAGGCCCCATGCAGGCAGGTATGCATAAATTTGTGTGACCCCATGCAGGCAGGCACAGCAGAGCTTGGCATGTAGGCCCCATGCAGGCAGGTACGCATAAATTTGTGTGGCCCCATGCAGGCAGGTTTAGCAGGAGACCTCATGCAGGCAGGTATAGCAGTAGAGCCTGGCATGTGTTTGCACGCATGCTTTTTTGTGAAACGCCTGACAGCACCATACTAGCTGACCTAGTTGAGGGGTGATGAGCATGTCTTTGTAGCCGCCCTACAACACCCTGACGACATCCTGGTATAGCATTAGAGCTTGGCACAAACGCATGCATTTTTTTAGCGCCCTGACGGCACCGTATTAGCTGACCTTGCAGAGGGGTGATGAGCATGTGTTTGAAGCCGCCCTACAACACCCTGACGACATCCTGGTATAGCATCAGAGCTTGGCACAAACGCATGCATTTTTTATTAACGCCCTGACGGCACCATACTAGCTGACCTTGTAGAGGGGTTAGCATTAGCATGTGTTTGCAGCCACCCTACAACACCCTGACGACATCCTGGTAGAATACACACACAATCCACTCACCGCTACTAGATTAACATATCAGTATGTACATACGGTGTATTTAGCAGGGAAACCACCATACAAACGGTCATATACGGTGTACATACGGTGCTTTAAGCAGGGAAATTACCATACATACGGTCATATACTGTGTGTACATAGGGTTTTGGCCAACCCTATGGTTTATGCACTCTTTCAACAGCACTCTGACAATACCCTATCCCTGCACAGGAGCTAGCAAAAAGACTTGATGCACGCATATAGGGTTGGCCAGAACCGTATGTCTGCACCATATATGACCGTATGTATGGTGATTTCCCTGCTACAAACACCTTATGTACACACCGTATATACCTAAATATATGGTTCTGGCCAACCCTGGACGCATGCATCCTAATTCAATCAATCCAGGGTAAGCCCTCACGTCCGATACGTATAAACACCAGGGAAGGAAGTACATCCTGTCCAGGAGCCGGAAGAACTAACAAGATCCCAATCCAACACAACGGATATCCAACACGACGGATGAACTAGCAAGATCCCTATCCAACAAGCTCAAACACTAGCAAGATCCCTATCCAACACGACGGATATCCAACATGACGGATCTCCATCCAACACGACGGAAGAACTAGCAAGATCCCTATCCAACACGACGGAATAACTAGCAAGATCCCTTTCTAACAAACTGAAACACTAACAAGATCCCTATCCAACATGACAGATATTTAACATGACAGATCCCTATCCAACACGACGGAAGAACTAGCAAGATCCCTATCCATCAAGCTGAAACACTAACAAGATCCCTATCCAACAAACTGAAACACTAACAATCCCTATACAACACAACGGATATCCAACATGACAGATCCCTATCCATCAAGCTGAAACACTAACAAGATCCCTTTCTAACACGCAGAAATACTAACAAGATCCCTATCCAACACACAGAACACACACAAATCTGTTATGTACAGGCTCGACACACAAATCTGTTATGTACAGGCTCGACACACGTGGTGGGTGTTTGACCCCTACTGCGCCCGCTCCAGAGGGAAGCCCTTACGCCCCTCTGACTTGCACTTGGACGTATCAGCAATGCAAGAGGCAGCGTCATGTATGCTGGGCACGCATGACTTCACAGCCATGATGGATGTGAGGCGAGCTGCAGGTGTGTGCTTTATGTGCACATGGGAGCGAGTGTTTCAGTGGTGTGTGTGTGTGTGTGTGCTTTGTGTGCACATGGGTGTGAGTGTATCAGTGTGTGTGCTTTGCGCGTGTGTGTGTGTGTGTGAGCTTTGTGTGCACTTGAGTGTGAGTGTATTAGTGTGTGTGCTTTGTGTGCACATGCTTGTATCAGTGTGTGTAGTGTGGTGTGTGTTTAAAGTGTGTGTGTGTCCTCTGGTGTGTGAGGCAAAATATGACTGTCACTCTGCTCTAACGTAAACGTCAAGGGATCTGCTCACAAGAAACGCCTCCACTGGAAGTTATAGTGGCGCAATTCACTCACACTGTTTTCCTCAGGCCTCGGCAGCTTCAAGCGCAAGAAACCTCAGCTTGCAGCTAAAGGCATCCGGCCAGTCCGAACACAGGAGAAAAACATCAGGTGCGCACGCCCAAGCACAGACCACAAAGGAAAGGCCAAATTACTTTGCATCACACCAAATACAAAGGAAAGACCAAATTACTTTTCATCACACCAAATACAAAAGAAAGGCCAAACTACTCTGTATCACACCAAATCATGACCTGCAATCTACCATTGTCGAAGGATGACAGTGGTATGATGCCAAAATGTGTTTGGCACTCGATCCCCTATTGGAAACCTGACGTGCTGGAAATGCTTACTGAAAAGAAACTGTACAGCTACCGTACGTCAGCAACAGGCTGTTTCAGCTTAGAATATTTGTATATTAGGCTAAAGCGCTGGAAATAATATACTGCAATGCCTCCTCTAAGCTCTCACGGCATTGTGAGCGCAGAGCTTAGTGGATTTGCAACTTGTACTAGGGTAAAGCGCTGAAAATGATTTACAGCAATGCTTCCTTATGCTCTCACGGCATTGTGAGCGCACAGCCACTTTTAAGGGATAGGCAGTCATGCGTTCAAGGGGTACGGCAGTCATACGCTTAAGAAGTGAGGCAGTCATACGTTTAAGGGGTAAAGCAGTCATACGTTTAAGGGGTAAAGCAGTCATACGTTTAAGGGGTAAAGCAGTCACACCTTTAAGGGGTAAAGCAGTCATACGTTTAAGGGGTAAAGCAGTCATACGTTTAAGGGGTAAAGCAGTCATACGTTTAAGGGGTAAAGCAGTCACACGTTTAAGGGGTAAGGCAGTCATACGTTTAAGGGGTAAAGCAGTCATACGTTTAAGGGTTAAGGCAGTCATACGTTCAAGGGGTAAGGCAGTCACACGTTAAGGGGCAAGGCAATCATATGTTTGTGGTAAAACAGTCACACGTATAAGGGGTAAGGCAGTCTTACGTTTGAGGGGTAAGACAGTCATACGTATAAGGGGTAAAGCAGTCTCATGTTTGTGGTAAAATAGTCACACGTTTAAGGGGTAAGGCAGTCATACGTTTAAGGGGTAAAGCAGTCATACGTTTAAGGGGTAAGGCAGTCATACGTTAAGGGGCAAGGCATTCATATGTTTGTGGTAAAACAGTCATACGTTCAAGGGGTAAGGCAGTCATACGTTCGAGGGGTACGGCAGTTGTACTTTAATGGGCAGTCATAATGATACTGTTTTCACAAGGCTGCTTCAATTCAGAAAGTACACCCAACAAAGACAACGATATAATGAAAAGGAGGAAAGATGGGATGGCGATTGCAAAAAACTACTAAAACATAAACATTCATAAACCTTCTCCTGAATCCTTCCAACACAGATCACTTGGCGAGCTGAAAATCATTGAGGAGACCAATCCTACCTCCGGTGGCCAAGATGTGCGCATCCAACTGACAGGCGACGGTTTCTTGTACCACATGGTAAGGGGAACAAACTGATTTAAAAGTTGATGCTAGCAGTAAAGATTCACCCCCCACATTGAGCTAAAAACGGAAAATTGAGTACCTGTTATCCCCTCAGCAGCGTCTGTCAGGCCATTATGCGTGCCGTGCAATCCCATAGTTATTAGTAGGGTTTGATATATCATATGAGGGGGTGGAGGGGGAAGCGTATTGTAACACTTGATGTTATTTAGTGCCTTTTTTATTAGACAAACATGAGTAGGCTACATTCTGGTTCAACCCACAGAACTTAGGGATTGGTTTATCAATTTGGAGGGACTGTATGTTTTAACCTGTGATTAGCAGATGTGTGTGTGTATGTGTGTGTGTGTGTGTGTGTGTGTGTGTGTTCTGTGATCATTGTCTTTGGCCGACTTCCCAAGGGGTGCTTATTACTTCCTGAAACCACTGGAAATACCTAATTAACTGCGGGAAAAAAACTGACTGGCCAACCTGAAAACCTTGCCAAATTGACTAACAAAGGGGAACGACCAATTGGTTAATTGAAAATATCCTTCTCAAATAGCTAGCAAAATGCGAGAGAAGAGAATTTAGCAGCTGAGCCTTTGAAATCCACACCTGCCATCAAGAGCAGCGAGTTGCTGAAGTCAAGAGGCGTTTTGGCAGAAGGGGAGAGACACTAATACTAAGCACTACCTAATTAAGACTAGGATTGGCCAGAATCGCATATATACACCATATATGACCGTATATTCGGTGATTTCCCTACCAATAATACCTTGTATTGCTGTATTGCTGTATAGTGTATACACCATATATATATAGGGTTCTGGCCAACTCAAATTAAGATTGAGTATTAGGAGAGGTGGTTTTACAGAACAAGCCGCGCCAAGAAGGCATAAAGAGCATTCGGCTGCACTCACCTCCATGAACTCGAGGACTTCTGCAAGCAGCAGTGTAATCTGCAGTTTTTCAGCCTTCTCAAAGGGCCCCCAACCTTACATTTCGAGGCTTATTTATCTTGCACTCAAAACTTTTTAAAAGCTTTTAAAACTCCATGATCGTCAATTGCCCCGCCCAGCTAGACGATCGCTTTCTCCACTCTCGCTACTTGCTGCAGCGTACTCAGCAGTTTTCTTTTTGCGCCTCAAATCGCGTGTGGTGCCCTCCCACTCCCGAGTAGTCACAGAGCAACTCCCGAAATCTACAAAACACACGACTTTCACGCTTGCACACAACTGACATGTAACATGTACCCTTCCAGGTGCGTGTGATTGCTGCAGCGCTGGTGGAAATTGGACACAAGCGCATGACTCCGTCAAAGCTGTGCCAGGCATTTGGAGCTGGAGACAGGGACGCATTTCCAGGTAATGTTGTCCGTCCTAGTTGTCCCATTGACTGTTGTCCGTCCTAGTTGTCCCTATGACTGTGGTCCATCCTAGTTGTCCTGATGGCTGTGGTTTATCCTAGTTGTTCCTATGACTGTAGTCCATCCTAGTTGTCCCTATATCTGTGGTCCATCCTAGTTGTCCATACGACTGTTGTTCCATTCGACTGTTCGATCTTGTCATATGCTCTTTTGCTGTCGACTGTGCAGTGGGATTTCTATTCTTCAAGTCATGATAAACAACTGATTTCAGAAGCAGGTTTACTGCCTGCATAATTTTCCGGTACACCATGGGTGCTGCACCTTTTCTTTTCTTGTACATCATAGGTTCTGCACCCTTTCTTTTCTTTTACACCATGGGTGCTGCACCTTTTCTTTTTTTTGTACACCATAGGTGCTGCACCTTTTCTTTTACTGTACATCAAAGCTGCTGCACCTTTTCTTTTCTTTTCTTGTACACCATGGGTGCTGCACCTTTTCTTTTCTTGTACCTTGTACACCATGGGTGCTGCACCTTTTCTTTTCTTGTACATCAAAGGTGCTGCACCTTTTCTTTTCTTTTCTTTTCTTGTACACCATGGGTGCTGCACCTTTTCTTTTCTTGTACAC
>Ga0307968_1004180_pt1 | contig 11828 bp, 12 predicted proteins | sample OrgLakmetagen650_FD_201834 | JGI IMG/M metagenome (GOLD analysis project Ga0307968, IMG submission 201834) | Saline water microbial communities from Organic Lake, Antarctica - #650 | ecosystem: Environmental > Aquatic > Non-marine Saline and Alkaline > Saline | place: Antarctica: Organic Lake... | reverse complement strand
GGGTGTTTTTCACGTAGTGCACCTATAAGTAATTGGCCCGCACCCATTATGCTTGTTTCGCTTTAACGTGTTGTCTTGACTAGTAAGACATGAGTAGTTGTTGTGTTTACACTCCGTTTGGTGAAATTAAAATGATTGGTCGAGGCTGCTGACGCCCTGAAATAAATCCAGCCTAGCGTCGGCACCTCACAATCACGTTAACACAGTTGCAGTCTAATGCCGGCAATTTGCAGGCTCACAAACACAACTAGTTAAAACGAACGCAACCTAATGTTTATGCAATTCAATGCCGGCACCTCACAATTACAAATGCACCTATGTCCTTGTACCTCAAATCTACACAGACGCAGTCTAATATTGCCAGCACTTTGCAGGCCCACCAACAAAAAACATTTGCAGCAGCACCTCACAGTCCCACAAATGCACTCAAGAAGTTGTACCTCACATCTACACAGGCATAGTCTGACGCTGGCACTTGGCAATTTCCCCCATGTTCATAATGAAACGTTGCTTAAAAGGATAAAATCCGACGGATGCCATTTCTATACTTCTTGTGATTCATATATCCACGTAACAAATATCCGTTACCGCCAACATGTTTTTCTACCAGGTTCATTTGCTACACACGCCTTCAAAGCATGCTGATGTATGTTAAGACAGGTAGATAGCTGTGCGGCTGTCAAACTTAGCCCTGCTACTTGTATGTTCTGATGTATGTTCTGACTGTGTGGATGGCTGTGTGGCTGCCAAACTAAGCCCTACCACTATGTATGTTCTGATGTATGTTCTGACTGTGTGGATGGCTGTGTGGCTGTCAAACTTAGCCCTGCTACTTGTATGTTCTGATGTATGTTCTGACTGTGTGGATGGCTGTGTGGCTGCCAAACTTAGCCCTGCTACTATGTATGTTCTGACAAGTGGATGACTGTGTGGATGGCTGATAAACGGAGCCTGACATTTCTCTTCATCAGTCCTGCTACAACATATATTGCTGATGTATGTATTTCCAGGTGGTTGGCTGTATGTGTGGCTGGCTGTGTGGTTGCCAAACAATGCCTAGCATTATTTATTTTCATCGGTTCTGCTACAAAATATGCTGATGTATGTATTTACAGGTGGATGGCTGTATGTGTGGCTGGATGTGTGGCTGCCAAACAGAGCCTTGATTTTCTTTTCATTAGTTCCGCTACAATAAATGCTGATGTATGTTTTTACAGGTGGATTGCCGTGTGGCTGCCAAACGGGACCTTGCATTTCTTTTTCAGTTTTGCTACACGTATCTCATCAAATGCATGTTGATCTACGTTCGTTCAGGTGGATGGCTGTGTGGCTGCCCAGCGGGGCCTTGACCTTACTGTGCCTGAGATGCAGTGCTGGCTCCGTGCACACAAGCTTCTTGTGAGCGGGAAAAAGGCGGACCTGGAGGCGCGCATGTCATCAGGTGCGGTTTGATCCATTTTATTTATAGATCCATTTCATTTACAGATGGCGGCAAAGTAGGTAATATAAATGCGCCTATGATTGGCCGAAAAGCGGACCTGGGCGCGCGCGTGTCATCAGGTGTGATTTGATCCATTTACAGGTAGCGGCAAAGTACGTAATATTAATGTGCCTATGATCAACTAAAAAACAGACCTGGAAGCGCGCGTGTCATCAGGTGTGCAGTGTGATTTATTTTATGATATGGTGGCCCAACGCGTGTAAAGTGCCCATGACCGGCCGAAAGGCGGGCCTGAAAGCGCGCATGGCATCAGTTTGATTTGATCCTTTTATAGCAGCATGCATGCAAGCTGCCCGCAGTGCCAGCTTTATTTTAAGCTGCCCACGTGCAGCAAGCAGGCAGACCTGGGAGCAAGCATGGCTTGAGGGTGTGAATTGGTGGGTTGCTGCATATAGGCTGTTCGCAGTTACAAAAGGACGGACTCCAACGTACTTGTGGTATTAGGTGCGGTTAAATCCATTTCTGTAAAACAAGAGCAAAGCACGTAAGATGATTGTGAGCGACAATCAGGCCGACCCGGAAGTGCACGCGTGACATTAGGTCATGTTGATTAGCTTTAGAAAGGAAAGAAAGGAAAGAAAAGAAAAGAAGGAAAAAAAGCACGCAGGCAGCAAAACACTCCCTGCATCAATTAAGGAAAAGGAGACACATTGGCTCGAAGTGCCGTGAGTCTCCCCCACCAAAATTGTAGTTTTACTCTGGCTCGGATCCACCGAATGTCGGAGGGGAATTTACGCTTGGCCAACGATCTAGACAAAAGCAATGCCCAGAAACTCTGCTAAAAAACTACAGAGAGAGAAAGCTGTCGCCTACAAAAGAGTGAGAAATACTGAACTGATTAAAAAACTGGAGCCCCTAGAAGAGAGCAAGGAAGTTAGCAGCTGGGCCGTTGACACCCATACCTACCTGCCAACTAATCTGTTTATAAGCAGCAGAGAGACCATGGTCAATCAAGTGCAGTTTGGCTCAAAATCTAGAATTTGGCAGACTGCTGCATGTTGAGCAGTCCAAAATCAGGTGTTGGTCAGACCATCACTATGGAACCGCAGAAAAGCACAACATGTTTTTTGCACGCAAGTGGGGTTTGAATGGATGCGGTTAGAAGTGGTGAATGATATCGCAGCTGTAGGTTCAAGTTGTATCTGCTCCAGACTAAAGTGATAGAATTATCGGTGGAGGAGTTTTACCAGAAGGGGTCAACTGAGTAAATGTCTGGAAATGTTCCTTTTTCGATGCAATTCGTTTAAATAACATAACTAGATGTTTCATGAAGTTTGATGCCAAACGGACCCCCCCAGTGGTCTGGGCAGGATATCAATTCATTTTTTGGCATTTATATATTGAGCCACCACGCTTATCCCAGGGCCTCTTTGCACCTCAAAACACAAAAGGAGTATTTCTTTTGTGATGAGGAATCGATTGGGATGCTGAAAACCGGATTAGGTGGATCTTGAACCTGTTCCACCCTTTTTGGCACCCCTTTTGCTGCCTTTTTAAAGGGAAATGGGCCAAAATGGGGTACCTGGCCAAATACTGCTTCGTTTTGCCTTATTTTTGTTGCAATGCCATTCTTTATTAAAATGTAAACTATTCCTGTAAAAATCACAAAACTCGGGTCAGTTGGTGGTGAAATATGACAGATTGGTGGTGAAAAGTGGGGTGCACGCCGTGGCTTACCAGGCATGTGCCCCCAAATTAAAAATTATCAAGCAGAAATGCTCTAGTTTGAAATTGCCCGATTTGGGGGCCCATACGCAGGGAATATTTGAAAAACATGCCCATTGTGGGGGGAGTTGTCCACCTCTGGAGTTTTACGGTACCTGGTACCAAAGTGGGTCATTTTCCTTAATTAATGTGGGAAGTGATTTTTCACTGCCTGCGTTGTTTTTTCCTTTTCTTTGATATATTTACAGGTGGTATAGACCAGTGTTGACACTGTGACAAATAAGTGTCTGGATTCATTGGCGAGCACTAAGCGGCAACCAAATCTAGTGCATTATAAGTGACAAACTGATTATAATATTAAAACAACCACCTCTGTTTTTGCCGCAGCACTTGGGATTGCAACAAAGTCTGCAGCGCTGCATAAACCCCAAAGCAATGCAGCTCACCCAAACACCACAGCAGCAGCAACAGCAGCAGCAACAGAAGCAACAGCAGCAGCATCAGCACCAGATGCTCAAATGCCAGCAGGCGCTTCTGCATGATTACACAACAACTTCTTTGTATTATGTTTATCTGTTTTATATGATTATACCAAACCTTTTGTGACAAACACTTTGTATTACGTTGAGCTGTTCTACATTCCCTGAATTAGGAAAAAACAGTGAGGTAATACTAAATAGTGCTAGCCCTTCACAATTAGATTAAATATTGTGGGTAGAGGTTTTCCACTCCCTACGCAGATTGTTTTGCTATTAGCTTCCTTTTAAAATCGAGAGCCCTGGCCCTTGGTCAGGCTTTTTTATCCAGAGCATGGGATTTATGCCCCTGTTGGCAGTTTGCAGGTTTTGTACTTGCCGATGCTTTCAGTTATGACCCTTTGCGCACGATATTGTCAAATCAGAATTCGTCCATACAAATAGCAGCTAGCAAGAACATAATTTCAGAGATGATTGAGGGGTGAAAGCACTTCATGCCTTTGGTTGCTAGCAGAGCTATCCATTCCAAATAGTAAAAAGCAATGGCCAACACTACAAAGAGAAACAAAAAGAAAACAATATAAGTAGGTAATGAAAACCACTCCCTACATCAATTAAAAAAGGAGCCATTTGTTACCGGGTACAGAGTTATTGTCCTCCACCAGAGTAAGTATTAACTTGTTAGGGGTCATGAGGGTTACATGAATCGACCTGGCCGGCTCCTGGCGAAATTGGACCACAGTACTGAAGAGTGTGCGTCTGGTATGGACAAATCTATCAGCATAATTAATGATTAACATAACATAATACTTGTGGAACTTGGGAGCAGGTTTCTTGACTCTCTTAAAATCAAGACCCATTTCCTGAAAATGTCCAATATGTTTGTGTTGCAGATCATCTATCATGTCATGATGGTGCCGCCCACACCCAAAAGTTGGTGTGGAGTTTTTGGGCGTGTTTGCTAGGTCTTGGGAAGATAGCAAAACCCAAACTCCCGACTAAGGGCTGATAACCTGAAACAAAAGGGATGAAAGGTGAGCAGGAGAGGAAGCCTAAAAGTCAAAAGTCAGGGTCTGGCCTGACGATAAAGGAAGGCTATAAAATTGGGTCAGAAGGGCGTACGAAAGACCCGACAAAAGACATTATGGGAAACTTGAGGTCGCTAAAAAGAGGCTAAAAAAACAAGGGCGAGCAGACAAGGGACCGTCTGGGGAAACTGAGGCCTGGGTACTTGCACTTTTAAAATAACATCCAGATAACAAAGGCAAGAGAAGCTAGGAGCCAGCAGACATGCCCTTTCCAGCACTACTATCAACTATCATCAGGAGACGTCACCAAGCCAGCTGCTATATGCGCGTAGCCTTAGCCATTCACATGCCATGTTTGCATCGACACAATTATCCATTGTCAAGATAGAGCTTCAGTTTAAGTTCAGGGGCGCGCACAGCACGCAGGAGTCAATCAGTCAGTGGCGATTCGATCAACCAAAGGTCCTGTCAATATAATGAAACGCTACTGATACCATTATTTTTGTAATTTTTTTGAATTTCGAGACAGGATTTGGAAAAATCAGAAGTGCCCAGGATTTGCAGCGCATTAAATAATGAGCCTGACATAACTTGTTTTGCTAGTATCATTTACGACAGGTTGCGACGCCAAGCTGTTTGGACGGCAACGTAATTAATTCATAACGCACACGTAATAACTTTTGAGTAGGTAATCTTTTTAGGTGTGTGTTACAGGCAAACCGGTATTCATTATTAAAATTTTAGTACTTCATAAGACACGATGCTCAGTCTGAAATCCCACCTTCTTCCTTCTAGACAATGCGTACACGGCATGCACAGAGGCGAATTAAATGTGCTGTCAAGCAGACACATCTGCTCTCGTCCAGGACTACGTGCCAGGTGAAGATGTGTAGTGTACTTGCACGCCTGAAGCACAATATACTGCATTCTTCTACTGACACAATTTACTGCATTCTATGCATTTTGCAGCAGGGAGACGTTAGCTGATACGGCTTCGAGCAGTCCAGACAGTAGAAACGCCGCCCAAACAAATACAAACGAAAACGCAGCTAGTCTGCAGCAGGAATCATCACCACCTAAGGATGACGACTACCTGGGCTCAAACGAGCTCATTTCTGAGCTTCTAACAGACTTTGGAACAAAAGGAGGTAGGCAACAAGCAAGGGCAGAAATGTATCAGCGTTGACAAGCGTACGTCTAGCTCGTTTTCTTGTTCACACCTGCAACATATTTTGACTGTTGCACATATGCGTGTAAATGTGTATAACCAAATGCTTGTTGGTCACTTTTTGTTATTTTTACATCAAAAGCTCTGCAAACACTTGTGCCTGACCCGAGAGTTTGGCACAGCAACGTAATGTCACCCTTGATTTTCTTGCAGAAGTGTTCTTATTTGCGCAGCTTGCAGCCATGTTCCTGATTGTGTTCTGCCCCTTGGACTTGCAGGTATAAACCCACAGCCTGCTTCATCCGCGTCACTGATTAAACATTAATCATCATCAATAGAACATGTACAAAAATATAGCAACGGCGCTACTTCAGTGTTTGTGTGGGGCTGCCTTTATGCTGTGTGTTTGTGGTGAATGCTAATTTAAATGCTGTGTGTACCCTATCAACACATATACGATGCATGCTCTCTGTTTGTGTAATGCATGCTGTTTGGTGTATGCATTGTGTGTGTGTATGTGTGTGTGTGTGTGTGTTTGTGTGTGTGTGTGTGTGTGTGTGTGTGTGTGTGTGTGTGTGTGTGTGTGTGTGTGTGTGTGTGCGTGGTGTATGATGTATGCGCACTCTGTTTGTGCACGCTTCACAGGAAGATTTGTCGCTCTGCAGAGCGTGTGGGTCACAGTCTGTCTATAGCCTGTAAAATTCGCAGGAAAAACGATCACTCTACAAAACCTCATGGGACACATGTACCCTGTGTTGGCCAGAACCATATATATGAGGTTGGCCAGAATCGTGTGTATGCACCGTATACTTGGTGGATACCCTGCCAAAAATACTGTATATACACCAAATATGTATGTATGTATATACATGGTACTGGCCAACCCGATATACATACACAGTATGTATTTATATTTTATATTTCAATTTTGTCGAATTTACGCTCACACACGGCGTATATATACGGTTCTGGCCGCCAACCCTATGCATGTGCAACTTGACATGGTTATTTTGTTTTCTACACTGCAGGGCCTTTTGGGCACAGCTGCAGCTATCACACTGCCTTCGGGGGTTGTCTTTTTGTAAGTACGAGCGTGCTATGCAAATTAGTGTTTCATCTTTCACTGTAATTATTAGTGTAATTCTGTGAATGTAAGCAGTTGTTTACGGCCTTTTCCTCTCCATTGCAACCTTGCGCTGCTTGAATAGAAAAGAGGAGAAGGGCAAGAGAGTGCAGTTCAATTGCTCCAACTTAGTCTTTGACTTTCTATACCCAAAGTGGTGACAGTGATCAACAATGATGAGGCCCACGAACATGCCCATCTCCAGCAGTAGAGTATGAATGTGAAGGATTAGGTGTTTAAATAAAAAAATAAAAATGAATAAGGTAGCCGGTTCCTGTCCGTGCTTGCATCATAACATGATTGTAGCAGAGGACTGCCTCAAAAGTCTGTTTGTGTTAACAGAGAACTCCAGGCTAAATCAAAGTGTCTGTAAGATGATCTGGTGATCTGAGGAAAAGGAGGGGTGCTGTCACTGTGGGGGCAAGAGCGGTGTGTGTACAGCTGCTGCAAGTGAGGAAATGTTGATGAATTCTAAGCTGAGTTTCGATAAAATTCCTGGGTGAATTCCAAGCTGATCTAGGTGAATTCCAAGCTGAGTTTGTTGCGCCTAGTTCAGGAGGCAGCGAGTGATCACCTCATCTTCATGAAGAATGGCGACCGCAACCATGGTCACAATGGTCACAATGGTTACAATGGTCACAATGGGGGGTGACCTTCAGCCAGGTTGTTTGGCTGATCGGCTGCTGACTGGTCTAGGCCAGCCACAAATAAATGCATAAGCTCAGAAAGAAAGTGAATGGTCACAATGGTTACAATGGGGGGTGACCTTCAGCCAGGTTGTTTGGCTGATCGGCTGCTGTCTGGTCTCGGCCAGCCACAAACGAATCCATAAGTTCAGAACGAAAGGGAAAAAGTACAGTCTTCTGCTGAGAGCGGAAACTATGAGCAAGCTGGTCGGTGATTGCGATAAAGGTTGCCTTTGTTTTGCATGTTGTCCTGCAACCAAACTTTTCGCTGCTCTCTTTGCATGCAGGTATTTAGGGCAATCAAACTTGGGCCGGAACCTCAGCCCCTTGCCAGAACCTCGCAAGAACCACTCTTTGGTGACCACAGGTGCGATGATTGACTTTTCTAACCATTGTTTGACCATCTCTTCAAGCCTGTATGCTCTAATCTAGAGAAAAGCACTCGCTGGTCACCATCCAAAAACTTACCACAGGTGCGAGCAATGACCCCGCCATCGATCAGAGGTATTCGAAGTATCATCTTCCCGGTCTATTAGTTCGAAAGGAGAACAAGAGAATAATCATCATCATTGATGTGTGCCGACCAATCGTTTACTAGTCCTCTTTCATTTAAGTCTGCCAAGAGTAGCAAGGAAAACAACGTAGAGCACACGATCACACGAGTGAAAATCACACACACACGAGTGAAAATCACACACACACACACACACACGAGTGAAACCACACACACGAGTGAAGATCACACACACACGGGTGAAATCACACACACGAGTGAAGATCAAACAAGTGAAGAGCACACGATTACATGATCACACGAGTGAAAATCACACAAACACACACACACACACGAGTGAAATCACACACACGAGTGAAGATCACACACGTGAAGAGCACACGATTACATGAACACACGAGTGAAATCACACACACGAGTGAAGATCACACAAGTGAAGAGCACACGATTACATGATAACACGAGTGAAATCACACACACGAGTGAAGATCACACAAGTGAAGAGCGCACAATTACGTGGTCACACGAGTGAAATCACACACACGAGTGAAATCACACACACGAGCGAAGATCACACAAGTGAAGAGCACACGATTACATGATCACACACGAGTGAAAATCAGTGGGCATTGAGGCTGAAAAGCTCGGCGTCCGTGTACAATTTAGCAAGTAAACAATATAACCGGAAGGGATGCTATAGCTAATTTCTGCAGCTCCACTTATGCGGTCAACAAAATTTAGTTTAATCATTCACACAACTTGCTTGCACAGTCATTCACACACAATCATAAATTCACTCATCTATACATGTACAGGAGTGTATGAGTACGTCCGCCATCCTATGTACACGGGGCTCCTGTTCGTTTCGTTTGGCTTAGCGGAACTCACCCATAGTGAGACTCGTAAGTAGCAGCGCACAAGTGGTGTTGCAATTGCAAGTTCAGTTTCCTCTACATACTAAGTTTGTAACGATTACAAGTGGACACACACACACCTATTTGTATCAGGCTACAACTCACAAGCTAAGGTTGTCTAAACCGGTTTTTCGTAAGGTCTCTCAACCAGCATCCGTATTGTTGTGATGCTGCTGGGCAGATGTTGCTTGTTGTGGTGATTCTGGGCAGATGTTTGTCCGTGTCCGTGTCCGTATTGTTGTGATGATTCTGTACAGATGTTTGTCCGTGTCCGTATTTGTATTGTTGTGTTGCTTCTGGGCAGATGTTTGTCCGTGTCCGTATTCGTATTGTTGTGATGATTCTGGGCAAATGTTGTGATGCTGCTGGGCAGGTGTTTTGGCTCTTGACATATGGTTGATTCTAAACAGATACCGTGTGCAGGCATTGCTCATTTTGTATTGCATTGCAATGAATCACCCCCGTTGCTGTGATACTGCAGGGCTTGCTCTGGCCCTTGGCTTATGTTTGGTTCTTAACAGATACTGTGTGCAGGCATTGCTCATTTTGTGATGCATTGCAGTAAAACACCCCCATTGCTGTGTTGCTGCAGGGCTTGCTCTGGCCCTTGGCCTATGGTTGATTCTAGAAAAAAAGGTGGGTCAGCCTATTTCTGGTTGATGTGGGCACTAGTTCAGGACAATCTTTTAATTGAGTTTTGGTCAGCGTAGACTTCTGTTTTTGCACTTGTCTATCGCAGCCTGCTAGCAATTATTATGCTAGATCATTAGAGGCCTGGATATAATGCATTTTAATGCCTTTATTAAATTCAAAGTTATTGAAGAAAATGGTGAAATTCTGCCTAGGAGTGATTCCTCACCCACTTCTGGTTCAAGCTACGCCAACGTTCGTCCGTATCCTTACTAATACATAGGGTTGGCCAGAACCGTATACGTACGTATATATACACCGTATATTTGGTGATTTCCAAGCCAAAAATACCGTATGTACACCGTATATATATGGTTCTGGCCAACCCTACTAATACGGCTAGCGGCTTTTGCCACAAGTCAATGACCAAATCACTTGCTTGATCCCCGGTTTATTATGGTTTCGGCATTGGTGGAGTTTTGCTTGAAGGACGGGGCACAATGGGTACAATGGATACAATGGGCACAATGGGTACAATGGGTACAACGGGTACGACGGGCACAATGGATACCATGGTCACAATGGTCACACTGGTTACAATAGTTACAATGGTCACAATGGTCACAATGGTTACAATGGGTACAATGGGTACAATGGGCACAATGGGCACAATGGGTACAATAGTTATCTATAACAAACGCCTTTTGCCGCAAAAGGCGTTCGTTATAATAAGAGAACTGAGTAAAGAGTAGGGTTAAAAAGGGGTGGCCTTCAGCCAGGTTGTTTGGCTGATCGGCTGCTGACTGGTCTTGACCAGCCACGCATGGTTGTAATGGAGGGAGTCCTTCAGCTAGGTTGTTTGGTTGGTCGGCTGCTGATTAATCTCAGCTAGCCACAAATAAATCCATCAGAAGACCAGGTACAAAAGAGGAAGTGTCAAGTGGCCACCTGCCAATTGTGTAGGGTTGGCCAAAACCATATATATATATATATATATATATATATATATATATACGGTGTATATACGGTATTTTTGGCAGGGAAATCACCGAATATACAGTCATATACGGTGTATATATACGGTTCTGGCCAACCCTACAATTGTGGCTCCTGTGCAATTGTGGCGCCTGTACACATGTGGTACTTGTGGCACCTGGCACCTGGCACCTGGGATTTGGCAAATGTGGCACCTGGCACCTTGCAATTGTGGCACCTCGTGACACCTGTGCAATTGTGGAATTGTGGCACCTGGTAATTGTGGCACCTTTTGTGGCGCTGTACAAATGTGGCACTTGGCAACTAGCAAATGGCAACTGGGGTCTGGCAAATGTGGCACCTGGCACCTTGCAATTGTGGCAACTTGTGGTACCTGTGCAATTGTGGAATTGTGGCACCTGGCAATTGTGGCACCTAGCAATTGTGGCACCTTGTGGTACCTGTGCAATTGTGGAATTGTGGCACCTTGCAATTGTGGCACCTGGAATTTCTGCCTGGCAATTATGTGGCACCTGGCAATGATGTCTAGTGGTACCTGGCAATTCTCTCCTGTGGTAGAGGAGTTTTGCAGGAAGGGTATAGGTGTGCTGCCTCTTACTCCTTGCTTCACGTAGACCCTCTCAGAGCAATCTGATTTACTCAAGACTTGTGGCGCGGCTTCTTGTTACTGCCACTACAATGTCTTTTCCGCCTTTCTTAACCCCAACCATGTATCACTTGCAAATGCATGAGCACGTGCAGGTTGTTGAAGAGGAGAAATTTTTGTGCGAGCGATATCCTACTGATTACCAGGAGTACATGAGCCGGGTCAAAAAGTTTGTACCCTTTTTATACTAATTGTTTTTTGTATTGACTTACATTTTCTTTGCACTATAAAAAGACACCCCTCGTTGATTCTCTCCTTGCGTTGCAAATGGTTACAATGGTTACAATGGGGGGTGACCTTCAGCCAGATGGTTTGGCTGATCGGCTGCTGACTGGTCTCGGCCAGCCACAAATAAATCCATATGCTCAGAAAGAAAAAGAAAAAGTCTATTGTTCTGCTGAGAAAGGAAATCATGAACAAGTTGGCTGTTGACCTGTTGCAGCAAAAAGGGTTGGGCTGCTGAAAAGTCCTCAAAAAAAGG
>Ga0307968_1004177_pt1:0-10000 | contig 11832 bp, 11 predicted proteins | sample OrgLakmetagen650_FD_201834 | JGI IMG/M metagenome (GOLD analysis project Ga0307968, IMG submission 201834) | Saline water microbial communities from Organic Lake, Antarctica - #650 | ecosystem: Environmental > Aquatic > Non-marine Saline and Alkaline > Saline | place: Antarctica: Organic... | reverse complement strand
CAGAGTGCTTTTGATGAAGAAGAGTGTAGCCACTTAACATTCTCTCCCAAAATTTGGCATAAGGGTGAGGAATAAAAAATCTGTTTGCCTGTTAGTTGAATACACCCTTTTGCTCTTTGCCTCCCTCCCCCCCAAGCTCTGTGCTTCCTCACTCTCATCACCAGTCTACATCAACCCTAACACCTGTCGCTGCTGTGCATGTGCTTCTGTTGGCCGTTTGCTTCTTCAAACCACTTTTGTGCAAGAAGGAAACGCCCTGATGCCCAAAACCATGGGCTGCTCGTGCTGAAGGATATGTAGCACCGTTATATGTATCACCGTTATATGTATCACCGTTATATGTAGCACCGTTATATGTAGCACCGTTATATGTATCACCGTTATATGTATCACCGTTATATGCATCACCGTTATATGTATCACCGTTATATGTATCACCGTTATATGTATCACCGTCATATGTATCACCGTTATATGTATCACCGTTATATGTAGCACCGTTATATGTATATATGTAGCACCGTTATATGTAGCACCGTTATATGTAGCACCGTTATATGTAGCACCGTTGCAAACTGCACGAGCTTCTGGCGCAGGGCTGCTGCACTGGCTGCCTGCAACAGTGTGATGAGGCTGAATACCCTTCCCCTCCACGGTTTACTGCGAGGTTGGCGCTGATGGTGGTGGGAGGGCTGGGCCATGCTCACCCCCTGTTGCTGGGGGTGCTGGTGGAGGTGCCGCAGCAGGTGTTGTAGCTTGTGGTGCAGGAGGTGGTGCATACATGCCACCTCAGGGGTGCATCAGCCAGGGGGGGATCGCTCCAGCTTGTGCTGTTGGAGTTGCTGGCATGGGTGGGAGGGGCATGGAGGGGTCGAGAGGGGCAGGGGCTCGGGAATTCTAAGAGTGACCTTGGTCTGTCGACAATGTTGGGGGTCCTCCCGGCCCCTAGAGGATATGGAGTGTGCATTATTCATTCACAAAATTAAAACATATAAAGTCTTGGCTACGCAGGTGGTCGACAAAAAATTTGGGTGTCGCAACTGGTGTAGCAGCATTTGACTACACCAGATATTAAGCGACGCCCTGCCGGGCGTCACTGTGTCGCACCCAAAATGGCCAAAATGCAACACAGTGGCAACTTGTCGCGGTTAATCAAATCACTGTGTGTGTGTGTGTGTGTGTGTGTGTGTGTGTGCGCGCGCGTATGTTTGTGTTTGTGTGAATCCGTGCACGCGCATGTGTGTTATGTTTTTGTGGGTGTACCGTACCTTTCCTTTTTAACGATAAATAACGTTTGTTGCCCTCCGGAATGTCGTTTATTGATATTTATTTTAAGGCTCCGAGGTTGTCCAGGATAGTATTAAATAAAGTTTGGTGGGTGGCTGAATAGTGATGAGCAGAGGAGGTTCCCCGGGGCCTCCCCTTGCCCCCCCTGCTCCCCTCCCAGGCCCCGCCCCAGCCCCAGCATCAGCCCCAGGCAGCTCAGCAGTTGACAGTTGCGCAGGTGGGGCGCATGCTGATGGGGCAGCTCATGCAGACAGGGTCACGCACCCAGGCCCACACCCAAAGTGCACCATAAGCACGCGCAAGCACAAGCAAAGCACACAGCGGCAGCAGCAGGAACAGTCACAGCAGCAGCGACAATGAGGAGAGCGAGTACAGTATCAGCGATAGTGGCTAAAGGAGGAGGGAGCAGAAGGGGGGGGGTGGGGGCCTGAGGGGAGAACCATTGGGAGGGACTAAATACCTAGAGCAATATCAATTAATAAAGACAAAAATTGTTACGTCTCCCAGACATTTTGGACCAACTTTGAACCCTTAGTTGTACTTTTTATCTTTTATGCCATTCTTATGTTTGTGGGAAGCTGAACTGCCCCTCACTAACGCACACATACACGTGCGCAGGTTCAAGCGCACCAATACACATGCACACGCACAAACGCGCATGTGCACGCATACGCACACACGCACACGCACTGGCTGGGCTAAATGCCCACCAGTGTTGATGCAAGAATTGCTGTAATGTTTTTTGAAAGTGTCCATGGTTACCCATGCTCACTTGAAATAATTATGAATTTTGGGTTCCGGGGTAAATATGGTAAGGTACGGTATTTTGAATCAGCTGTTTTACACTGGACTGATTTGATTAGACAAGCGTTTAGGGAGGCTGTACGAACAAACCCATACTAAGAAAGTTTGAGTTGTATTGTCTGGACCATGAGTACTTGAAGTCCATGTTTTCCTTTTTTAGTGTCCAATAAGCTAGGGGGGGGGCTTAAGAGAAAGCAGCTGGTCACAGATCGTGCGCCACATATTTTTGATATCGCGATCGTTTTGTATGCTGCTCCGCTTCACTTACGCAGCATGCACAGCAATGGCCAGGCACAGCAATAGCTGTTTCTATAGCGCGAGGCGCACTCTGTTGGCAGGGTGTGTTGTATGTTTTGTTTTTAACCTTTGAAGCACGGCAAACTCTTGAGTACACTCTTAATAAGCCTTTATTCAATGTAACGCGCATTCTGCTTACAAAGGATACTTGTATATGTTGTGTCGCTTACCCCTTAGAGTGCAGCAAGCTCTTAAATAATTCACCATTCAATGTGCACAGATTGGTTTTGGTCGCGTTCTTGGTGAGTAATAATTAATAATGCTGCGAGCTGTGCAGTGCAGCGGCCCCTTGGCTTTTTGTTCAATGTTCAAAACGCTTGTTTTTATAATTTCCTGTAACGTTGCTTGTGGCTCAAATCTAACTGCAGTTTGCAGCAGTCCCTTGATCAAGTGCTTCTGTTTCTGATTTCCGGTGAATTTGTGTGTGTCTAAAGTTAAAAACACACTGCAGCCTCTTCTTCTGTGCCTTTGCTTGTTTCTAATGTTAACAACAGACTATAGCCTCTTTTCTTTATCTCCGCTTGTGTCTTACAGCATGACCTCCGGCGCGCAGCAAGCCCTCCGACGTACCATGGAAATCTACTCCTCTACCACCCGCTTTGCCTTGGCCTGCAACCAGTCCACAAAAGTCATTGAGCCCGTTCAGAGCAGGTGGGATCACACAACCACAAACATGCGTGCACACACATTTAAGCAAACACACATACAAACACATAAACGCACACACACACGCAACCGTGCACACACACACACACATGTATACACACATACACACGCACACACACGTATACATGCACATGCATGTCAACACGCACACACGCACGTATGGGAAATGCTGGTGAGTTCATTAAATACCATTGTTTGTATGGCATACCTTTTGATGATGCATATATCGGAGGACTGCTTGCCATGGTGTGTGAGTCCCCTGATATATATGTGTGTATCTTTATCTCAATAGGTTCTTCCACCACCTGCCTGCTAGTTCATCTTTTTCTCTTGTTTGTTTATATAAAAAGAGGTTCTTCCACCACCTGCCTGCTAGTTCATCTTTTTCTCTTGTTTGTTTATATAAAAAGAGCATAGTGAAATCTCTATCATTTATTAGGTGTTACATACTGTATGTATATTGCAGTGAAGGTTTGTAAACTTTATATAAAGGTGTCAGCACTGCATCTGTCCGGTGCATGCAGGTGTGCCATCGTGCGCTTTTCGCGGATAAATGACCAAGACATCTTGTCGCGCCTTTTGATTGTGTGTGAGAAAGAAAAGGTGTGAAAGTTACTGTTGGTAGTTTTAGATCGGCTCTGCTCCTTATATTTTGTTGTGTCTTGAACAACAAGCAGCAGGCCAAGCCGACTCAAAACAACTAATACTTAATACATAGGCTTGGCCAGGACCATATATATACGGTGCATATACGGTATTGTTGGCAGGGAAATTGCCAGATATACGGTCATATACGGTGTATATATACGGTTCTGGCCAACCCTATTAATACAACTTGTAGTGAAGTGTGCGTATCTCTGCCTAGTTAGTTGCAATGGCCTGTGTTAAGTTTGCTCTCCTTAAAACTCCTGTGCCTTTAATCTCCCTCATAAGACCCCAGTCCTGTCCACACTAAACCTGTCACCATCAAAACCTGCCTACCAAGATACCAGTTCAACTCCCTCTGTGTCTCACTCCAAAAAACCCTTTTCCTTCTCCGTGCTTACCGTTCCAAGGATGGCTGCATGTCATTTAATACGAGGCTGTAGTATGACAGGAAAGGGGGAAAAGCAAGGGCACTTATTATAATTGCTCAGATTCCTATTCTTGTGTATTTGTGGCAGCACAGCTGTGCCTGACCCGACTTAGCTAGTTTGGCTCCGTGAGTGTATGCGTGTCCATGTTTGTGGTGTGGTAACTGTATGTGGAAGCAGCTTGAAAAGTAAACAAGCAAGCCAGCAAGACAGGAGGTGCCGTGCAAAGTTGTTCAAAGAGTTAGAAAAAGAAAAACCGCGCAGGCAGTGAAAACCGCACGCTGCACCAATTAAAAAAGAGGAGTTACTATGGAGCCGAGACCTGCACAGCACTCCACTCCAGAATAAGAAAGGGTGGACATTGGGGATTGCAGGGGTTGTAGGCTTGGCCTGACGTTGGCTCCTGTTGAGATTTTTCGATGTGTAGACGCTGGTTATATTAAACAGTGTCATCTTCTGTTGGCGGCGCTGCAGGTCAATTTTTGGCAGTAGAACTTGTCGTGGCGCAGTGCACTCAATTTTAGCTTTTGCCGACTCCCTCTGCTTAAATGTACAGTAATTCTGCAGTGTGGTGTGTATGGGGTGTGTATACTAAGTTCCTGCGTAAAATGTGGGATGCTGCTATACAAATTGAGCTAACTTAATCCATGTGTGCTCTGCAGGCTTACTCATCAGATAAGCATTGTAACGCAATCCATCTGTCGTCTTATATATGTTATGTTGTATGGTATGCTATATGTTAGAATCTCGTGTTGCGTAGGTTGGCCAAGACCATACAAATAGTAGACATACATGCAGTGTGCATACGGTATGCTGTTAGCAGGGAAATGACTATACGTACGTTCATGTACAGTATGCATAAACGCTTCCGGCCCACCCTACATATTTGCACATACTGTAGTATGTGGGCAAAGCTAGAGCAGGGCTGTGGGGCAATTTTACCACAGCAAATAATTCTCAGTGCAGTGTTCAGGCTTGAGTTGTGTTGGGCTGTCCGCCTGCTGTCCGGCTGTAGGTCAACTACACAGAGGACGGCTTGGAAGCCATCATCTTCACTGCAGATGGAGACATGCGTCAGGCACTGAACAACTTGCAAGTGGGTGGCACTTGTATGGGGCGGGTGGGGTGTTTGTGTGTAAATATGTGCATCTGTACTGTGCATGGGGACATGCGGCAGGCATTGGACAACTTGCAAGTGGGTGGCACTTCTTGGGGCGGGTGAGGTGTATGTGTGTAGTTATGCGCGTCAGTACTGCGCACTGCGCACAGGGACATGCGGCAAGCATGGACAGCATGCAGGAAGGTGGCAGTTTTTCTGTGTATGTTTGTGTGATTGTGTGCATCCTAATTGCAATGAAACTAACATCACTGCAGCAGGGAGACTGTGCAGCAAGGCGATTCGTGTTGTAAGTAGCAAATTGGGCAATGTCCGCTCAATGAATAGTAGAGCATTTGCAATGCCCATCAAAAAAATCAAGCAGGTGTTTCCCCTGGTTGGAGATGGGTGTCATACTAAGAGGAGGGTGCTGTTTACCTTGGTTACAGTTTTATAGAAATGTAACAAACTTTGTTTAAAAATAGTAGTCAAATGAAAACACCCATAACATTGACATGCTACTTCAAAAGATAAAGGAGATGTATTTGGGTCAGGAGATTCTTTTCTTTTTCATGCTTAGCAGATGGCATGGGTGTTCATTGTTTAATGTTCTATTCACACATCTTAAGCGACTCAAATTCTGCTCTAATACATACATATTCACACCTTTTCATTGAATAGTCAACTAACAGCGGGTTCGGGCTCGTCAACTCTGACAACGTCTTCCGCGTGTGTGACCAGCCCCACCCCCTTGTGGTAGCCAACATCATAGGGGCCTGCCAGCATGCCAAGTTAGAGGAGGCATATGAGAACATGAAGGTGCGCAAGTCAGAGGAGGCATACAAAAACACACATACGTGTGCCCACAATGTTGTCAGGGTGCTGCATGCTTCGTTTGTGCAAAACATTTGTGTGGAGTTTGTTTAAATTATGTGGGAGGGGGTCTTTTGTAGGGCCGCCATCTTGATCTGGACAACTTTTGGCTGTAGCACTCCAGCTGTCAGCTTGGATCGGCATACTGTCGAGCTTGCACACTTGAGAGCTGCAGCAGGTTGTGTTACACAGGTTGTGTTACACAGGTTTACAGGTTGTGTTACACAGGTTGTGTTACACAGGTTGTGTACAGGTTTACAGGTTGTTACACAAATTGTGATACACAGGTTATGTTACACAGGTTGTGTACAGGTTTACAGGTTGTTACACAAATTGTGATACACAGGTTGTGTTACACAGGTTGTGTACAGGTTTACAGGTTGTTACACAAATTGTGATACACAGGTTGTGTTACACAGGTTGTGTCACAGGTTTACAGGTTGTGTTACACAGGTTTAGAGGTTGTTACACAGGTTGTGTTACAGGTTTACAGGTTAAGTCATCAGTTAACAAGTGTGACTGCTAGGCTGCGTGGAAAAGAGTAAAAATAAGTAATCAAGGAGTTTGGTAGCACTAAATACATAGAAGGTAGGGCTTGCACAGCCCAAGTTCACTCAAATTATTGGTTTATTACACCCTGGCACTATGTAGCCTCCCATGCTTCGCGCACGTTTTCACAATTTGAGGCAGCAAATCATGACACCAGAACTAAAGCATCCGCAAGCGGTGGAACTCCTCAAGCGATGATGTAAGCAGTGGTGACAGTGATCAACATCATGTAGATAGTACTGGTACGAACAGGCGTCTTCTTAGAGCAGGCCGTGTTTGATGCATTATGGAGTGTGTGATGCACCGCAAGTCTTTCCTATGTGCTTCCTTCTAGATTCGCAGGCAGAGCCTGTTGTCCAGGGCTAATTTGCAACACAAGTGCAGATCCTGTAAGCCTTTTTGGGTGAACTTCCTTCAAAAGTGCAAGTTCTTGTATTTATATCCTCGCACGTATGCACATACCTATGTGAATGTGTGCGCGTGTGTGTGCGCGTGTTTGTGTGTGTGCATTTGTGTGTGTGTGTGTGTGTATACACGTACAATTCAAATGAATAAGTGACTATGGACATGCAGCGAGTAATCTCCGTCGCAATAAGCACTTTTAAAGTGAGCACCACTGTAGTGTTCTTATCTTTTTTGCTTTTGTGGCACCAGCCTCTGCTGTCACTCACAACTTGGGCACACACACCTGCATGGCTGCTGCAGAAACTTTTTGACAGCGGCTACAGCGCGATAGACATCATCACCACCGTGTTTCGAGTTACTCGTAACTCAAACATTCCAGAGTTCCTCAAGCTAGAGTTTTTGAAGGTGAGGCACCCCCCACAACTCTTGGTGCAACATGTATTGCTGCTTGCAGTACTGCTTGTGCACATACAGGGCAATCGGTGCACAGTGCATTGAGCAGATACCTAGCATTCAGGAGCAGCTACCTAGCATTGAGCAGCATCCACCTAGCATTGAGCTGTGGTATGAATGAACATCAATTCATGGTGGGGCCCTGGTTAGAGTGAGCAATAGATGGCACCTCATAGTAGCGTATGTGGCTCCTCCTAAATTAAGGTGGGGGGTTACTTCCACTGCCTGCGTGGTTTCTCTTCCCAATACTTTTACTTTTCGGCACAGGCTTTCACACCAACTAGTCAGTGAACTCTCCCTTGCTTCTTGCTCACAGGAGATCGGATTCTGCCATATGAGGATAGGGGATGGCCTGAACTCTAGGCTACAGCTGTCCGGTTTACTGGCCAAGCTTTGCAAGCTTGCGCTGCGGCGTTCTTAGTGTGTGTGTATGTGTGTGTGTATGTTGCTAGCATGTAGCAGCTTGACGCAGAGGTGTTGTGACAGACTCATTCTTTTTCTGGGCCATGACATGAGACACACACACACACACGTCTACAAGTACATTTCTGCTTGTGTAAGATGTAGGCCTCGTTCGTGCCTTGATGCATTAGCAACTTGGTACACAGCTTTGAACACCAATGGAGCTGTATGGTAGCGCAAATCCTCTCCAACCACAGGTGCCACATATAAATGGTGACAGCGACAAACAGCTACGTATGTACATGGTTGTGACAGCGATTGAATGTGAAACAGGAAACCATGCCTCATCAAATTTCAATAGAAGCACCAAGATTTTGGCAAATCCTTAACTCCTTCATAGACTGACAGGAGCAAACTTTCGACGAATTTCCTCCTCAAAGAGCTGCTTAGTGCGGTGCAGTGTACATGCCCTTCCTGCCACAAGCTAAACAGTACCTACCACATGCTGTCAGATTGCAGCCCCCCTATTAGATCTTAGGAAACAAAACGGAATAACGTGCTGACCTAATGATTTTCAAAGCAATTCAACAAGGTACACAGGGTGCTTACCTATTATCACAAGCACATCAGACAAAAGGCCACAGTTGAAATATGCGGTTGAAGCGGTTGAATTCAACCGCTCAGTAGAATTCAACCTCATTCAACCGAGGCTGTGTTTTTGGAATTAAACTGGTTATGATCCCTATTGTAGTTAATTATAAATAAGCTAGGATTTTATATTGTCTGTTTGAGACTATGAGAGGCATCCTAAGATCATTGCAACCACCACTAGAGTGATAACGAAGACACGCACAGTCCTGTGTGGCATGTGGCATCGTGATTAAGTACTTTTTCCTTTTCAGCAACCCCCCGAATCAAAAGTGAATTGGAAAAGAGAGTAGGGAGGCAGGAGAGACATTGAAAGGGTGCACACGGGGCGGGTGAGGGGAGGACTCTCAACAGGAGAGGAGAGGTAGGAGCGGAGTAAAAAAAAGGAACAAATAGGGGAACTTTAAAATGAAAGGGGCAGAAATTTCTCGCCGGTAATGATAACACAGCATGCAGGGGCTGGCACCTGCACCAGGCAACCCTCCACCACGCCAACAGTAAATATAAGATGTCAATATGGATCATGGACTTATGGCTCTGCTATAGGATGCATGTACTGGTTATTATGACGAATCATGTACCGGCTTAAGCCTGGATTGCAAGTGTGACCCATATGTTTCTGAGAGGAAGAGCGAGTTTGCTACAAGAGGACCACCTAAAATTGGCAAAACTACCAGATTACGTAAATCGATGCTCACATCTGCTCACATTATAAGTTCCTTGGGAGATCACATGATTCGTCCCACTGATTTAGCATGGCATGTCAGCAGACCAACTTCAATCGTTTCCGGAGTTAAGAAGACCCTGATTAATAAGACGCCAACTTGAAGCGTTTTTTTTTTTTTTTTGGTGGGGGTTGTTACACGGTCCTCAGCAAGGGCCTGACAGAATGAAGGAAAAAACCTAGACTGGGAAAAGGAAAACTCCTGCCTAAACAGAAAAACCCTCCTTGAAAAACCACAGTCTGAGAAATTGGCCCACGCTCGCAAGAGCACAAGCTGAGAGTGTGTCTGAAGACAGACAGAAATAGGCCTAAAATTATAAGTTGGGGTCAGAGAGAAGGCAGGCTAGAGTACCTCTGGACATCAGGCAACCTAACAAGCAAAGACACCACGTCTACGGCAAAATCAGAGCAACGACCAGCAGGAGCCTAGCACGACCGAAGATCCTAAAGAGGCGGCTGCTAACGGCTAGACTGAACCCCACAAGCCCGCAGAGACCCCAAGACTAGAGAGCCACACCAACCAAGAAACGCTAAATGTCCAGAGGGGTGGCCCACACATGTGAGCCCAAGGCCGGGACATTTAAGCCCCCCACGAGGCCAAGTTGAAAGAGACCCGCAGGGATGGTCCTGAGAAAAGCCTACTGCAGTTGAGAGCAGCAGGCGAAAGGTGAGCAAGAGAGGATGGAGAGCTGGAGAAAGCATGAGAGAAGGAGCTGTTTACGA
>Ga0307968_1004176_pt1 | contig 11833 bp, 11 predicted proteins | sample OrgLakmetagen650_FD_201834 | JGI IMG/M metagenome (GOLD analysis project Ga0307968, IMG submission 201834) | Saline water microbial communities from Organic Lake, Antarctica - #650 | ecosystem: Environmental > Aquatic > Non-marine Saline and Alkaline > Saline | place: Antarctica: Organic Lake... | reverse complement strand
ACTAATTGGTCTCTTAGTTTTACGTCGCAAGGCTAAAAACTCAGTAGCTTAATTATACAAGTAACACTGAAAAATAAGAAGCCGTCGTGATTAAGTGCATTACGGCTTTTTTTATCAAAAATTGAAAGCGATTTGCTTACGCTAGGAATAATCATTGTTGATACGTGTCCGCCGTTAGAGCGACACTAGCCTAGCCTAGGTTGACGTTCCAAGGCCGCAGTTGTTCTGGGTCGGTGTTTCCGGCACTGAATTGAATGGTGGGGTGACCCTCATCTTGCCGTTACCCACCGTCACATTGCTCTGAAATATTTTAGCTAGCAAAAACATTTACTAAAGTGAAGCCGTCTTGCTTAAATTTTCATCGTTCGGGCCAACGTTGGGATTTAATATTTCGCTTTGTAAGTTGGCGTTTAAGCCCGTGTGCACTTCTTCATGTATGTCATAAAATACGCTTACTCGAAACATATTGTCGGGAAAGTAAGGGGTGTATGCCGTGCTATCGGCATCTTTGGGGTCGTTATGCGTGTAGCTTAGGTACAAGGTAATGTCATCGGTTGGCTTACCGTTTAGCTCCATTTCGTAGCCTGTGGTTTGAGCGCCTTCGATACCTATTGACGCGGATGTGCCGTCGGGTAGTGGCTGATCATTTATGGGATCACGCGCGGCTACGTTGTCTTCTTCTACTTTATAAACGGCAAAACTTGCGGTCAATTTCTCGTTTAAAGAGTCGCCTTTTATGCCTGCTTCAATATTTGACCCTTCGACCGGATTTAAACGCTGACCGTTTACATCTTTCGCGTTTTGCGCTTGAAATATTTCAGTGCAGCTGGCGTATATTGAAATGTTGTCGTGAACATCAAACACAAGTCCGGCGTAAGGCGTATTAACTGAACTGTGGGCAAAATTGCCGCTGGCAAATCGTCAGTGGCGGACCTTTCTATTGATTCCCCCTTTGGTGGCTAACAGCTATGCCGACCACCTTGAGGCCGTTGAGTACCTGGCTTGTTTCAAGCGCCTGGCGGTGGTGTTGAAAGTTGTGTTAGAGCAAGTACTAAAGACGATACCTCGGGACAGATTTGAAATCTGTCCCGAGAACATCCAGTCCCACCAGGTAGGCCCCGGGGTCAGGTCTTGCGTTTTTCCTCTGCCTCGCTCTTTGATTGTAATCGTCTCCTTTTGTTCCGTCTCCACCTGATTGGTGGCACGGTTATAAAATTAGATCGGGACGTTAAATTGATGAGAATCCGCCATGCTTTCAATACACACTAACAAAAAGTCACTCTAGGAATACTAAATAAGACACGCAACGTTAACTTTTGTAATTATGATGGGTGTCCATGTTGAGTATTAATGTTGAGTACTTCAGGGCGAGGAGGGGAAAGAAAGTCGGCAAAGTTTCTGGGATACTAGGGACCAATGGCTCTGATCCCATTGATCAACTTTCTGGTGCTTATAACAGTTTGGTCATTTCATTCATTGTAACTGACGCGATAGCGCCTTCGGTGGCTGGCCCATTCGCCAGGATGTGAGGGCTATTAAGATGGTTCTGCCAGAGCTCACGGTTCTCCCAAATTTCATAGAACAGGAATATAGACGGGCTATCGTTATCCTGATGCAGGTCATACTGAATACAACCGGTCTCCTTTAACGTTGGCGCAATCAGGTTGGAAAGCGCATTCCTTACCTGACCCTCGTGGCCGGTATTGGCTTCAATTCTTGCGATAATGACCAGTTTCTCACTCATTTCAATCTACCTCTTAGCGGAATAACCACAGTGTAATCAGACACTGTTTGGGAACCCTTTATTCAAGTCGAAAGACTGGCACCTGTCCATATAGGTGTTTGTTACCTTCCAAATTGATTAAATGGACACCCATCGTTACCTTTTGTAACTGCGGTGAGTGTCCACGTTGAGTAATGCTGATAGCATGCGAGGCCATGTTCATTTCACAAAACCGGGATTTCCATGACTGATAACCGCGCACTGCAATCTGACCTGTTGCTGATACTGGTGACGCTGTTGGCGGCAGCTGGATGGGTTTTTACCAAAGAGGCGCTGGTTGGTTTTACGCCCTTACTGTTTGTAGGTATTCGCTTTTTGTCGGCCGGGTTTTTGCTGGGCATGCTTGGCCTAGGGTCTTTGAAACGGTTGCCTGCACCTGCCTGGCGACGGTCCCTGTTGACCGGCGTCGCTATGGCTTCGGCGTTATCGTTTTGGATTATGGGGCTGAATCTAGCCAGCAACCTTGGCATCGGAGCCTTTATCACCAGTCTCAGTGTGGTACTCACGCCTGTTGTGGGCCGCTTGATGTTTAACGCTCGCACCCGGACCAGTACCTGGATAGCCGTTAGTATTGCGTTGGTTGGTTTGATGATGCTTAGGCTGGAAGGGGGGTTCCAGCTGTCGTTGTCGGACGGTTTTTTCCTGGCGGCAGCGCTCTCCTTTTCGGTTCACTTTAACCTTAACAGTCGTTTTGCGGCCGGCATTCCTGCCCTCCCGCTTACAGCCATTCAGTTAGGGGTGACCGGACTGGTGGCTTTGTTCCTGTTTGGGCTGTTTGAGGCTGCACCTCAGTGGCCGGTTGCGTCGATTTTCGGCTGGCTGGTGGTCAGTGTTTTGTTTGGCACGTGCCTGAGATTTTTCTTGCAGGTGAAGGCTCAGGGTATGGCGCAGGTCAGCCACGCGGCGGTCATCATGACGCTGGAGCCGGTCTGGGTCGCACTGCTCAGCAGTGTCTGGTTCAGCGAACGCATGAGTCCAGTGCAATTGAGTGGTTGTTTCCTGATTTTCAGTGCGTTGTTGGTCAGTCGCTGGCGCTTGTTGCTTCGTTGTCCTGACAGGCGCACTTACTGACCATTCAATGTGCAATACGATAAGGACACCCAACTGAGTGGGGTTCAATGAGACCCCTCTCGATTAAAAAAGTCAGCCAATGTTCAGCCTTCAAAAAGTCACGTGCATACAATGTTGAATAGTTTGGCTCAAAATCAGAAATTTCAGGAACAGAAAATTCGCAGGGAAGCTACTGGGATGCCCAAATTAGGAAGGTGAAAAGGACACCCCACATCAAGTGTTCAAATGGGTGTCCACTTTATGACTCTTGAATTAAATTTAAAGTTGTTAGCCTTGATACGATAACTTTTTATCAAGGCTAAGCAACTAAAATCAAAGCTGTATTGCGCCAACTGAGTTTGGAAGCTCATCGTCTCCAATAAATTCTAGGCTATGGAAACCTAGGTTTAAGCCTAGCTGCCCATGGAAGTTAAAGCCCCAACAACGCACATCATTTGTTGAAAAAACTGCGCATGTGTGACCTCCCGCTCCCGCATCAACATGAGTCACAATGGTACTGCTGAAATTAATATCTACGAGTGGAGGTCCATTAACTCCAATTGTAACTGTACTTCCTAGACCAAGTTGACCTTTAGAATTAATTCCCCAGCATCGAATATTATCTGTTGAAAGTAGTGCGCATGTATAATTATTTCCGGCTGTAATCTGTTTAACAAGCGTCCCACCTAAATTAACATTTGCTGTAGGGATTTCATCATCTCCAATACTATTACTGTTACCTAAGCCTAGCTGTCCATTAGTTCCATTTCCCCAGCATCGAACGTTACCTGGAAGACTACCTGATGAAAGTAGTGCGCAAGTATGATTGTTTCCAGCTGTAATCTGGGTAACATTCGCCCCACCTAAATCAACATTTGATGTTGGTATTTCATCATCACCTATGTTTGCAACACCCGCTAAACCTAGTTTTCCACTAGAACCTGGCCCCCAGCAACGAACATCACCGGATAAAAGTAATGCACAAGTGTGGGTCTTTCCAGTTGCAATCTGAGTAGCCGTGGTCCCTCCTAAATTGACATTGACATTCACAGGCTCATTATCGCCAATATTATTCTCATTACCTGATCCTAGTCGACCATCAGCTCCTTGCCCCCAGCAACGAACATCACCACTGGTCAGCAACACACATGAATGGCTTGCCCCAGCTGACACCCGCATCTCTACCGGGTTAGTCGGATTACTTGGCGTACTTGGTGTTCCTGGCGTCGGATCACTGCTACCGCAAGCAGCTATTAACATTCCAAAAAAAAGTGTTACTAAAATTCTCATTACACATTCCATGTATAGTAAACGTAATTTATATTATCACTGCTGTCTCATAAACATCCAATAAATATGGTAATCCCCTATTTATAGAGGAAGTCAAAAGTAGTGGGCAGGCCACTGGAGCCTGTTTCTGTTATAGGCTAATGCCCCCTGGAGCCAGGTTCGGCGAGGGCTGCATGCACATTCATCTTAGTGGAATGCCAAGAGACCCGCCGCGATTAAGAAAGTCAGCCAACGGCAAACCTTTAAACAGCCACATGCACATGATGTTGAAGAATTTGGCCTAACATCAGGAATTTCAGACACGGAAAAACCTCAGGGAGGTATGTGTACCTCAGTTTTAGAAGCGTGGCTCGGGTTAGTTGTCTTACGGCTGTTAATCCGATGTTCGGTGGTAACCAAATCGTCGACACTGGGCTTTAATTGAAAGCGCGGTGCCAACCAATCTTTTGAATTGGCTTTCGAAATGTTGAGTGTTGTAGACCCAACCCTCCACGTCGATGTAAAGGCATTTGATTATGGGCGGGGTCTGTTGGTCGTTATTTCTGCGTTCGTTGAGGTAACAGTCTGGTGGGGATTCAAACCGCGAGCCATTCCCATTTGGAATGGCTCGCATAGTAATCATTCACTGGTGGAATCTATTCGCTTCCTCTAACTTGGCGGTTCAATTGGAGTGCGAACCATGAGTTGGATTGGCTTTACCCTGCTGGCGGCGTTTATGCAGGCGGTTCGAACCGCCGGGCAAAAGCAGCTTTCCCAGAATTTATCGGCAATGAGTACGACACTGAGTCGGTACTTGTTCGGGCTGCCCGTTGCATTGCTATATACGGCAGCGTTGTGGTACCTGCAGCCGAGTGCCACGCCTCACTGGTCGGGTGGCTTTCTGTTTTGGGCAGGGCTTGCGTCGGTGGCTCAAATAGGGGCGACCTGGTGTCTGGTAACTGCATTTCAGTTCAATAACTTCGCGGTTGGTACAACACTGGCCAAAACCGAAGCGCTGCAAACAGCCCTGATCGGCTGGTGGCTGTTCGGCTTGCCACTGGCCATGCTCGGGTGGCTAGCGTTGGCAGTCGGGTTTCTGGGTGTGCTGGTGATGGGTAATCCGAAAACCCTGATCAGCAATAAACGAGCCTGGCGTAGCCCTGCGCTGGTGTATGGGCTTTCGGCGGGTGCATTGTTTGCTATTGCGTCACTCAGTTTGCGTACGGCGGCTTTGTCGCTCAATGTCGACACGCTGCTGGCGGCGGCGTTAACGCTCAGCAGTATGGTGCTGTTGCAAACGCTGATCTGCGGCGTGTGGGTGAATGCTACCGAGTCAACGCCCTGGCAACGGCTGTGGCAGTATCGTCGGTTGGCACTGTTCATCGGTGTCACCAGTGCCCTGGGTTCCATCGGCTGGTTTACGGCCATGACATTGCATAACCCGGCCCTGGTTAAAACCCTGGGGCAGGTCGAATTCCTGTTGACGCTGGCCATAACGCATTGGGTATTTCGCGAACGGATTCATCGCTACCAGGGCTGGGGTATGGCTCTGGTGATGATCAGCGTTTTACTGTTGTTGCAGTAAGCGTTGCTGTCGTCAGAGGGGCCTGATGGGACACCCGGCATTAATTTTTTGAATTCTGTTGGGTGTCCACACTAAGTGCTTTGTGACTATTCTATTGATCGGGGAGTACCATAATAGTTCTCTCTTAGTTACAGTGCAGCGACTAAAATTTTATGGCTTATCTTGGGAGTAATGAGTCCGTTCTCACCCAGCTTGACCATGCCATGTTTAGTTAACTTTTCAATTAGACCATCAATCTCAGACTCACCTATATCTACATGAGAAAGGCGAGTAGGGACTTTCATGGTTTGAAAATAGAGTTCTGTCAATTCAATTGCACGGTTGATTCGTGTATCTTCGTCACCTTCAGTCACACTCCAAATACGTTCCGCATATTGCAGCAGTTTCTCTCGTTTTTCCTCTTTGCAAACTTTCATGACGGCAGGTAAAACGATCGACAGAGTGCGCGCGTGATCAATTCCATAGGCGCCGGTTAGCTCATGCCCAATCATGTGTGTCGTCCAATCTTGCGGTACACCCGCACCAATTAGGCCATTCAAGGCCATAGTTGCTGCCCACATGATGTTGCTGCGAACATCCAGATCATTTTTTGTCTCAGGGGCCAAAGCTTTGGGTCCTTCTTCAATAAGCGTTTGCAACAGACCTTCGGCGAAACGATCCTGTACTTTGCCATTAACGCTATACGTGAGGTATTGCTCTATGGTGTGAACAAACGCATCCACCGCTCCGTTACTGATTTGACGATCAGATAATGACAGTGTTACTGCAGGATCGAGCACGGCAAACAGAGGCTGTACAAGGGGACTATGAAAGGGCAGCTTGTTGCCATCACGGGTTACCACTGCATTCGCATTTGATTCCGTGCCCGTTGCTGGCAGTGTTAATACGCATCCCAGAGGCAACGCCTTATTAACAGCTTCTCCTTTTGCGATGAAGTCCCAGGGATCGTCTCCTTCGAACAGCGCCGCTGCCGCGATAAATTTGGTACCATCAACAACAGAACCGCCGCCAACAGCCAATAGAAAATCAATATCATGTTGGCGAACTAAATCCTGAGCCTTCATTAATGTTTCGTAACTGGGGTTGGGCTCAATACCGGAAAACTCGAACCAGGTATGCTCACGTAAGGCATCAGCCACTTGATCATAGACGCCATTCATCTTGATCGAACCACCACCATAGGTGACCAGGATCTTTGCCGTTTTTGGTATCGAATCGTTAAGTGTTTTAATCTGCCCTTCGCCAAAATGGATTCGGGTGGTGTTTTGAAAGTTAAAATTCAACATTTTGGTATCCTTGATGTGTTAAGTAAGTGACGTAAGCTATCGATTCAATCAGTTTTCAGAGATTGCGAATTGAAGATGAGAATGCTGGAGTCGATATTGAGTGGTGAAAATATGGAGATATCAGAGGAGTATGACGACACCCTTTTCTGTTGGTTTTTTAGTCGACGCTATATCGACACTGTATCGACGCTGTATCGACTCTACAGCGGTAGAGAAGTTCGTGGCTGTGACTAAGGATTATCAAAATATCGCCAACCTGTTCTTGCCCACAGTTAGTGCGATAAGGCTTCTCATCCTGGTAGCAGTAAAGCGGCTATTTTGTCCGGTTTGTACCAACAGCGGCAATAAAACAAACAACACGCAACAACATGAAGGTCCACTTTATTGGAGTTCAAAGAGAGTTCAACTGATGCTGATAGGACAGGCACATTATTTAATAACCGTAATTGCAATTCTTAAGTCATTGGCTATCTATTGCTTAAGCTGCCTGGCCTATGCCACCAGTTTGTATCGGGGCTACGCGTACCATCAATCTGTTAACAATCGCAACACTGTCTCACGGTTGGCGTTAGCCTGGCCTTGCATCAGTATCTTGACCTGGTCGCGCACGTTGGTTTGCGCCAGTTCGCTGGCAAATTTGGCGTAGTCCAGATCCTGGATTCGGCTCAGTGTTGCGCTGGTGTCCAGTCGTTGCTGCATCAGGGTGTTGCCCTGGGCTTCCAGCCGATTGGCCAGCGCGCCATCGCTAGCCTGCGCACTGGATACGGCACTAATGGCGTCATCCAAGCTGTTTAATACGTTGCCAAGGTCTCCATTGCTGGTAAGGCTCAGTGAACCAAGACCAAATTGGTCGAGTTGCTCATTCAGAGCATTCCCTTCCACGACGGTCGTCTGGCCTGCATCCGGGCCGGTCTGAAAAACTTGTTGATCTGAACCAAAGAGAGGCCGGTTGTTAAACTGTGCCTGGTCGATTTGTTCAAACAGTGTGTCACGCAGGGTGGTGAATTCCTGGTTTAGCAGGTTACGCTCTTCGGGCCCGTTGATACCGTTATTGGCTTGAACTGTCAGTTCGCGCATGCGCTGTAGCTGCTCGGTCATCGTGCCCATGGCGCCGCTGCGGGTCTGCAGCAAACTGATACCGTCGCCAATGTTGCGCGCGGCGACATCAATGCCACGCACCTGGGACGAAAAGCCCTGGGCAATGGCTGTTCCTGCGGCATCGTCTGCGGCTGAGTTGATGCGCAGGCCAGAGCTTCCTTGCCGGGCAAGGGTGTTAAATCGATTGTCGGTCGTTGGTGTATAGGCAGGACTGTTGATAGAAAGGGCCATGATGCGCGACTACTCATGATGTATGGTTAAATAATAGCCGATAAAAGCAGAGTTCGCTATCGGAACACAGGGTCTGCCTGTGAAGCAGGAATACTGGCAGGCTTGGCAGCGGCCTGCTCGAACACAAGAGAGAAGGCAGGTCGTATTCTGTTCATCAAACACCCCGTTAGGGTGGTAGTATGGCCATCTGTTTTGATGACTGGGTTTATTGGACCACTGCAAGGCGTTGGCCGTGGTCATTGGGTAATGGCTTGTTACGCTAAGTAACGGAGTATGTAATGTTTCAGAGCCTCGGTCGTGCACTGGCTGCCTTTCTTACCCGGCCAGACCCGAAGCATCAACCTATTGCTACCAGTGAGCCAGAGGTGTTGCTGCCGGCATTACGCCGGGGCGATGTGCTGTTGGTGGAGGGCAGCTCCCGTGTCAGTTCGGCGATTAAGTACCTTACCCAGTCCACCTGGTCTCATGCGGCTCTTTACGTTGGCGAGGCGATGCCGCCTGGTCATCAGGGAAAGCCAACACCGTCGTTGTTAGAAGCCGACATGCGTGACGGCGTACGGTTGGTCGCGCTCGAACACTATGCGCAATTCCATACACGGATCTGTCGACCGGTCGGCCTGAAAGTGGCCGATATCGATACATTGATCGACTATGCCAAGACAAAAGTGGGTCACCAATATGACCTGAAGAACATCATCGACCTGCTGCGCTACCTGGTCCCAACGCCGCCGGTACCTCAACGCTGGCGCAGGCGTTTGATCGCGCTGGGCAGTGGTGATCCCACTCAGGCCATATGCTCGTCGCTTATCGCCAAGACGTTTCAGTCTGTCCGTTACCCCATCTTGCCGGTCGTCAAAAAGTCCCGGTACGGTGATCCAGCAATAGCTCGCCTGGGTGACGAGGTTCTGCACATCAGGCACCACAGTTTGTTCACCCCGCGAGACTTTGATGTGTCGCCATTTTTTGAAATTGTGAAGCCCCGACTGGCCGCCGGATTTGACCCTTATGCATTGATCTGGGCTGACACGATCGATAGGGAATCTCTGAACTGATCTTTTTTGAGTTGCTGCAGCCAGCGATGAGGGCCAACAGAATGCTGAGCTCAGTGAATGTGAGAGTTACTGTATCTCCAAAAAGTACCGCCATGCTTGTCCAGTGTGAGGGGCTAACTAAGGTGTGAAGGCGCCAAACGCATTCACCTCGACCTCGCCTTCACTGTAGCCCAGTGTCAACATATACGATTGGTTGTTCATCGTCATTTGCAGGGTATCCCAGTTTTGAAAGACGTTTTTATCGCCGCCGCGTGAAACATTGGCGTATTGCTCAATCGGCTGGCAGTTGGCGTCGATGATCGCATCGACCTTGAACAGGTTGTCAGACGCAAAGACATTGAAAGTTATCCCACCAAACGTTTCTCTGTTCTCGTTGAACAGCAGTGCGATGGGGGCGGTCTTGGTTTGACTCGCCGAAAGTACAGTTTTGTCACTGGTACCGACTTCCACAGTGCTTTTTCGGTCGGGTGGGAAGTCACTGAAATACCGATCAAAGCATCCCGTCGAAGTGGATGGCGCGGGCGCTTCAGTGGAAGCACCGGGTAGCCAGAGGTTCGGTTGTTCGGTTCTGGCATAGGCCAGAATACAGGCTACGCCCAGCACAATGAGAGGTAAACCAGCTCCCACAGACGAGACTTCAAGCGAGCCAATGGCAATTTTTCCGCCGGGCTTGTGGGGATAGCGCAACAGCACTATGCCACCAAATAGCAGCAATCCGATTCCGGCCATCAGCAAGATAACCATAAAGCACCTCCAGGGTTGTGCTTGGGGCTATGTTGTTTGTCAGAGTCACTGTAGCCCGTTTAAGGTGGGTGTCCACCCTGTGGCCAATGGCGAAGTCGATAGTTGGGCCGTCACGCCTCTGGGGCGACTTGTCTTGATTATTGTTCCTGATCAGTTCCCGAGAAGTGTCTGGGCAGACACGAGGAATGCGTATTCTCAGGATGCCAGGGCACTTGCTGTATGTCTTGAGGGGCTCGACAGCGGTCACTTCGAGTCTCTGAAGACCATCTGGTGTAGATCAGTGTTCAAGCTGTCGCTTGAACACGGTGAATGCATCGGTCGGCTGCTTATGCTTCAGGCTCTGCCACAGGCCACCATTGTTGTTGATAAAAGCGCTCAATCTCGCCGTCATCTGTCCAGCGCAACAGATACAACCATTCGTTATCGATCAGCTGGCGCACGCTGTCATGCTGAGCAGCTATGCGCTCGATAGGCTCTTTTGGTGCGGCAATATAAACCGATAAGCGTTGAGGTTGATGCATCCACTTCTCGCCGTTGTGCAAAGATTGCATGGCCAGCCCGATGCGCAAGTCACCCCCGTTGCCTTCATATAGGCCGATGTGACCGCCGACTGCATTGTGCAAAACTTTGTTGCCGCTGCCATATTTCAGGTTGTCGGTGACGGAGGCATTGTATTGCATGTTGATCCAGTTGGTCACAATCATTGGTGCGGTCATGATCAGTTCGAGTACGGCAAATCCGTCGTCGTTTTGCCACTGGTAGTCATGCAGAAAACTACGGCCTTTCAAGTCTACCTGTCGAGTCCACGCCCTTGGTGCAACGATAAAAGCCGCGTTATTGGCCAGGCCCCACTCCGGTCGTACTTGTGACCAGTCATTGCTGCGCTTGATGTAGGCTTTATCCAGGGCTGCGTCAGTTGCTGCAGCCAGGGTCGGGTCTATTAACGCTATTCGCTCACGCTGTGAACCGCGAGTTGCAGCGAGTAGCCAATTGGTCACGGTTTCGCTGACAGGTTCATCAAAGCAACTAATGTGGTCAGTGGTGGTGATGTGCAGTGCAGCGACAAAGCGGGTTGTGTCCAGGATAGTGACACCAAGCTCAATAAGCGCGGCACGCACGTCCTTGTCATTCAGCAACTGAGCGAGTACGCGCACGTTGACTTCGCCGGTTTGTCCCCCGCACGCGCCACAGTCCAGTCCCGCAGCATGCAAGTTGTTGGTGGTGTGGCTGCCATGCCCAACCAGCAATACGGTGGGGGCAAAGTCGCGCAGCCCCATGGCGTTTAGAATGCCTTTGGCGAGTTCGGCTTTGTCACTCACAGTCAACTCTTGGTCACCAGTCTTTAGCGTCCAGTGTTGCTGGTGGCTTAAATGACTCATTGGGTTTTCGTCGCTTCTGGCAAAGAAGGCTTTCTTCAACATTTTGAAGGCATAGAGCCAGCCCATCGATTCCACCATGGAGAAGGATGACGGGGCCGCCTGCGTCCAGCTTTGCCAGCGCGCCGTTTGGTTCAAGCTTGCTGCTTTATCATCAGTGCGCCGGGTTTCAGTTGCCCGAATGGCGGGTTTGAGCAAGCCTGGTAGTTGCGGGCGCGATAGCTGGGTGTCGGCAGGTTGATATTCCAGGGGCAAGCCAAAAAAACCAGCAAAGCCGAAGGTTTGTATGTGCTCACTTTGTGATTCGAGCGCCCGACGCATCACTTCAGAGCGAACATCAATGCAAAATGCCGCCTGGA
>Ga0307968_1004175_pt1 | contig 11834 bp, 11 predicted proteins | sample OrgLakmetagen650_FD_201834 | JGI IMG/M metagenome (GOLD analysis project Ga0307968, IMG submission 201834) | Saline water microbial communities from Organic Lake, Antarctica - #650 | ecosystem: Environmental > Aquatic > Non-marine Saline and Alkaline > Saline | place: Antarctica: Organic Lake... | reverse complement strand
CTAGCTTATTAAGTACGTTTTGTACACACCTCCCACAACGGTTATGGCCCCAGCCTTGGTGGAGGTGGCCTCTGCACCTGTATGGTTCACGTGCCCATAACTTGTGGCATAAGAAGCCACTATGACTGAGCACTATACAATTTTAATGCAAATCCCACAACGGTAATGGCCCCAGCCTTGGCAGAGGTGGCCTCTGCACGTGTATGGTCTGCGTGCCCATAATGAGCCATTATCACCGAGCAATAACACATTAAAACACACCTCCCACAACAGTTACGGCCCCAGCCTTGGTGGAGGTGACCTCTGCACTTGTATAGTTCACGTGCCCATAATGAGCCACTATCACTGGCATTAAAACATTCACGCACCTCCCACAACGGTAATGGCCCCAGCTTTGGTGGAGCTGGCCACAGCATTTGCGATGGCCTGAGTGCCGACGGCAAATGCTGGCACCTCAAATTTGCCCATGGGCCCGTTCCAAAACACGGTGCCGCATTCGGACAGGGCCTGCACGAATCTGGCCGCCGATGCTGGTCCGATGTCCACGCCAAATTGGCCTATGTGTGTTTGTGCGTGTGTGTGTGCATGTGTTTGTATGCGTATGCGTGTTATGTGTATCCTTGTGTGTTCATGTTTATGTTTGTATATTTGTGTGTGGGTGTGGGTGTTGGTGCAAGAATCGTGGGACAGGTTATAGCTCACTTACACCACTAATACACACATACATTTGTTTCCACGTACACCACATATTAGTAATGTGTATATGTGTTACACATATACACACGTACGTACCTGCGGGCACACAGGGCTTCTCTGGCCCACAGCAGTTTGTGCTTAGCTCAACCACGTGCTCGTTTTGAGGCTCGTCCAAACTGCGCATACAAAATAGGGAGAAGCCAGAGGTGACGACCTGAACTAGGGACATGTAGACATGAACACATGAAGACACATGGAGACAAGTGCAGACTCATGGATGAACTAGGGACATGTAGACAAGGACACATGAAGACACATGGAGACACATGAAGACACATGGAGACACGTGCGGACTCATGGAGACACATGAAGACACATGGAGACACATGGAGACACATGAAGACACATGGAGACACATGAAGACACGTGCGGACACATGGAGACACGTGCGGACACATGGAGACACATGGAGACACATGGAGACACGTGTGGACTCGTGCTTATGTTACATAGGGTTGACCAGAACCGTATATACACACCGTATATGACCGTATATACACACCGTATATACACACCGTATATGACCGTATATTTGGTGATTTCCCTGCCAAAAATACCGTATATACAATGTATACATATGGTTCTGGCCAACCCTACTCATGTAGCCACATGGAAAAACATGTAGACACACACCAACCCAGCCACACATGCACACTTGTCCACCATTGCCACGCACGTTTAAACATACCCAAACAAAATTGCAGAAGCTCAGCTTGTCAAAAACACACAACTAGATACAGCAAAAAGCCACGTCGATCGACGAAGCGCCGCCCACACCTGCTAGACACAAGGACATCACACAATTAGACAACACACAATTAAGGTACAACAAACAGCCACGTCGATCGAAGAAGCGCCGCCCACACCTGCTAGACACAAGGACATCACACAATTAGACATCACACAATTAAGGTACAACAAACAGCCACGTCGATCGAAGAAGCGCTGCCCACACCTGCTAGACAAGGACATCACACAAATAAGGCACAACAAAAAGCCACGTTGATCGACGAAGCGCTGCCCACACCTGCTAGACAAGGACATCACACAATTTAGGCACAACAAAAAGCCACGTCGATCGACGAAGGCCTGCCCACACCTGCTAGACACAAGGACATCACACAATTAGACATCACACAATTAAGGTACAACAAACAGCCACGTCGATCGAAGAAGCGCTGCCCACACCTGCTAGACAAGGACATCACACAATTTAGGCACAACAAAAAGCCACGTCGATCGATGGAGCGCTGCCCACACCTGCTAGACACAAGGACATCACACAATTAGACACCACACAATTAAGGTACAACAAACTAAACAGCCACGTCGATCGAAGAAGCGCTGCCCACACCTGCTAGACAAGGACATCACACACTTAAGGCACAACAAAAAGCCACGTCGATCGACGGAGCGCTGCCCACACCTGCTAGACACAAGGACATCACAGGGGAGCAACAGCTTTGCGCCTCTTGCCTCCGCTGCTGCTAGCATTTCCACAGCTGGCTGCGGACGTGTGCGTTAGTGTGCGTATGTGTTTTGTGTAAGTATGTATTTGTGTGTGCGTTTAGGTGTTCGTGTGGGATTGAGCTTCAATGCGTGCGCCCTTGCTAGTGTGTGTGTGTGTGCGTGTGTACTGGTGTGCATGTGAAATTTTTTTGCTCGAGCTAGATCTGTGAAAAAATTCGAGGTAGAAAGCATATTCCTGTTCATGCATATTCCTGTTCATGCATTTTATCTATTTAAGCACATATGGGAAAAATGGAATGCTTTGATTTTATGTCCAATCCCCCCTTTCTGCAATCAGTGTACATTAATCCCACAGTTCGTACATAAGATTGGCCAGAGCCATGTTTTTTATATATATCATTTTTTGGCAGGGAAATCACCAAGTACACGGACATAAGATTGGCCAGAGCCATGTTTTTTATATATATCATTTTTTGGCAGGGAAATCACCAAGTACACGGTCATATAAGGTGTATAAATACCCATGTAATCTGTATGTAATATATACACAGGCCCATACAAAACCCATGCGTCTGCTAGCTGAAGAAAATAAGAGAGGAGAGCATACACGTAGGGTTGGCCAGAACCGTACATGTACGGCGTATATGACCGTATATTTGGTGGTTTTCCTGCCAAAAATCCGTATGCACGCCGTTTATATATGGTTCTGGCCAACCCTGGTAGGTATCTCCCCTCAGAAACATGAAGCCTTTGCAACCTTTGAAATTAAAAGAAGGGCACGCACGCACCTGCGCACCGGTAGCCATTTCCCTTCTAAGAGCATGAAGCCCACCCTCTTTGCGACCTTTAAAATTTAAAGAAGGGCACGCACGCACCTGCGCACCGGTAGCCATTTCCCCTTAAAGAACATGAAGCCCACCCTCTTTGCGACCTTTGAAATCTAAAGAAGGGCATGCTCGCACCAACGCACCGGTAGCCATTTCCCTTATTAGAGCATGAAGCCCACTCTCTTTGTGACCTTTGGAAACTAAAGAAATGCACGTACACACCTACGCACCGGTAGCCATTTCCCTTATTAGAGCATGAAGCCCACCCTCTTTGTGACCTTTGGAAATGAATACTGCGGAAGGAATAGCATGCTCACACCAAAGTATGTGTGCACACACACCTAAGTATGTGTATGTACACAACCTTAAGTATGTGTATGCACACACACTTAGTGTTATACACGCACCTATGTATGTGTATGTACATGCACCTGTGTATGTGTATGCACACACACTCAAGTATGTGTATACACACACCTAAGTAAGTGTATGTACACGCACCTATGTATGTGTATGCACACGCACCTGTGCATGTGTATGTACACGCACCTAAGCATGTGTATACACACACACTTAAGTAAGTGTATGTACACGCACCTATGTATGTGTATGTACACGCACCTAAGTATGTGTATGTACACGCACCTGTGTATGTGTAATGTACACGCACCTAAGTATGTGTATGTACGCGCACTTAAGTATGTGTATGTACACGCACTAAAGTATGTGTATGTTCACGCACCTATGTATGTGTATGCACACGCACCTGTGTATGTGTATGTACACGCACCTCTAGCCATTTCCCCTCAGCGAACATGAAGCCCACTCTCTTTGTGACCTTTGGAAATGAGAAACCATTGAAAGAAGACCAAACACGCACGCACATGCAGCCGTGTCTCTTGAAAAAACATGCAGCCCGTGCTTCGTGCTCTTTCGAGAGAAATGGCTGTAGGTGCGCAGGTGTGTGCATGGCCTTCTTTCAGTTGCTATTCGTTTCCAAAGGTCACAAAGGCGCGGCTTCGTGTTCTTTCGAAAGAAATGGCTGTAGGTGCGCAGGTGCGTGCGTGGCCTTCTTTAGCTTTTTTGTTTCTAAAAGTCACAAAGAGCAGCCTCATATTCTTTGAAGGAAAGTGGCTATAGGTGCGTTGGAACAACAACGGGATGAAGCCATGCGCGCACGCACCTTCAGCCAGCTCTCCTCCACCTGCGTGGCGCCCACACTGACGCCCCTAGCAGCCAGGAATGTGAACGCCATGCGCCCTCCAATAACCAGGACATCCGCCTGCAATTACACGGAGAATATAAGAGGGAGAGCTACGTGACATGTGCCGAATAACAGTTCACATGCTTTCTTCTCCTAGAGAGCAGCCAGGAAGGTAGTTATCATGTGTGATCTGCAATGAGCAGCACATCCGCCTGCGATGACATGGAGAATATAAGAGGGAGATCCACTTGTCTTGACACATGCCGAATAACAAATAACAGTTCACACGCTCCACTCTCCTGGAGAGCAGCCAGGAAGGTAGTTATCATGTGTGATCCGCAATGAGCAGCACATCCGCCTGCGATGACATGGAGAATAGGGAGAGCCGCGCATCAGATTGACCAGATTGTGTGACCTGTCACACCATGGATCACACACACACACACACACATACACACACATACACGCACACACACAAATGCACACACAAACACTTGCATTGCACATGCAATGGTGAGCACCAGCATGGTGCTTTTGCGCAGATTTCTGCAAAGGATATCCCCTGGATAAGCCCTTCAAAGGCACTCGTTTTTCTCACCTTCTTAATGAGGGCCCAGAGCACACCGATCTTGTCAGCCACCTTGTTGCCTCCCATGACCACCCCTAACGGTCTGCGTAATCATGTGTGTGTGTAAGAGTGTGTGAGTGCGTGTATGTGTGTGCGTGTATGTGTGTGTGCGTGTATATTTGCGTGTCTTGCCACCCATGACCACCGCCAGCGGTCTGTGTAATCATGTGTGTGTGCAAGTGTGTGAGTGCGCGTATGTGTATGTGTATGTGTGTCCGTGTATGTGTGTGTGTGTGCGTGTGTGTGTATATTTGTGTGTCTTGCCACCCATTACCACCCCCAGCGGTCTGTGTAATCATGTGTGTGTGTGTGCAAGAGTGTGTGAGTGTGTGTATGTGTGTGTGTGTGCGTGTATGTGTGTGTGCGTGTGTGTGTATATTTGTGTCTTGCCACCCATGACCACCCCTAACGGTCTGCGTAATCATGTGTGTGTGTGTGTGTGCAAGAGTGTGTGAGTGCGTGTATGTGTGTGTGCGTGTATGCATGTGTGTGTGCGTGTGTGTATATTTGTGTGTCTTGCCTCCCATGACCACCCCCAGCGGTCTGCATAATCATGTGTGTGTGCAAGAGCGTGTATGTGTATGTGTGTGTGTGTGCGTGTATGCATGTGTGTGTGTGTGCGTGTATGCATGTGTGTGTGCATGTGTATATTTGTGTGTCTTGCCTCCCATGACCACCCCCAACGGTCTACGTAATCATGTGTGTGTGTGTGAGTGTGTGTGTGTGTGTGCAAGAGTGTGTGAGTGTGTGTATGTGTGTGTGCGTGTATGCATGCATGTGTGTGTGCGCGTGTGTATAGTTTTGTGTGTCTTTGTGGGTTTTCCTGAGTTGTTGAAAAAAATAGAGCTTTTTGCACGGCCTTATAAATCAAATGAATAATTGGACCTTTGTTCTTCCGTCCTATCAAGAGGCATGGCACACCCATCTGGGTGGTTTATATCACACACACACACAGACACACACACACACACACACGTAAGTATTCGCAGAGATAGGTGAGTGTTTACCAATAAAGGGGGCCCTTTGTAGGGTTGGCCAGAACTGTATATTAACACTGTATATGACTGTATAATTGACAATTTCCCTGCCAAAAATACTGTACAAACCCCGTTTACATATGGTACTGGCCAACCCCAAGTGGTGGGTACACAGAAGGCTAATGGAAGTGTGACGCACTTTTCATTGGCGCATTTTTGATTGATGCATTTTAATTGACGCATTTTTATGGGATACACAAAAGGCTAACAGAGCAGAGGTGCGACGCATCTTTTATTGGCACATTTTTGTTGGCGCATTTTTTATTGACGCATTTTTTTGGTTGGTGGAAGTGTTGGCTGAGGACAGAGAATGCGTGCCATAACAGGGGTCTGCCTGAGCCTTTGCTTTGTTACATGATAAAAAGAAAATAGGGTTGGCCAGAACCGTAAATATGCACCATATATGACCGTTTACTTGGTAATTTCCCTGCCAGAAATACCGTATATACACCGTACATATATGGTTCTGGCCAACCCTAAACTGGCCAACCCTAAAAGAAAAGAATCACAACGCACCTTTTTGGGTGGTTTAAGTATTGACTCAGGAAAGTCAGCTCGTGGCGGATGAGGGGGCCAGGGTAACATTGCTCCATGTGCTGCGTCACACCCTATGATTACACAAAAGTGGGCACACCACTTGGAAACGGAAGAGCCAGGCCTGTGCAGAGGGGTCAGGACCACGATAGCTCCCAAAAATATACGCCAATACACCAATCGGTTGTGCATGAACCTACTACCCCCCCCCCCACACACACACAGGCACATGTATGCACACAGATACGCACGCTTGCACACACACACACTTTCACACTCACACACACAACATTCACAAACACACACAGACATTGTGACGCTGCCATGGTCCCTGTGCACCACGCTGAATGCGTGTCACAAACACACACACACACACACACACATCACACACACACAAAACACGCACGCAACAATTACGAGCACACTAAATCACACGTACATACATACACAGACGCACCGTGACACTGACCTGATTTCTGTGCACCACGCTGAATGCGTGTCACAAACACACACACATCACACACACACCACACACACGCAACAATTGCGAATACACACACACATACACACACACTGTAACGCTGACCTGGTTCCTGTGCACCACGCTGAATGCGTGTCACAAACACACACACATCACACACAACAATTACAAATACACACAATCACACATGCACACACAGACGCACCGTGACGCTGCCCTGGTCCCTGTGCACCACGCTGAATGCGTGTCACAAACACACACACACACACACATCACACACACAACACACACAGACGCAACAATTACAAATACACACAATCACACAATCACACACGCAACGTGACGCTGCCCTGGTCCCTGTGCACCACGCTGAATGCGTGTCACAAACACACACACACACACACACACGCAACACACACACAACAATTACGAGTACACTAAATCACACGTAAATACACACACAGATGCACCGTGATGCTGCCCTGGTCCCTGTGCACCACGCTGAATGTGTGCCACTAACACACACACATACATCACACACACGCAACACACACACGAGTACACACAATCACACATACATACACACACGCACCGTGACGCTGCCCTGGTCTCTGTGCACCACGCCGAATGCATCACACACAAAGACATGTGCAAGCTTGCCCAGGGCCTCCGCAAACGCAGGGTCGTTTTTGGTGTCCCCCGCATGGAAGCGTGTATTCTGGAGGAGGCACACCTGGTTTGATATCAGTGGTGTGGATAACAGTCTGAGTATTACCATGGGTGATGACTCTGAATATTACCATGGGTGAACTCTGAATATTACCATGGGTGATGACTCTGAGTATTAATATGGGTGATGACTCTGAGTATTACCATGGGTGATGACTCTGAATATTACCATGGGTGAACTCTGAATATTACCATGGGTGATGACTCTGAGTATTACCATGGGTGAACTCTGAGTATTATCATGGGTGAACTCTGAGTATTACCATGGGTGATGACTCGGCATATTACCGGAGGGGGGACACTGGGCAAAATCCAAAACATGCACCTTTTGGCATGAAAGGTGCAACTACTCATACGTCACTTCATCAAATTGGACCCAGCCTTGCTTTAAACTGATGCTGACTTTATGAGCTACCCGAGCATGTGCTCAGATCTAGACAAGTCGCCTTGCGTAAGAATGACAGGACTGAAAGCACACATTGTGCACCTGTACCCTAAATGGGTGCTTTCCAGGGGGAATGGCACAATAGTTTGCACACCTCGCCAGCCACTTGGTCTTTTTGCCCCATTTCTCTTGCAATGACCTTAATTTATTATAAGGACATCAAAACACCAATAATCACTCAGTTTGGTGTGCTGGCTAATCAGATACAGATATGGCTGCTCAAAAAGTAGGGTTCACGCGCGGCCGATGGGGTATGGCTCCTGTTATTTGCCCGTTTCAAGCTCAGCTGCACTGAAATCCTTGAAATCAGGCAACTGCATAGCATAGCTGAGCTTGAAACGTGCCAATTAGGGCCACCTGCCCCAGGAGCATGCAAAAAAGTATACCCATTTCGGGCCTCAGTGTCTCCCCTCTGGAATTTTACCACGGGCGATAATTCACTCATTGGCAATCTGAACCCAGATCACCAATTTCTTGCCACGTCTTCAAATGAATATTGGGGGGGGGGTGGATTTGCCAGTGTGTTTTCAACTATGTCTGCATACGTAAGTGCGTGTGTGTGCGCGTGTGTGCGTATGTGTGTATATATGTGTATGTGTGCGTTGTGTGTGTGTGTGTGTGTGTGTGTGTGTGTGTGTGTTGAATGGACACGTGTAAGAGTAAGGAGTGCATGGCACAATGCATATGAGATACCTGTACATGTGTGTGTGTGTGAGTTGATTGGAGATGTGTGTGTGTGTGTGTAATATGGCAGTGTGTGTGATGGGATCACAGAAAAACCGGCAATTACCCAGATGTGGGTGAAACAAAACACATATGCGGGAGCTAAAACACACCACACGCAGGTACACAGTGCTTTTCTTGGCACTGATTATTCTTACACGAAATGCCAAGCACCTAAGCTTCCAAAACCGAGAATGCTTGCCTCTCAACTCTTTGCCAAAAAGGCAAGCACAAGTGCTTTTTAGAGCTCGCCTCTCAACTCTTTGTCGGGACGGTCGCACTTTCCAGTCTTGCGCTATATCTTGTAGTTTTCCGAAGACCACCTGGGTCGCTCCCATAACGCTGCCATATGAGCGCTCTTCCCTCGCATACTGCATACTGTATAGAGAGCACGCCCACACGCACATGTACATGAACCCGCACCCACCCACACGCCCTCACGAACACCCCCACAAATATACATACACAACCTAACACACACCCGCACCTGCACCCACACACATACACAACATAACACCCATCCACCCCCACCCCCATTCCCACCCACACAAACACACAGACAGACACGCACCCACACCCACCCACACCCACACACCTGGCCTGGTTGCAGTCGAGCCACGTGCGTCTCTGCCACACACACACACACACACACACACACAGACACACACACACACCTGGCCTGGTTGCAGTCGATCCACGTGCGTCTCTGCTTGCTCGCCTATGCAGTCGGGGGCGAGACCCTGGAAGCTATTGCCCAGCAGCTCTTGCAACACCTGTTCAGTGTGCCGAAGCAAGAGGAAGGCGTACAGCCCAGAATTAAATGTGATGCAAAGCTATTGCCCAGCAGCTCATGCAGTAACGTGCAGTGTGCTGAAGCAAGAGGAAGGCGTACAGCTCAGATTCCAATTTAGAAATAATTGATGCAAAGCTATTGCCCAGCAGCTCTTGCAATACCTGTTCAGTGTGCCGAAGCAAGAGGAGGGCGTACAGCCTAGATTTCAAAAATGTGATGCAAAGCTATTGCCCAGCCTCTCGTGCAGTAACGTGCAGTGTGCATGAGGCAAAGAGGGTACATAAAGGGTGAATTTTGAAAGGGTTGCAAAGTGTGATAGCGGAGTGTGTTGCCAATGTCTGGCTGCTTGAGCAGCAGCTGCTTGAGCAGCGGCATTAGAATCGCTTCTTGCAGCCCTTGCACCACCACTATTGAACATGGCCAGCAACAGAAAAGGAATTGAAAGTCGCACGCAAAGCATTTTACAAGGCAAAGGAAAAGGATGACCTATAGGCGAGATGTGTGATATCTATAGGCGAGGCGTGGATCTATAGGCGTGACGTGAAGTCTATAGGCGTGACGTGATATCTATAGGCAAGAACGTGATGTCTATGGGCGTGACGTGATATCTATGGGCGTGACGTGATCAGTGTTGTGAACTTTACGGTTGACGCCGTCAACCGCCATTTGACGGTCAGGCGTAATTTACGGTTTTGATCGTCAGGAACTAATCACCAGGCGTAATTTACGGTGATTTTAATTTTTGACGTCTGACGGTCGGCTTTACGGTTATTTACGGTGTGAAACCGTCAGGAATTAGTTATTTACGGTGGGAAACCGTCAGGAAATAGTAATTTACGGTGGGAAACCGTCAGCAGCTGGCCAGGCCGGGCCAGGCTCGACTGACTCAGGGCCACAGGGCCACACGAGCCCTCTTGGCCTGATTAACGGAGGACATTTTATATTTATATCGCAAATCGCAAATGTTGTTTGTGGGGAATTCGGAGCTTGAGTTGGCACTCTGAGCCACTGAGTTTGACGCCGCACCATAACTTACGATTCCCCACCGTCAGTATGAATTTCACCGTTAATTACGGTTATGTGACGTAGACGTCATTTAAGCACCGTAATTTACGGTGCCATTTCTGATTGACGCCGTAAATTCACAACACTGGACGTGATATCTATGGGCGTGACGTGATATCTATAGGCGTGACGTGATATCTATGGGCGTGACGTGATATCTATAGGCGTGACGTGATGTCTATAGGCAAGAACGTGATATCTATAGGCGTGACGTGATATCTATAGGCGTGACGTGATATCTATAGGCGAGACGTGTGATATCTATGGGCGTGACGTGATGTCTATAGGCAAGAACGTGATATCTATGGGCGTGACGTGATATCTATAGGCGTGACGTGATGTGACGTGATGTCTATAGGCGTGACGTGATATCTATAGGTGTGACGTGATATCTATAGGCAAGAACGTGATATCTATAGGCGTGACGTGATATCTATAGGTGTGACGTGATATCTATAGGCGTGACGTGATATCTATGGGCGTGACGTGATATCTATAGGTGTGACGTGATATCTATAGACAAGAACGTGATATCTATAGGCGTGACGTGATGTCTAAAGGCGTGACGTGATATCTATGGGCGTGACGTGAAGCCTACCGACGCAAATAACATCAATAACGAAGTTGTCGGGCTTGCGGTTTTGAGACCGACGCACCCCAGATCTGACCAATGACCACAGATCTCATTCCCAATAGGTCTGCAGATCCTCCATAACTGTCGCAACTTGACATCCGCTGATTCAGGAACAATTATAAAGCTAGCATCTAATGATTGCTGCCTAAATCGATTAAATGTCCATAAGAATCATTCAGCACGTTTGTGCGCCGAAGAGCACCGCAGAAATTTCAGTGCTCTACAACAGGAACTATGTGCGTGTGTATGCGTGTGTGCATGTGTGTAGGTGTATGTGTGTTTGTTTTATGTGTGTGTATGTGTGGGTGTGTGTGCGTGTGTGTATGTGTGTGTGCGCATGTTAATTCATTACAGGTGGAGTCTGACGGACCTGAGCCACTGGAGCCAGACCGTAGGCTGCCACCATTTCCTCCCAGCTCTGCTTTTTTGGGTCTGGCCGGCCAAAGTGGCTTGCAATTATGACCTGTGCGCATGAGTGTGTGTGTGAGTGAGTGAGTGAGTGAGAGAG
>Ga0307968_1004174_pt1 | contig 11836 bp, 15 predicted proteins | sample OrgLakmetagen650_FD_201834 | JGI IMG/M metagenome (GOLD analysis project Ga0307968, IMG submission 201834) | Saline water microbial communities from Organic Lake, Antarctica - #650 | ecosystem: Environmental > Aquatic > Non-marine Saline and Alkaline > Saline | place: Antarctica: Organic Lake... | reverse complement strand
ATCCATCCATCCATCCATCCATCCATCCATCCATCCATCCATCCATCCATCCATCCATCCATCCATCCATCCATCTATCTATCTATCTATCTATCTATCTATCTATCTATCCCTCTCTATTTCTATCTATCTCCCTCACTCTCTCTCTCCCTCACGCGCACACATACATACACCCATACACACACAAACACTCAAAAGAAAGCACCCCACCCCATTTCATACAGGCGCTCTGCTCTTTCCACACCCTCCCTGAGGCCATGCGCAGCTTCTTGCTCAACCCCAAAGCCTCCAAACAACAAGCACCAAACCTACACAGCAACAACAGCCTAGAACGGGGGGGCGTAATGGGCATTACAGCAAGGGGGACATCAGGCAGCAGTTTGTGGCATGCCTCTCCTCAGCTGCGTGAACAGCTGCAGGCAAAGTTCAACGACTCACAGCAAGCTGCCATAGTCAGTGTGCTGGATGCTCAGCGCCCCTTTGTGCTTGTGCAGGTGAGTAGAATTATGTGCATGTGTGTGTGTGTGTGTGTGTGGTTGCTGGTGTGGGTGTGGGTGTGGGTGTGGGTGTGGGTGTGGGTGTGGGTGTGAGTATATTTATGTGCATGTGGGTGTGGGTGTGGGTGTGGGTGTATGTAAGCTTGTATCGTGGGCTGTGTGTTGATGGGGCTTTGCACGTTAGATGGGAGGGCATTGCTTTATGTAAAGAGTGTGTGTGTGTGCCTGTGTGTGGGTACAGGTCGTCTTTGCTCTACATCGTAGTCCTTATACAAACATACCTCATTTAGATCATCGATTAAAAATCGCCCTAGTTGAATCTGGCTTGATGAGGTAAAAGATTCAACAGCATCTTCTCACACAAAAGGTGTACAGCCCCCGGCAAGTGTTCATACAGCCTGTTTGATCTCTCTCTTTGGCTCTTTCTCAAACCACTATATTCACACACTTCTGACTGCAGGGGCCTCCAGGGACTGGAAAGGTGTGTGCTTGTGTCTGTGTGTTTTTTGTTATGTGTCACAAATTATCTGCATTGATCAAGCATTGGTCAAAAAGATAAGGGCTTCGCTACCGCTACTTTTAAGGTGAGAGGCCTGAACCAGGAATCACCTACAACAGGATAAAACACTCCCACCACGAAGGCCTGAACTTGCAGCCACCAAAGACGGTACTCGTGCAACTTCAAAGGGACCAATAAGTTGCGGACACAGCTCAGTATTGGTGCCCTTACTTTTATTCTGTGGAATTGGACCTCGCTCTGAGGCACCCATTACTAGAGATTTTATCCTACCCACTCTCCTGGCTGGCTGCACCTCCCGCACTCGCTACTTCCCTGCAACATGTGCATTCACACTCTCACCAGCGCCTCTTTCTTCATTCCTGCAGACATCCACAATTCTTGGCATCGTCTCCACCCTCCTGGCATGCGGCCTCTCCCCTAATAACTCAGACCCGTCGTCACAGCAGCAGGGCCCGCAGGGCCAGGAGCAGGAGGACCCTGCAATGACAGCTCTGAGGAGGGCATCCGCCGCGCAGGTCAGTGTGTGTCTGTTGCAGTGTGTTTTGTAGCGCGTAATGCGTGCACCTGCGTGTGTGTGTCTTTCCATGCATGCCCGCACAAGGGCATGCAAGCACAACTGTCTTGTCAGCTTGACGCACGAATCTGGACCCTAGCCCCCTCCCCACTCCCCTCTTATTTATCCGTCCTAATTGTGTTGACAGAAGGCTGTCCCTTGACACACTGACATGTACTCACACACTGACATGTACACACACACCGACATGTACACACACACTGACATGTACACACACTGGCATGTACGCACACACACTGACATGCACACATATTCGTACGCTCGTAGGCACGGAGCTCAGGCAGGCAGTATACGACATGTACACACTGACATTTACACACTGACATGTACACACTGTCATGTACACACTGACATTTACACACTGACATGTACACACTGACATGTACATACACACGCATTCACACATACGCACATACGCGCACAAATACGCACACCCATATATACACCCATATGTTCATACGCTCGCAGGCACGGAGCTCGGGCAGGCAGCCCCCGCAGCAAAGTACCATACCTTCTCATCCACTGAGCAGCAGCACCAACGCAAACGCAGCACAGTTTAAGAAGCCCTCTGCGAGCAGGAGACGCAACGTGCCTGCCACCACTACCGATGCTGCTGATGGTGTCAAGGGTGGAAGTATTGGGGTCGGGGCAGATGCACAAGAGGGAGTTAAGCCCACACTGCAGCTGGGCCATGTTCCTCCAGTTCGTATCCTGGTGCGTGTGTTGATACAAAAATGTAGGTGCGTAAATGTATGTTGCAGTGTGTTGGGTTGTGTCTGTACAGGCGCGTTTATTTTTGGAGAGCATTGCGATCTAACATTCCATCATTTGTAGACAGTGTTGTGCAAGTACGGTCAGACGGTACGGTACGATTAAGACGGTACGGACCATATTTTTGAAAAAGACGGCGCATTAGCGTATTTTGGTGACCGTAGTTTACTGTCTAGACGGTAAATATCGGTACGGTGTACGGTACGGTGCCAAGCTGGCACTGCCAGTGCAAAAATGGCCCCAGAATAGCCTTTCCACCCCAAACTTCCCATTTTTGCTCCCCGGTGTGCTCCTCCCATGTGCTGACGCCACACAATGCTTCCATGAACGACCCTGAGGCTGGATTGGGGCTGCATCAGCTCGGGGGAAGGGCCCAGCAGCTTGCATGGAAACTTAAAACCGGACGCAGCACTTGATTCCTGTTCGATAATTTGTGTTTTATTCATTAATGACTGTTGCACAAAGAAAAGGAATGTTATGGGTTGAAATTGGAGGTAAACGGCCAAATTACGATCAAAATTGTACTGTACGATGGCACCGTCCTTGTACGGTTTGGACCGTACTTTTCAAACATACCGTACTAGCACCGTCCTGTACGGTACAAATATGGTAAGGATCATCTAGACGGTCAAAATCGCTCTAGTACGGCGTAGTTGCACAACACTGTTTGTAGACAGACTGTTATATTGCAGGAGCAGCAAGTGTCATCGGCACGCTCTATAAGCTGCACGCTCGCTCTCATAGTGTGTTCACTTTTGCAGGCTACTGGATTAAAAATTCTGCTGGCACTGCATTTGAAGCCAGCTCCTGTCTATTCGTCAGTGTCACTGCAAGCCTAAGTATCGTAATAGGGTTTGCTGCTTGCGTGCAAGGGATCAAGTTATGTGTACATCTTATTGTCGTTTTTGCTGCAGGTCTGTGCTCAGTCAAATGCAGCAATTGATGAGCTGGTAGGCCGATTTGCTAGGGACGGGGTCTGGCAAACAAATGGGAAGAGCAGGTGCGTCATCTTCCAGCAAAGGAGGGGAAAGGACCTAGATGACGTAGGGCTACCATCACTACTTGCCTTACTTTAACTCCAACGGGGGGGCATTGTGCTGAACTAGAATGTTCTCATCATTATTACAAGCTTCCGGTTGAACACACGCATGCTCACGCACACACACACACTGACATACACAAACTAATGCATACTAACATTGACATACACACACTAATGCATACACACATTCAACATCACACTAAATTAGGTCGCCTGGAATGGTGCGCCTAGGTCGTAGTGAGACCACCCATGCAGATGTCAAGGAGCACCACGTGGATGTGCGTGCAGAGAACCTCTCAGGTGCGCATTCACACTTCTTATAGAACACATGCACACAGCACAATCACACTTTTAAATAAAAACACATGTACACAGAACAATCACACTTCTTATAGAACACATGCACGCAGCATCATATGTAAGGCTCTGGCCAACCCTAAGTGCCATAGGCACAGTGTCAACTGTACACTTGCCCAGGCAAAGTGCCCTTTCACATTGTAATAGCTACACAGTGTCATATGAACTCTGCACCTCAAACACTTTGTCCGATTGCTAGGTGTTGTTCCTGCACCAAGCCAGGAGCCCACAAAGATCTCAACTTTTGAATTCGGGGCTCATCAATCGCGTTTGAGCGCTCTCAGATTTACAGGCATAGCCCACTCAGCGAATTTGAGCGCTCACAATCTTTGCAACTGTCGCTTGTAATAAATAACTGAGCGTGTACCAATGCCTTACTTCTACGCACACCATCGCCTTAGGATACCAACATCCTGCTCCGTTCTTTTAGTGAAAGGCTCCTCTTCTGTTTCTTCATATTGGCCCCTCACTCACACCCGTATGTATGATGTGAACATGTGAACTAAATTCCATTCCCTCTAAATAATTGTCGCATTTGCCCCTTATTTAAAGGGTTTCAAAAGTAGAAGACTGCAGGAGGACTGCATGCGCACACATGCTCATTTCTCCTTGTGTCTTACAGGCACTGACACATACACAAGTACGTAGTACGTGGTGGACTGAAGGTTGTGTAAATTGGGGAAATGCCATCTTTAATGATGCATCACGTTTTTTGTCTGCAGGCTCCTACTCGTGTCTTTCAGAGGCAGGATGCAAGCAGAAAGCAGCGAGGGTTCGAGTTGATCAGGCTCGGCAGCACATCAGGGCTGCACATGTGAGTAGGGTTTGGAGGCGGACATAGAAATGCTCATGGCACACAGATTGAAAAGCATGAGCAAGGAATAACATTGACTATACACATGTAATGCAGGAGGAGTTGCAGTCCTTGGAGAAATCTGTGGATGGTCAGAGCACAGAGAAAGGCAATGATGATGCGCCCATTGTGGATGACGGAAATGGCGATGGCAGGCACGAGCCGGGCAAGGAGAGTTCACACTGCCATGCAGTGCAGAGCATCCGTGCTCAGATCCGGAGCTGGCATGTCCAGCTGCAAGTAAGCAGCATTGCATGTGTGTCTGAGTGTGGGTTTGTGTGTGTTTGTGTGTTCAGGTTAGGTAAGGTTACTTCGATATATATGCCTCAAAGGGCATCTCAGCGGAAGCTTGGAAAAATTCTGAAACCACACCTGGCTAAACAAAAGAAACAGGAGCTAGAGGAAACACGAACCAGATGTGTGTTCAGGTAAATTATGTGAGTACAAGCATTGTTATTTTTTTTGTGTGATTGTGCGTAGGTGTGCGTGTGTAGTGTGTAAGCATTGTGTGATTGTGTGTGGGTGTGCGTGTGTAGTGTGTAAGCATTGTGTGATTGTGCGTAGGTGTGCGTGTGTAAGCATTGTGTGATTGTGCGTAGGTGTGCGTGTGTAGTGTGTAAGCATTGTGTGATTGTGCGTAGGTGTGCGTGTGTAGTGTGTAAGCATCGTGTGATTGTGCATAGGTGTGCGTGTGTAGTGTGTAAGCATTGTGTGATTGAGCGTAGGTGTGTGTGTGTGCGTGCAGTGTGTAAGCATAGTGCATTTCGCAATTCTGTGCAAAAGCGATGACGGAGGGATAGAGGAGCACAAGTCTGATGTTGCGTGTGGGAGGCTACTTAAACAGCGTCACAATGTTTAGGGAAACAAACCTCAAGCTTGACTTTCACGTGCACAGAACTGGGAGTTGAAAGCTGAAAATGAAGGCAGGCACAGCTGCCATGATGCAAGCAGGATAGATAATGAGGTTTTTGTTTGTCCCTACGTTAAAATACTTAAAAGCCTGTCAGCTCTGTCATTTTCAGAACCTGGTGCTCTGTCTTTGAAATTGAGACGGGCAAAAGGGTTGTCGATCTGAAGTAAAATTTCTGTAATACTTTTTTAACTGTATTGCTGGGTACATATACATATACCGCACGTAACACTTTGCTTTAACTTAAAATAAGGAGGGTTTTGGTAGGGGAAGTTACAAGCTACAGAGAAGCGGGTTTCTTTATTATAGCATGCAGTAAATACACAGGCAACCCATGCAAAGGCAAGAGTTCACAATTCATTATGCATCAGCAAAATGGGAAGGAGTGGCATGCTGCTCACAACATTACATCCAAGAATGACTTTGCTTGAGGCTCGTCACATATACAAAGCAGGCAGGTGTTTTGGATAGCATTAGTGTGTTCCGATAGAATAGATGCTCAGCTCATCCTACTTGATCATTTGTCTGTACACTTTGTTACCTAGGTATACTAATACTTATTTAACATTCTACTATGAACTAACCCCACAACCCCAGTGTTGTAATTTCACGCCAGCGTCAGCCTGATGTGGTGGGGGCACCCCTCCCATCTGCTTTGCTGCTTTAGAGTTAGGTCCTTCCTTTTCCCACTCTTGCTATCTGGAAAAAATAAAAACCTGCCGCTCATGCACACTTGCTTTTGCTAGCATCTTACCAGAACTGACACATGTACACACAGGCGCAGACAGGCACACAAACAAACACTACACACTTACAAGCGCAGCTTGACTGCACGCATCACAAACACGTGCACTCATATACAAACACGCTTACAGGCAATCGCCCCACACTTAATTACATGCACATACATACACGCGCACACACACACGCACAAACGCACACATACACAGGAAGCAGAGAAGGAAGCACGCAGCAGCAACAGAGACGTGGAGCGTGCGCACCGGGAGCTGAGGCATTCTGTAATACAGGCTGCAGAACTCACGGTCAGTTTTCTGGCGTTGATACTTGTGCATCTGTATGTCTGTGTCTGTGTATGGGAGATGGGTTGCGTGTGGATAAGGGGCAAGACAGCAAATTCACTTCCCACATCACTAGGCTGCTTTGTGTGGTGCAGAGATGTCAATGGCACATGTAAACCCTAGTTATGGGGTACATTCATTTGATGGGGCTTTGACTAGATACTCTTTCTTTCACTAGCCTGTAGGACTGTGACACTGCAGTTTGACACTGTGTGTTTCATAAGCCTGTAAAACTGTGAAATTGCAGTTTCATAAGCCTGTAGGACTGACACTGCAGTTTGACACTGTGTGTGTTTCATAAGCCTGTAGGACTGACACTGCAGTTTGACGAGCTCAGACAGCTATTGCTCGAATAAACCAGCGACTGTCGACACTTTTTAAAACGCCCTAGATTACACCCAACTTCCAAAAACTGCTGCACACTTTATATGCCTCTGTTAAAGGGCAGCATACTCCACTGCCTGGTCGCTCTCCCTCCGTTTCCTGTCCATTTACTCTCTTTCCATTATTTTTCCTTCTTTCTTTCCTTCCTATTCCCTATTTCTTTCTGAACTCAGCCTTCAAAAACTCTAAGGGCAGCTGAGCCAGAGAACTGAGAGAATATCTGCAGCTGAGGTTAAAACCTTTGCAGTCAATGAGCGCAGATCACGCCTGAAGACCCCTGCTCAAAGTCAATGTTTCAAATTTTCCTACGACATCAGAGAGCTGTTGTAGCTGTACAACATTTGTGAACCCCATGCTGCACAGCAGCACACGCACGTGTGTGCACATCGCCATGAGCATATGCATGTGCTAAGACAAGACAGACAGGCGAGGAAGGAAAGTGACCAACACACGATATCGTTATATAAAGAAAGGTACCTACTGAACCACATTTCATGCTGCTGCTGAGCGCAGATCGCGTAGGCCCCTGCTCAAAGTCAACTTTTTCCTTACAATTTCCTACAACATTAGTGAGCTGTTGTAGCTGCACGACAACTGTGGCCCCATGCTGCAAAGCAGTACACCCACGTGTGCAGCAAAACCTTGGAATTTTTTCAGCTTTTATATTTTGCCTAGCCATCGACAGTGTTCTGCCATTGACACGCAAGGAGAGCACAAACTTGTAAGGGATTTCTTTGACATCTACAAGTGCCTATGTCTGGAGCACAGCTGGTTGGTTTCCTTGCTCACCCTGGGTTTTGGGGAAAAGTGACAGGACCACGTCCATGCTATTGTTGTCCTTCTCAGCCGGGTGTACACACACACACACACACACACACACACACACACACACACACACACACACACAAAACCTGCACACCTGCTCAGCTCATAGGATTTGACTTCTTGGGCAAAGCATGTCGTGATGATGTCACTGCGCCATGACCCCTCGTCACTCAGGTCCACTACGCCCACACGGGGCACATCCACCGCCTGAGCAGCCACGTGTTCTGCCTTGTTCATTTTTATTTTTTGACGGAAAATGTTTTCTGGCTGTTTGGCAGGAAAGGTGAAAGGTGGATTTTATTTTTGCGACGTCCACGCTTATTCCCACAATACCTCAAGTTAGTGTGTCTAGTCTGTGGATCACGTACATGCTTACACCTTCCTGAAGCTCTAGATCTCTATACAAAGGGTTCTATGTTTCATTCTTCCGTCCAATATGTTTGTGGCCAACAGAGCGCTTGTTCGCACCAGCTGTTCCCCTGCATTTTGAATTACTTCCACTGCCAGTCAAGTATGCACCAGGTCCTCCCTTGCGCATCCACCCAATGTCTGCACCAGCTGGTTCCCTACATTTTGAATTACTTCCACTGCCAGTCAAACATGCACCAGGTCCTCCCTTGCATATCCGTCCAATGTTTGCACGTTTGCACCATCTGGCCCCCTACATTTCTAATTGCTTCCACTGCCAGTCAGGTGTACACCAGGTCCCCCCTTGCACATCCCGTCCAATATTTGCACCATCTGGCCCCCTGCATTCCGAGTTATTTCCACTGCCAGTCAAACATGCACCAGGTCCTCCCTTGCATATCCCACCCAATGCGCAGGTGTGCACGCTGTCTGTGGCCGGAGGAGAGCTTGCTCACAGCAACTGGTCTGCTGTGTCAAGCGCCAACATTAACAGCGGCCCCCCTCTCTACGATGCTCTGATCATTGAGGAGGCAGCTCAGGTGCGTGGAGGAATTTCATCAGAGACATCTAGCGACAAACTGTAACAAATGAAATTATGTGTAGAGGCTTGTTAAGCCTCAGAGTACTGTTATGTTTCCAGTTGGATTGCCATTCAGTCAAATGTTTCTGCGGATTTCTATCCTGTCACAGGCTCATGGAAGCAGTGAGGAATTTACGCACTCACACGCATGCCTTCCAACTTGCTTGCAGGCAATAGAGCCTGCAGCCCTCATTCCTCTGCCCTTGCTTAAGCCAAACTGCAAGGTAACAAACAAACTCTGCCCGTTTTTTCTTGTGTAATTTTTTGATAAGGTGTAGCGTGTTTACTTGAAGGTTGTGATTTATATTGTTAAGGTAATAATTGTCAAGGAATTGTTAGTAGGCATTGATATGTTAATATTATTTTATTAAGCGTTAAAATGAGCCACAATGAGAAACTGCCGAGGCCTGCTGGCGTTACTCTGCAGGGATATTTTATAATGACGTATTCTCTTATACGCCGTATTGTATTTAACACGTATTGAAAAATTGGGCCGTATAATATGATTGTGAATTTGGACTTGTAAGGCAATTTTGGCATTTTTAGGAAGTTTCCCGCTCAGAAGCAGCCTTCTCGCGAGCTTGTTATGCCAACATATATTTTTTACAAGCCGCATGAAGATTCCCGTAGGAATGATGACGCGGCACCGATATCAAAAGACTAAATGGATCTTTAAATCCCTAGCTCATCACCATGTCTAAATCCTGCTGAATATATTTGTCCAGTTCTTACATCACGAGAGTGCCCAGGAACAAAGGAGGACAAAATGCTGGGATGCTGTTTTGACACCATGGGCCTGTTTCTATTTACCTGAAATATCATCCTAAATAGAATCAGCAAAATCCAACATGCAGCCCCAACCTCAAAAACACGTTGTAGCACTCCTCAGTGTCATTGTGACAACTAATGAGACAATGCACATCATAACACCCGAACTGTGTAATTCTCGAATCCTGGCCCCTGGAAAGAGTGTGAGTGACATGCTCCACGCCCTTGGACTTCACGTACTTCAAGGAGTTCGATGGGACATTTGGTGGACAAGGTACCAAGGTCCATATGGTCGTCAACTTCTGTAGTTGTGTGTGCAAGCATGTGTGTGCAAGCATGTTAGTCAGCAGTGCAACAGCAGCAGCACAACAACAATAGCAACGCACTCACCAAAGCCACATTCAAAATGGTCATTGCGCGAAGCTTGTGCCCCTGAGGTGTCTCCACAACCAATTCATGAGACCGTAGCAATCTTTCTTTGGCCTACCAATCAGCCTTATGCTGGCTGCCTCCTCCGCCTCGGCGCTCAGCCCGTTCTGCTTCTGCTTGCTGGCTTAGACGGTTGCCGCGGCTTGCACCCCCTCACTACTGCTTGGCTGTCGCCGCGGCTTGCATCCCGGAATTCTCCCTTGGGAGCAACCGGTGCTGGGGCTGGGGCTGCTGCTCTTGCTGCTGCTGAGGCTGCCTGGTGCTGTGGGACAGGGGGTGGGACAAGGGGCAGGACGGGGAGTACCCCTCACTGTTCATGGACGGCAGCAGCCCGGAAATGGTTGATTTCACCAACCCCGCACAACCCCGAAGGACCAAAATGAATAATTATTAAAAATATTGCAGTCACCCTGCAGGGCAAAAAACGATGTTTATGCAGGGTGTTATCCCTAAGGTACGGTGTACAAAATGACTGTAAACAATTTGGGTGAATTTGGGGCGAACCGGGTCCATTTTGAGTCCAATTCGGCACTCCCAAAATTGCTTTAAAATGCGATCGTACTATACGCGTATTTTGCATCTGACACGTGTTTTACCGTATATAACGTCTCAAAAGTCTGTATGAAACATCCTTGTTGCTCTGTATCCCTTATGTTAGTCCAGCTGCACAGGTTGATTATTTTCTGCATTAGAAAGCCCTCCAACTTGTGCGTGTGGTTTGCAAGGAACAAAAGCAAACTGGGTGGCCACGGGCCAAAACATGCTGGACGAGTTGTGCTCTTTTCTCATAAACAGAAATCAAGTACAAAAGCCATGTCCTCCTTTCTTCGCACAAAATAAACAGATGTCAAGCACAAAAACCAATGTGCTCCTTTTTCCCCACAAAATAAACAGAAGTCAAGCACAACAACCAGTGCAGAACCACAAGAATAAATCAGTAAATACAAGAATAAATAAGAAGATTAGGAAGGATAATTACCCGCTGAAATCCAAGCAAAAGGGACGTGCCTGTGTGGTCTCTGTGTGCGACGCAAGGTGCATGGAAGGTCGAGGTGGGCGATACGAAACGTCTTGACGTTGGCCTCTGTGTGCAAGACAAGGGAGGAGGCATGGATGGTCACCTTTCTAACAAGCTTGCTTGTGTGTGTGTGTGTGTGCATGGCTGTAGCAAAGCGACGTCTATCGGCGTTGCCTCTCTGTGTGCAAGGCAAGGTGCATGCCTAGCTGGCGTGTGTGTGCATGTGCGTGGCTGTAACGATGGAACCTTGATTCATAGTTAGGCTCACCTTGCTGTCTGTAATCACGCAAAATTGATCTGATCTGAGTTGTGTAAAATTGCTGCTGTGCCTGTCTGTTGGTGCTTTGAGTCAGCAACTTTTTTGAGCATGAAGCCGTATATATGTTGCTGGCAGCACAAGTAGCATGACAGCAGTCAGGATGGCCTTCAACGAGCGGGTCACGATCATGCTACTTGTATATTACTCATGCTACTTTTCTGTTATTCATGCTACTTGTATATTATTCCAGAGGTGGTCGACGGAGGCCCCAAATGAGGGTACTTTTAAAATGTGAATTGAGTATGGGCCCCGTAACGGGCACTTTCTAGGCTGAGCACCCAGAAGTAGCCCTTGCTCTGAGCTGCTGAGAACAACTGAGCTTGAAAAGTGCCAGCTGCGGGGCCCATGTCTAATTGTCTGCGGCGTGAACCCCACTTTTCACCACCACTCTCTCATATCTCACCACTCACTGACCTGATTTGTGTCATTTTTATATGAATCGTCTACATTTCATTAAAGAATACCATTGCAACAAAAATGGGGCAAAACGGAGCAGTACTTG
>Ga0307968_1004170_pt1:5000-11841 | contig 11841 bp, 14 predicted proteins | sample OrgLakmetagen650_FD_201834 | JGI IMG/M metagenome (GOLD analysis project Ga0307968, IMG submission 201834) | Saline water microbial communities from Organic Lake, Antarctica - #650 | ecosystem: Environmental > Aquatic > Non-marine Saline and Alkaline > Saline | place: Antarctica... | reverse complement strand
AGGTTCATATTAGATCAGAATAATCGCCATACATACCACTTGTATTTCTGTGCGTCCACTTCAGCCTGAACAGGTCACCCTGAACAATGAATGCGAGGTTCATATTAGATCAGAATAATCGCCATATATACCACTTATATTTCTGTGCGTCCACTTCAGCCTGAACAGGTCACCCTAAAGAGTGATTGGAAAGCACGCATTAGATCAGAATAACTGCAAAACGTGCACTGTGTTCTTCGTGCGTCCACTTCAGTCAGAACAGGTCACCCTGAAACTGCTGTCAGATCAAATCACTGTCACTGCACAGTGAAATTTCAGCACATCAATTGATACTCTGGAACATCCAGCTTGTTGACCACGACCCACAAAAGCTCTCAACTGTTAAGCAGCTATCTGCTTGTCACACAATTTGTCGCTGCCTTAGATGGGGCATGACAGTAAATGCAAGAGACAAACAAAGTCGGAACATGAAGGGAAATGAATAAGAAATGACGTGAAAGTGCACTCACGAAATTGGATGGGGCGATGAGGCCCGCACGAAGCAGTGCGAGCTCCAGGGTCCCCTCAACTGTTGTGTCAGCAGCAGATGCTCGATTTATTTGGAGTCCTGCGTGTCATGTGTGTGTGTGTGTGTTGAGTGTGTGTGTTGAGAGTGTGTGTGTGTGTGTGTGTGTGGTTAGGTGTGTTTATATGGGTGCGTGCCAATGCGCACGAGTGAGGTATGGAAGTGTGTGTATGGATGAGCTTGCGCTTGCTTAAGTGCGTGTGCGTGCAAGCGTTTTGCACATGTGTGTGTATGTGCCTAAGTGTGTATGCGTATGTGTGTATGCACTCGTGTGTGTGTGCGTGTGTGTTTGCATGTGTGCATGCGTGCGTGTGTGCGCAAGAGCGTATATTTGGGCTCGTTTGTTACTTTGAGATTACGCCCACCCACCCTTGAAGGCAGTGCCAACATAGGCGACGTGCATCGCCACACTGCGTTTGGACCCTGGCATCCTAGGAAGCCCACCGGAGACCCGATCGGTGGTAGGGCTCCTTCCCGATGGCTGGTACCCAATGGATGTTAAGGCTCCTTCCAGTAGTTGCTGCGGTGTTGGAAGACTGCTGCTGTCCTGTACATTGTCCGTGGCGTGCACGTACTTGGGAATTGATGAAATGCTGGTAGCTAGACGTGCTCGGCTGGTTTGGGGCTTGTAAGAAAGGTTTTGCGACAAAGAGATCCCCCTGGCTTTTCTAATGGCTATGTGCATGACTGATTCACTGAGACACGACGGGTCAGGAGTCCTGCGTTGTGTGTACGTGTATGATTGTATACATGCGCGTGCTGATCTGTGCACATGCATGTATGCATGTGCGTGTTGTGCGTGTGTTGTGTGGTGTGAGGTGTGTGTGGTGTGTGTATATGTATGTGTGTGTGTGAGAGTGAGAGTGAATGAGAGTGTGTGTACGAGTGTGTGTGCGTGTGTGTGTACGTGTGCGTGTGTGCGTGCGGTCGTGTGTGTGTGTGTGTGTGTGTGTGTGTGTGTGTGTATGTGTGCGTGCGTGTGCATGTGTGCGCATGTGTGCGTGTATGTTAGTGCGTGCATGTGTGCGTGTGCGTGTGCGTATGCGTGTGTGCGTGCCGTTCTGTATGTGTTGAGCAGGTGTTTTATGTGTCGTGCGTACATGTGTGCAAGTGTGCGTACTTGCATGCGTGCATGAGTGCATGAGTGCATGAGTCGTGCGTGTGTGTGCGCGTGTGTGTGTGTGCATATGTGTGTGCGTGTGTGTATGTGTCTGTACGTCGCTTCACCTGCAATTCTGCTATGACACGTTAATAGAGGCACGCTTCTTACTTTACTTTTAATACGGTGCGTAACATCTTATTAATTAATGATTTATTAATTAATGATTTATCATTCAATTACGAATTTAAACGCGAATGCTTCGAGTGATTAAATTTGAAGTAATCACAAACATTATTCACTTGTTATAAACGCACCGTTATTTTTAACATTTCATTTATATGATGATTTCATAAGCTGATGTGAGCCGACTTGCAGGATGGGTTGCTTTTCTAGCAAGGAAAGCGTAGGACGGGAAGATCGTGCGGATAGAAAAGGAGATCGAAACGCCCACAAAAAGGATGAGGGGGAGTTTGAAACCGAGGCGAAGAGGAGGGTCTCATTTGCCGGGAATGCTCTTGGGGAAGAAGACGGGAGGCCTAGGTGTGTGATTGTCAGAATTGACCGATTTGACACAAAAACGTATCCAATGCTGCGACGTTCATCGCTCTTGCACTATTTCCACCCTCATGCATGTGTGTGATGCTATGCACACACATGTGCAGAGGCCCCCACACGCATACACACTGACAAGCACACTTGCACGCACACGTGTGCGCATGCTTTTACGCGCGCATACACACACTCACACACACACACACACACACACACACACACACACACACACACACACAAACACACACACACACACACAAACACACACACACACACAAACACACACATTCATGCACACAAGCATGCGTGTGCTCACACATTTGCACGCACATACAGACTTACATACTCACAAACCCACACAATCACTCAGTCACACAACCTCAAACGCGCTCTCACACGTGTACTCACATGCACACACGTGCATCTACCCATGCGCACACATCACATAGACGCATGTAAGCAAGCATATGCACGCATAGGTAAAGCACGTGCATGCACAAGCAAACGCACACACCCTCACAAACACACACACACTCACACACCTTCACACCCTCACAAACACACATACACGAACACACGCACTCACACAAACACTGGCAATACTTGCAACACTTGCAGCACGGTGCAGCAGCGGTCTCAAAGCTTTGTGGGTGCAGACTTGCACGCTATCATGGACGAACACGGCATGCTGAACCCACTAGTCTCCCGCCAGCTTTCTGTGATGTCACACTACAGGTCAGTGAGTGGTAATCAGATGTCACGTCCTTATTTTCAGATGCTATGTGCACATTTGTCAGTTGCCGTATTTACACTACAAAGCTGTCGTGATCACGCCCATCAGGTGTTAGGATTAATGAGATGCCCGGTTACTCTAATCAAACGTCTTGTGGTGTGGCTGGCCTCAGACACACACACACACACACAAACACACACACACAAACACACACACTTGCTTCAGTGCTATTCCTTACCAAACATGTGTGTGGATGGATGCACGGAATTCCGAGTAGGAAACGTTCTACATGAATCGTCCTGCTCTGGCTGAGTCTTAGCAATTTACAGGCTTATGAAGAATTAAAGCCCCCCTCCCCCTCTAGACAGTTTCTTAACTTGCACTGGATCTCGAGCTTGTCGTCCTCTGGAAAACCCTAGTATGCGCTTCTCTCTATACTCGTTCCTTCTGCAGTGGAGGGGGTCGTCCGCCCCATCCTCATTGGCATATCAAAAGAAAGTTTAGAAACTGCACAGGCTGTGAACACCATCTCCCATTTTAGTTGAAGGGAAGAGTTGGGTACCGATCGAAATTTGTGAACCACCAAGGGGGAAAATGAATTTTAATGGGGATCAGGAGGGTTGTATGTGGGGAGTGGCACTCACTCCCTGCGCAGTCTTTCTCACTCCTGTTCAGTCCTTCTTTCACTCCCTGCGCAGTCTTTCTCATTCCCTACATTGTCTGTTTTTCATTCCTTGGGTATCAATCTTTCACTCCCTGCGCTGTCTTTCTCACTCCCTGCATTGGCTGTTTTTCATTCCTTGGGTATCAATCTCTCACTCCCTACGCGGTCTTTCTTTCAGTCCCTGCATAGTCAATCTTGCACTCTTTGCATAGTCAATCTTTCACTCCCTGCGCAGTCTTCCTCACTCCCTGCATTGGCTGTTTTTCATTCCTTGGGTATCAATCTTTCACTCCCTGCACCGTCTGTTTTTCACTCCCTGCATACCTTCACTCCCTGCGCAGTCTTTCTCACTCCTGTTCAGTCTTTCTTTCACTCCCTGCATAGTCAATCTTGCACTCTTTGCATAGTCAATCTTTCACTCCCTACGCAGTCTTTCTCATTCCCTGCATTGGCTGTTTTTCATTCCTTGGGTATCAATCTCTCACTCCCTACGCGGTCTTTCTTTCAGTCCCTGCATAGGCAATCTTGCACTCTTTGCATAGTCAATCTTTCACTCCCTGCGCAGTCTTTCTCAATCCCTGCTCAGTCTCTCTTTCACTCCCTGCGTGGTCTTGTTCCCTTTTGTTTCTAACTTAACCTAAAACCAGCTTCTGATGAGGGTTGTTGCAGGTGTTGGAAAGAGCACGCCTGGAATTGGACGAAACTAGCAATGTAACACCATGGCACTACAACCTGCTTTGATAAGGGACCTCCTAAACCAGCCTGCACACACACACACACACACACACATACACACACACAACCTTGTATCACAGTGTGCAGTCAGAGTCTGGGAGCATGATGATCACCTCAGAGCATGGCAAACTTCCGTTTGAGCTCATACGCTTATAAAAAACCAGCCTGCACACACACAAACACACACACACAAACACACACACACACGCCTTTTCTTTCAACACAGTGTGCGGTCAGAGTCCGGGAGTGTGATGATCACCCCCGAGCATGGCAAAGCCCCCTTTGAGCTCATACGCCTCATAGGCAGGGGAGGGTTTGGAAACGTGTACCTGGGGGACTGGGAGGGCGAGCAGGTGGCGATCAAGGTGGGTTCAGTGTTTATAAAACTCTCGTAAAGTTATTAATGAGGCATTATAAGTTAGTGGCGATTAAGGTGGGTACAGTGTTTATAAAACTCTCGTGTGAAATCAAAAACGAAGCGTAAATAGCTAACGTAAATCAAGGTGGGTTCAGTGTTTATAAAACTCTCGTGAAGGTATTAATGAGGCATTATAAGTTAGTGGCGATTAAGGTGGGTACAGTGTTTATAAAACTCTCGTGTGAAATCAAAAACGAAGCGTAGAAAGCTAACGTGGATCAAGGTGGGTTCAGTGTTTATAGAACTCTCGTGAAGGTATTAATGAGGCATTATAAGTTAGTGGTGATCAAGGTGGGTTCAGTGTTTATGGTTCTCTTGTAAAATTATAAATGAAGCGTTAAGAGTTAATGTGGATCATGGTGGGTTCAGTGTTTATGCAACTCTCGTAAAACTTGTGGGTGTTCATGTGCTAGTATGTAAAATGCATATATAGTCAAAATATTTGTTCTCGTGTGTGTGTGTGTACTGTTTGGTTTTGACCTAAAGCTAGAAGCTTCCCACACTTGGCTGTGTTCGAAACTAAAGAAGGACAAGGCAGGTGTCGCACACAAGGCAGGTGTCACACACAAGGCAGGTGTCACAGTTTGCCTCTAGAACTGGGATCCACATGAGTGCATCACAACATGCAAAAATGTGTGCAGAATAGCATGCAAGAATGTGTGCATCACAACATGCAATTTTGTGTGCAGAATGGCATGCAAAAACGTGTGCAGAATGGCATGCAAAAATGGGTGCATAACAGCATGCAAAAATGGGTGCATCACAACATGCAAAAATGTGTGCAGAATAGCATGCAAGAATGTGTCTTAAAAACATGGGCAGGTGCTCACGCACTTCGCACATACATGCAAACACACAAACACACACATACGCACACACACACACATGCACACACACACGCGCACGCACACATGTGCACACACACGTACACACAAAACATGTCATCCGGCAACCCTGACATGCTGTCTGAACAGGTGGAGTAGAAGGTACACAGTAGCACACACGTACACACACATACATATACACATTCATACATACACGCATATACACATACATACACACAATTTGTTGCTGGAAACAACAGCCCTAAGGCACACGACATCACACACACACACACACAAACATACACACATACAGGTCATCGCTGGCAACAACAACCCCGATATGCTGCCTGAAGAGGTTGAGTGGGAAGGGCGAAAGGAGCGAATGGCCCAAATGGAGGCAGTTCTCATGAGCGCCATCCACCACCCCAACATAGTCAACACCTACAAGGTGGGAGTCTTCTGTTTTCCTGTGTGATTGTGGGATTGTGTGCGTAGAAGGATACTTATTTGGATGGTGTTCGTGAGTGCCATCCACCACCCCGATATAATCAATACACAAAAGGTAGGCACCCTTTGGCTAGATTCCAATGTGGTTGTATGATAGTATGCGCTTAAGTATAAGTGTTTGGGTGGTGTTCGTGAGTGCCATCCACCTCCCCGGTATAGTCAACACATACAAGCAGGGTTGTTCAGTTCGAGGTTCGGCCAAAAGTTCGGGTTCGCGAACTTTTACGCATTTTAACGAATTTGAAAAGTGCCGTTCGGAGTTTGATCAGAGTTCGACGAACTTTCAGACTTGAGGCTCAAACTTGAGGCTCAAACTTGCTGCTCCCACTCTTTTGAAATCACCTTGTCCCATCTATGATGGCCTCCAAATGTGTGTGTGTATGTGTGTGTGTGTGTGTGCATGATTGTGCGTGCGTGCCTTTGCGTGTAAGTGCGTGCGTGTGCATGCTTGCGCGTGTGTGCGTGTGCGCGCGTGCGTATGCGCGTGCACGTGCGTGTGCATGTGTGTGTATGTACATGTGCGTGCATGCGTGTTGTGTTTGTGTGTTTCATGCTCATGCTGCTTGGTGGCCTGAGCCCCCCATTCTGCTGCTCTTGCTGCTGCTGACCCTGCTGCTGAGTTGTTCCTATCCTTGAACACGCTACGTGGTATGTGTCCTGCCCTCGGAGGTTGAGGCGGTTGGGGAAGCCCAGGGGTCCCTTTTCCAGAATTGCACATCGAACCCTTTGGACTGTTTGAGG
>Ga0307968_1004167_pt1 | contig 11844 bp, 12 predicted proteins | sample OrgLakmetagen650_FD_201834 | JGI IMG/M metagenome (GOLD analysis project Ga0307968, IMG submission 201834) | Saline water microbial communities from Organic Lake, Antarctica - #650 | ecosystem: Environmental > Aquatic > Non-marine Saline and Alkaline > Saline | place: Antarctica: Organic Lake... | reverse complement strand
GTATGGGCATGTGTGTGTGTGTGTGCGCATGTCTGTGTGTGTGCGCGTGCCTGTGTGTGTTTGCGTGCGTGCAAGAGCATGAATATGTGTGGGCATGTGTGTGTGTGTGCATGTCTGTGTGTGTGCGCGTGCTTGTGTGTGTTTGCGTGCGTGCAAGAGCATGAATATGTCTGGGCATGTGTGTGTGTGCATGTCTGTGTGTGTGTGCGCGTGCCTGTGTGTGTTTGCGTGCGTGCAAGAGCACGAATATGTGTCTGCGTGCTTTGCATGCTTAATTGTGTGCACCTGTGATTTTGGGATCCCCGTCCGAGTTCAGCAAGATGTTGCCTGGCTTGATGTCTCGGTGCACCTGCTCTCACACACATGAGGAACAACAGAAAGACACATACGTCAAGGATGTTGCCTGGCTTAATGCCTCATGTGTTACATGTATGTATATATATGCATGCACATGTATATGCACATGTATACACGCATATATATATAATATATATATTCATACACGCTTATATAGGGTTGGGGTTTAGCACCAAATATATATGTACACACGCATTGACAGAAGCATGTATATACGCGGCGTTGCACGGCAATTTTGCAGAAAACTTCCATGTAACAGAACCTCTTTTTCCCCTCAGATCACCCGATCACCTAACGGTGTTTAACCACTGCGTCCTTGCAACCCATATATAGTGCACAGAGCTACACGATACATTTACATTCATGGCAAATGGCCTACCCTACACACAAAGTGCTCGTCCACACGGATTTTTAGCGGTGAAAATTCCCTGGCTGTGCGGTTGATTTTGGTATTGCACAATTGTGGCTCACCCTCAACTTTACTATTCAGAGGGAAATTTTTGAGCATTATGGCCTACCGCCTACTCTATACATGAACAGGTTTGGCCAAAGCCGTATTTGTAGGGTTGGCCAGGATCGTATATACATACAGTATATGACCAAATAGATTTCCCTGCCAAAAATACCGTACATACACCGTAAATTCCTATGAATGTATGGTTCTAGCCAACCCTACATATTGTACACCGTAAATGACCGTATACCTAGGGTTGGCCAGAACCGTATATATGCACCGTATATGACTGTATATTTGTATATTTGGTGATTTTCCTGCCAAAAACACCGTATATACACAGTATATATATGGTCCTGGCCAACCCTACGTATACCCCATAATGCTCCTGCCAATAATGACGGTATACGTTATACTGTATATATATGTATATATTGTGGCTCTGCCAACCCCTACATATTAACCGTATGCACACATAACTTCAGCAGGGAGGTCTTTTGGTTGAGCCAGCACATCCTTAGCATATGCATACAGGAAAAAGGCAAAGAGCACGCAGGCAGTAGAACCCACGCACCATGTGTTTTTGTCTGTATATATATTGTAGTTCTGGCCAACCTGGACATAAATTATGTGCACACAGGAAAAAGGCAAAGAGCATGCAGGCAGTTGAACCCACGCACCATATGTGTTTTTGTCTGTATATATATTGTAGTTTTGGCCAACCTTGACATAAATTATGTGCACACAGGAAAAAGGCAAAAAGCGCGCAGGCAGTAGAACCCACGCACCATATGTGTTTTTGTCTGTATATATATATGTTGTAGTTTTGGCCAACCTTGATATAGTACTTATGTGCACACAGGAAAAAAGGCAAAGAGTGCGCAGGCAGTAGAGCCCACGCACCATGTGTTTTTGTCTGTATATATATTGTAGTTCTGGCCAACCTTGACATAAATTATGTGCACACAGGAAAAAGGCAAAGAGCACGCAGGCAATAGAGCCCACGCACCATGTGTGTTTTTGTCTGTTGTAACATGCATAAGTAAAGTACGGTTTACTTATCGCTCAATCATCCGGTTAACCATTTTGGGCCGCTACGTTACATCTGTGCAGGAAAAAGCACCTTACGATGCAGAAGAGGAAAGAGTACAATAACCCAGACCTCCACACACCATGTGTTTTTGTCTGTGCAGGAAAATGCGCCTTACGATGCAGAAGAGGAAAGAGTACAAAACCCCAGACCTCCACGCACCATGTGTTTTTGCCGGTGCAGGTAAGTGAGGCCCACGAGGATTTTGGCAGTGATACGGCTGAGGATGTCCTCTGGAATGCTGCCCACCTTTTCAAGCACATCCTGTGTGTGTATCAAAGTGCGTCGTTGCAATGTGTTTGTGTGTGTGTGTGTGTGTGTGTGTGTGCGTCCACCACCACCACCACCACCACCACCACCATCACCACCACGAACAACAAAACGCCACCACACCCATATAACATCACAACCACAACAACAAGAGCACCATATTATTAGGAACACCGTCACATGAACAAAACACTATCGCACACAACAGCATCCCACCTACAAGGAGATTTATCGCACCACAACACAGAGAGCCTTATCGCAACACAACAGCAGCCCACCTACAAGGAGCCTCTCCGCACCACAACAGTAGCCCACCTACAAGGAGACTTATTGCAACACAATACAGGGAGCCTCCTTGCACCACAACAGCATCCCACCTACAAGGAGACTTAACACAACACAACACAGGAAGCCTTATCGCAACACAACAGCAGCCCACCTGCGGGGAGCCTCTTCGCACCAAATCAGCAGCCCACCTGCAAGGAGCCTTATTGCAACACAACAGCAGCCCACCTGCAGGGATCCTCCGTCCATGTACTCCAAGATGATGGCAATCTGGCCTGAGTCTGGCATGTGATATGCGCCGGCAAAATGGACCAAGCCAGGCACAGCGCGCGCATCACACAGTGCCTGTGTGATGTGTACAAGATGTGTGCAGAAGATGTTTAGAAGGTGCAGCTTTAGTTCATGAAGCATGTTAATTGCTGAGAATGAGATCAGGCCAGGCACACCACGCGCATCACAAAGTGCCTGTGTGATGTGTACATGATGTGTGTAGAAATTGTGACTTCAATTTATGCAGCACTAATTCATGCAGCATGTTGAGCGCTGATAATTAGATCAGGCCAGGCACAGCACGCGCATCACACAGCGCCTGTGTGATGTGTACATGATGTGTGTAGAAATTGTGACTTCAATTTATGCAGCACTAATTCATGCAGCATGTTGAGCGCTGATAATTAGATCAGGCCAGGCACAGCACGCACATCACACAGCGCCTGTGTGATGTGTACATGATGTGTGTAGAAATTGTGACTTCAATTTATGCAGCACTAATTCATGCAGCATGTTGAGCGCTGATAATTAGATCAGGCCAGGCACAGCACGCACATCACACAGCGCCTGTGTGATGTGTACATGATGTGTGTAGAAATTGTGACTTCAATTTATGCAGCACTAATTCATGCAGCATGTTGAGCGCTGATAATTAGCCTGCAGCACTAACTCATGCAGCATGTCAAGTGCTGATCATTAGATCAGGCCAGGCACAGCGCGCGCAGCACATAGCGCCTGTGTGATGTGTACAAGTTGTGACCTCAATATAAGCGGTGTACGTGCTGATGAAGCGAACCACAAGCACAGCGCAAAGAATGAAGAGTGCATTGAGACTGTGTGTGAGTGCATTGATCTGTCAATAGTCAGGCCACACAGGTGTCAAGAGTCAGGCCACACAGGAGTCAAGAGTCAGGCCATACAGGTGTCAAGAGTCAGGCCATGCAGACGTGCGTGTGAGTGCGTTGATCTGTCAGGAGTCAGGCCATACGAGAGCAAGAGGCAGAAGTAAGGATAGACGGAAGCTTGGTCAATGTTGTTTTACGTCTCTCTCTCTCTCTCTCTCTCTCTCTCTCTCTCTCTCTCTCTTTCATTTTCCTGACACCACTGACTTTTTGCTCGTGCCAGAATTGGCGTGCACAACACAGTCCAATCCCTCACACTGATGTTGTTCAGCATTTGATGACGCTTGCCTTTGTCTGCACCTTTGCTGTTCAGATTTTTGATACGACGCACACTACCGTACCTTATCTATATCACCCCGGTTAATGATGCCGGTATTATATATTTATTATATTATTATATTACATATATATTATATTATATGTTATTTATATTTTTTGCCCTCCGGAATGATGCCGGCATTATATATTATATATTTATTTTGAGGCTCCGGGGTTGTCCGGGATTACCAAAAATAAAGTTTGGCGGGTGGCTGATTGGCGATGAGCGGCTCCCCGGGGCCTTCCCTTGCCCCCCTCCTTGTCAGCAGCACCCGTTGCACCCCAAGAGGTGTACCAGCGGAAAGCAAGCAGCTTAAAACCGGCAGCAAAAGCCGACCGAGCCATTGATTGACGATTGAGGTTTGGGTTAGGTATGGAGGTTAAGGTTTGGGTTTGGTTGTGGAGCAAGCTGCTGCGGTTTCACATAAGCAGCTCAGCAGTTGGTGACAAATGCCCAGGTGGGCTAATGCAGACAAGGTCACGCACCCAGACCCATGCCCAAGCTGCACCACTATCAGCACGCGCAAGCAGAAGCAAAGCACACAGCGGCAGCAGCAACAGCTGCAGCAACAGCAGTGAGGAGGGCACCAATACACATGCCACATGCACATGCACAAACGCACATGTGCACACGCACACACACACACACACACATACACACACAGGCTGGGCTAAATGCCCACCGGGGTTGGTGTGGGAATGGCTAAAATATTTCTTGAAAGGGACCAATGTTACCTGGGTTGACTTTAATATTTCTGGATTTTGGGTTCCGGGGTGAATACGGCAAGGTACGGCACACAACTTAGCCATCTCCTCATCTTGAAGTCGTTCAGCATCTGGTGGCGCATGCTTTGTTCGCATGCGTCTATTTGTTTGAATGCATTGATATGAAGCACACTACACAGCCCATTTTCTTACCTTGACGTCGCTCAGCAATTAGTGGTGCGTGCGTCTATTTTTCTGAAATCCATTGATATGACGCACACTACACAGGCCAGTCACCTCCCCACCTTGACGTCATTCAGCATTTGGTAGCGTGAGTCCTTGTGTTGTTCGAATTCATATGACTAGAGTTGGCCAGAACCATATATATACGGTGTATATACGGTATTTTTGGCAGGGAAATCACCATATACGTCCTGGCCAACCCTACATATGACACACACTACACAGCTCAGCCACAATCCAGCCACCTTGACGTCATTCAGCAACGGTGCGTGCCTTTGTTGTATGCCTCTGTCTCTTTCAATTTAATATGACACACACTACACAGTACACAGGCCAGTCACCTCCCCACCTTGACATCGTTCAGCATCTGGTGGCGGGTGTCTCTGTCCATAAAGTTGATCTTCTTCACTGTTTCTGAAATTTATTGATGACACACACACTACACAGTACACAGGCCAGCCACCTCCCCACCTTGACGTCATTCAGCATCTGGTGGCGGGTGTCCCTGCCCATGACGTTGACCTTCTTCACTGTTCCTGGAATTTATTGATGACACATACTACACAGTACACAGGCCAGTCACCTCCCCACCTTGACATCGTTCAGCATCTGGTGGCGGGTGTCTCTGTCCATAAAGTTGATCTTCTTCACTGTTTCTGAAATGTATTGATGTGACACACACTACACAGTACACAGGCCAGTCACCTCCCCACCTTGACATCGTTCAGCATCTGGTGGCGGGTGTCCCTGTCCATGACGTTAATTTTTTTTACCGCCACAAAGCGGTTCTCCTTGAACTGGAAGCCCTTGAATACGGTGCTGCTGGCACCCGCTCCCTACGTACGTCACAAATTTTACACACACAATAAGTCGAGTTGGCCAGAACTGTATAAGAACACCGTACATGATCGTATATATGGTAATTCCCCTGCCAAAAACACCGTATACGCGTATGTAAGTACGGTTTTAACCAACCCTGAAATAGGGCTGTGGGGTAAGCTCAAAACTCCAAATCTGAGTCTGTCGTTGGAAAAAGGGCAGGGGGGTGAGCTTATTAAACCTCCAAATCTGAGTCTGTCATTGGAGGTCTTGCACGACACAGCGCGGCCGGCCCCCGCTCCCTGCATTGCTTGAAATACACATATCGCTCTAGGATGCACGCTAACTTACAACTTCACAACCTTGCATAGTGTCGGGCTGCTGGCACCTGCCTCTGCATTGCGTGAATCACACAACTTGCCCATGGACTCATTGCCACTATATTTCGTAAGACACAACTTGCCCATGGACTCATTGCCACTATATTTTGAAAAACACAAATTGCCCATGAACTCATTGCCACTATATTTCGTGAATGACACAAATTGCCCATGGACTCATTGCCACTATATTTCGGAAAAGACACAACTTGCCGATGGACTCATTGCCTCTACATTGCGTGAATGTCACAAATTGCCCATGGAATCATTGCCACTGCATTGCGTTAATCACGCAAATTGCCCATGGACTCATTGCCACTATATTTCGTAAATCGCGCAAATTGCCCATGGACTCATTGCCACTATATTGCGTAAAAGAAACAAATTGCCCATGGACTCATTGCCACTATATTTCGTGAATGTCACAAGTTGCCCATGGACTCATTGCCACTACATTGCGTAAACTTAAGGTTGGCCAGAACCATATATATATTTTTTTTACGGTTGGCCAGAACCATATATATAGTGTGTATATGGTATTTTTGGCAGAGATTGTACGGTCATAAATGGTCTATATATATATATATACGGTTCTGGCCAACCCTGCGAAAACTGCATTGCATAAACAACACAAATTGCCCTATAGGGTACACGGTCACCTTTGAGGTCGAGTCTGTGGTTGATGGAGGCCTATAGCAATGTGCTACAGTGCTGCAGGCACCCCAAAATTTTAAACTCTGGCTAAAAACTCTAGACGGCAAAAGTGTATACGTGCAAACAACCAAAGACACAGCAGCTTGCCTGCACCAAATCACAGCTGGTGATGCAAGCAAGGATGGCACGCACACACATACACACACACACATGCACACGCACACACACACACGCACACACACACACACACACACACACGCACGCACACGTGCACGCTCAAGCGCACGCGCACACACACACGCACACACACACTCACACACACACACACACATACACACACACACACGCACGCACGCGCACACACACGCGCACACGCACACATGCACACACACACACACATTAGAAACAGCCACACAACACATCTGCCTTCACAACCATCACAACAGCACCAACCTGACGACGGATGATCCAGATGTCCTTCTCCGAAATTTTGTAGTGCTGGCTGCTTCCCCCATTCGACCCCTTGGAAGTAAAGCCCTCGGTGGTGAAGTTGTAAGGGTTGTACGATTTGGTCAGGCATGTCACCTGCACATGTGTGTGTGTGTGTGTGTGCGTGTGTGTGTGTGTGTGCATGTGTGTATGTGTGTGTATGCGTGTGTGTGTGCGCGTGTGTGTATGTGTGTGTGCGTGTGTGTGTGTATGTATGTGCGTGTGCGTGTGTGTGTGTGTGCATGTGTGTGCGTGTGCGTGTGTGCGTGCGTGTGCATGTGTTTGTGTGTGTGTGTGTGTCTGTGTGTGTGTGTGTGTGTAAATGTGTGTGTGTGTAAATGTGTGTGTGTGTATGTGTGTGTGTGTGAGTGTGTGTGTGTGTGAGTGTGTGTGTGTGTGTGAGTGTGTGTGTGTGTGTGTGTGTGTGTTTGTGAATATGTGTGTGTCAATTGCGGTGCTACTGTGGCGTAAAATGTAAGAACCAGGTTCAGGTGCATGTTGGTGCGGAGGATGTGCGAGCCAATACTTTGCTTTTACATTTGTGTGACAGCTGAGGACAGAAACAGTTTGGGTGCCTTGCACGTGCCACAAGCATGGGGTAGGACTGCACGCACCTCGTCCTGATTTGTTCTCAGGGAGTTGTTTAGGTTGATGGAAGCTCGGAACTGCTGGGAATCACTCACGCCTTGTGACTCATTCACAGGGACTTGCAGCTGGAGCTTGGGAAGGGGCATTCTAGTTTCCTGTCAGCATGTGGGAGACGTTTTCAGTGCAAGCAGCTTGCACACATTGACAATTGGGTAATTACCCTTTTTTCCTTTTAATCACGCATTGGAATTGCCACTGTGATTTTCAGTCAATGGTTTTCAATACTGGGTAGACAGGGCCAGTGGCGCGTCACAGCACCGGTGAGGGTCGTAATGTTTTGAATTGAGCACAATTCTTAATCTAAATGCCTACGCACATAGGGGCATCGGCACCAGAAATTTCAAAGGTTTTCTATATTTTTTTGGTTTTGTGCTGCCAATTCATTTCTATACATTATTTGCAAAAACACGGAAGATACCGACGACATTGGATTGAATAAAATGAACTGCTAAGGCTAATAAAATGAGAATGCACCGCTTCATTTTCCAATTCGAACGCCCTCAGAGTAAGATTTTTCAAACGACCAAAATAAACGAACAATCGTGAGATGGCTCTCATCAAAAGCAAGAAATGAAGCCAAACCGCTTGTAAGGAAACAGGTGTTTAAATGTGGTAGCCGGGTCTTGGATACGATGCTGGTGGTGGCCTGAGTTGGGGCGCCTGCTACTTTTCTTTTCCAGTAGTCACAAATCTGAGGTGATGTGCTTTAACTCCAGGTCTGTTAACCGCTTGCCTCCTCTATTATGACGGCACACAACTGTCCTACACCGACACATTCAGATTATACCTGGGCATGGTTTGTGACAAAAATTTCAATCTGACCACTGCAGCTGATGCAGCCCCCCAAAGAAAACTGGGCTGGCACTTTCAGAGTAAAAAAAATTGTATAAGAGAATGTCCTTACCAACAGGTTGCAATTCTTTTACGAAGGCTATTGAGAGAAAGGACGTAGAAGAAGCTAACAATTCTTTACGGGCTATGATAATTTCAGCTGCTTGCACTTCTGGTATGGGGAAGTTTTCGCCATGGGTTTTAATTGGAAGAATCAAAGGGTGGCGGCTGGAGCCAGAAAGGCTCCCTGGTTTGATGATGTATGCAGGAGAAAGGGAAGGGGTTCTTTATGCTCTTTGAGGGACGGTAGAGAGGATTTACAGGATACAAAGATTACAGAAAGCACGCGGAGGGTTGCAAATGCTCAAAATAACAGACTGCTATGACAAGTTGAGCGAAAGGGATCCGGCTTTTTACGACATGCTGAAAGAAAAAGAAAAGAAAAAGAAAGAAAAAGAAGAGACTCCGCTGGTAGTGGTGACACAGCCAGCATGATTAAGGGAGGGGGTTACTTAGGTGCCCGCACCAGGCAACCCCCCACCGTGCAAACATTCAAGAAAAAATTAATGTGGGTCAGGGGGGTTGTGTGCCGTAGCACCCAATCCTTGACTGTTGTTGCTTGTGTTATATTGCAGTGCATACCTTGTTTTTATGAGTGCAGATGCATGTCTGATGGAATGTGCATTCAATTTGTGTCAGTTTTTTAATCTTATGGTAGTCCAGATTAAGGTCTGCCAGAGGTTTGTCTGTAGTTTTTGTAGATAGTCCCCCCATAGCTCCAACGAGGATCACGTGAAGCTTGACTTCCCTGTATCCTTGTCTGTTTAAGGTTGGCAATAAGCATGCTGTGCTGTGCTTTTACTTTTTGGAGTTGGGGATCGGGCCTAGTGTCTTCAAAAATTTTAAACTCAATCAGGTGAACCTCCCACTGGTTCGGATTCAGTCTCTTGTCTTTAGCAAGCTGTTGAAATTTTGAGTTGCGGGTGGTTACGCGAGAGGAGCACTTAGTGCTAGGTAAAACTAGGATGGCGTCAGGACGAGAAGAGGCTTTTAAAGCATGTGCTGTTAGTTTTGGTAGCATCCAAAAGGGCAGTTTTTTGTTGGCAGTGTTTTGTTGACAGTGTTTTGTTGGCAGTGATACTCAGATCTAGGCCTTGCTCTGATAGTTTATCTGTGCTGCCTACATAGGTGTAGGCAATTTGGTTGGCACCGCATGGTCCCTTTTGTAGGGCTTGGAAAATCAGCACACTTGCCATATATTGTGTTTTATGATCATGTTCCTCACTAAAGTGTGTTGGCAACCTGAGAGTATGTGAAGCGCACTATCAGTGCAAGGGCAAATTGGGCAGTTTGCTTTGGGAGAGAAGTCGTGTTTTTGATTTAAAGTTGTACCAGTGCGGTACTTCATAACATTACGCTTTTCGTAGATTTTGGGATTGCTATTGTTCCAGAAAGCATGTGTGGCTTGTTTATTGACCAAAGGTCTAAGGTCCTTCCAGTAGCTGTAATACCCTGTATTTGTTTTGGCACTCCCCAGTCTGTATGATTTGCATATTTCTGTTTTCAGCTTGGCCTTTAATTCAGAGAGTGCACGAAGCCTAGGTGTAATTGCCCCTCTTCCGTTGGGATCCTCATCGGTGTCTTTAGTCGCAAGCCAGTCAAGGTGTGTGTATGCATTACCATCTGGAGCTGGAGGCTGAAAGTGCGCGTCATGACCTCCGTCATGTAAGGCAGAGTGTTTGGCAATTGCATCTGCACATTCATTTCCAGCAATGCCACTATGGGCTTTCACTTAATAGAAGCAGATAGGTTCTGGTGAAGCATTAATCATAAATACAATTTGTTCTAGCAGAATTGAGTGTATATAGTCTCGTTGCATTTCAGGGAAGAGTAGCTGTTTTCTAATTTGGCTTAGGGAGCATGCACTGTTCGTTGCAATCTTGGTATACTTGTTGGTAAGCGCTGGTACAATCCCTGTGAGCATGCTGATACAAAGAAAGACAACCTGTCCATTCCCTGTGCCTACAGATGCTTGGAATACCTACCTTCTTTCACACTTCAATGCTAAAGTACCTCCTAAACCTCCTGATACACTGAACAGGAATTTAAGGCACATAGATGCACGGGCTTCAGCTGTCCCTTTGGGTCGTGGTTGTATTTCACAAGGTATGAACAGAACTGCCAATGCTTTTGACTGTCTGAGTCTCGCTGTTATGACGTGCCTGGTCTCTAATTTTTGGGTAAGATGAATGCCTCTTCTTTATCTGGTTTTGAAGAATTCTCAGCTTTTTTTTTGAAATACGCTTACCCAGGTAATCAGAACAATAAAAATGTGATTGTTCATTGTTCCTTACCTTGCCAACCTCTTTCACGTTGCTTTGAGTGAGAAACGTATTCCTGCTTGTTGGAAAAAAGCCAAGATCTCCCCCCTTTACAAAAAAGGCCTTAAGCTTGATCCCAATAACTACTGCATGATGGCTGTGAGTGGGACTTTGTATAAACTGTACGCCAACATTTTGAGCGAACTGGTGACCAAGTGGTGTGTTGAGAACCGAAAAGTTCCTGACACGCAATTTGGCTTCTATCGAGACCGTAGCACGATCCAGCCTAAGTTTATTTTTAGGCACTGTCCACGCTGCCAAACAGATCTAAACAAAGGGTTTTTCCCACCTTCACACGGCCTTTATTGAATTTAAACAAGCGTATGACACTATTAACAGACCACACCATTGGGATAATTTAAATAATATCAGGATGCCCACTCACCTTATTAATGTTACCAGGCAAATGTACGATGGAGACGAGTATGTTTTGACTGATGGTGCCAAAACTACCAGTACCGGTAATTCCACTGCTTTTACAAGGTGTAAAACAAGGTTGTCCTTTATCTCCTCTCCTCTTTTCCCTTTTTATCAATGATGTGGATGATGAGTTTAGGACTGACTTTACGGGTGCTGTTACTGGCACTGAGGGGCTCAGGGTAACTCACATGCTCTATGCTGACGAGGCCGCCCCCCCCACTCCACCGTCCATCCAGCAGGCCACCTGTGCACCTTCCAACCGCTGTGGGATCACCCATGGCTCCACCTAGAGACCACCTACCATGACCGCCCTGCCACCGCAAAAGCC
>Ga0307968_1004164_pt1 | contig 11847 bp, 8 predicted proteins | sample OrgLakmetagen650_FD_201834 | JGI IMG/M metagenome (GOLD analysis project Ga0307968, IMG submission 201834) | Saline water microbial communities from Organic Lake, Antarctica - #650 | ecosystem: Environmental > Aquatic > Non-marine Saline and Alkaline > Saline | place: Antarctica: Organic Lake... | reverse complement strand
CCACACCCACACCCACACCCACACCCACACCCACACCCACACCCACACCCACACCCACACCCACACCCACACCCACACCCACACCCACACCCACACCTACACCTACACCTACACACACACACCACCTTCGGACGCAACTGCTTGTGGTCCCCAATCATGATCAGGTGCTGTGTTGATGGACTGAGGCTGGTTAACACATGGCTCTCCAAGAGTTCTGCGGCCTCTTCTACCAAAACTATTCCAGGTTTTACTGCCCCCGCCAGGAGAGCCTTCTGGCCTGCTAGTCCTGTGGTGGTGCAACCTGCGCACACACGATCGTGCATCGTCTTACAAGTGTGCAAACAAGTACACAGTTGTGTGTGCTTATGTGTGTGTTAGCTATTGTGCTTGTGCGTAAATGAGTGTATGCTCCAATGATTATATGCTCTAGGATGAAAATATGCTTCCTACCGCAAAAGCACTAGGAGCGTGATCAAAGATAGGGCATCCGTCGCTCCAGCTCACACACTTTTGTTATTTTATTTTATCTGATGTTGATGCAGCCAGCTCACCAATGACACGGGCCTTCTTCAATACAGCCTCCTTGGTGCTGTCATGCAGGGACAGGATCCTAGGAGCGCGGCCCTCACTTTCTCACTCCTGGCAAGCACCTGAGACAGATCATCTGCCCAGCCCTGGCATGCCTCAGCTGGGTGTGTGTGTGTTTGTGTGTGTGTGTATTTGTGTGATGGATGATAAGGTCAGATGAAAAGAAGACATGAGGGTGGATCATGCACTCCTACCTCATTCATCACACCACAAATCTAGCAAACGTGTGCACTACTGTCTGCAAATGTACCACTTACTCAGCCACGCATCCACAATCTGCCACCGCTCCTGCCACACAGCTTTCCACAGGGACGGCACATTGCTTGGAGGTGCACCTGCCACCTGCTCTTCCTCACCGCCTGGGTGCTGAGCACTGCTGCCCCAATCTCCACTGTCCCCCAAATCTCCCTCCTGTCCAGATACCACTCCACCGCCCTTTCCTTTTCTTTTGCCCTTGTGCTGTTTCTGCCATCCATTCCCCTCAGCTGGTGCACGTGGCCTGAAGCGTGTGCACCCAAGGGCCACCCACATCTTCATGAACCAAGGCATCCCGGCAGCAGCGCAGACATCTGCATCTTGGGCCTGCATCCACTTGAAGTGCAAGGCGCAGTCCGCGGGCCCTAGCTTGCCTTCTGCTGCTGGCCGGGTGCCAGAGCCAGCGCCCTCTCCCTCTGCCACCCACTCATCTCCTGCCATCCACTTAGCTAGTTGAGGGGCGGCTCCTGGCCCAACACAGAGCTGCTCGTACAGATCTGAATGCTCAGCCTGCAAAAAGGACAGCAAATTTTGCTCCACACGCCCTTTCCACTGCCGCACAGACCGCTGCTGCTGCTCCCTCTTCTGATGCTCTTCCTCCTCCCACTTATCTACCTCCTGCCTATTCACGGCCTGCTGGTAACCCACACGGAACTGCCTGCCCCTTTCCTGCCTCCACAGAAGGATCCCCTGACCCCACACGTCATCTGCCACCAGCATTGCTGCTTCAAACTTCCCTTCGCCACACCCAGCGCCTGACACCACCACGCTGCTGAGTAGGGAGTCCAGATTCTTTGCCTCCTTGGCGAGTCCTTCGGCTTCTGTCTTCAGGCTCCAGGTCTGCCGCTTCTCTGGAAGTGCAATAGGCAAGAGCAAACATTTCAAAGCTGTCTTAAAAGTAAGAAGCACATAGGGGAGCAGCAGTGCTCCCCCCATAAAGGCAAACATATGCCCTAATTCCAGTTTACGGTGACATACACGGGGTTGCAAATCCAAGTTGCAGGAAAACAAGCAGCACTCGCAAGTGCCTGCAGCATCTCAACAGAAGAAAGACGGGAGTTCAATACATACTTGCAAGCTCCACGACTGTGCTTGTCCGTGGAGAGGAGATCCAAAAGGGGATGCAGGCTAGATTCTACAAAGTGAAGGGACTCGCTGGTGCACACAAGAGCCTCTCGGATCTGGACAGGCCCATTTTCCTACAGGTTGAGGAAAATGAAGAGGAAAACCTGTCCAACACGTATTTGAATTTTATACCGCTAATCTTCAGCAAAGCCCCAGAAGATGCATAAAATGTCAGATGATGGGAGAGGAACGCTGCGAGCTTGACGTAGTTGGATTGTTTCCTCATTATGTCAACACCAGTTAGACAGGATGCGCATCCTGTGTGCTTTCTCTCTAGCTTACCTGTCAACTGGTAAGCCTGTAGAGAAGATCTGTTTCATCGTCAGCAAATTCCAAACAAGCTGCAATGGATTGCTTGCCTGCAGTTATTGAAAAACATGCACATAAATAGGGTGCAAACAGGGGTATAGGCATCCAACTGTATGTCGTGCCGTGTTCTGCCAATTGATAAATTGCAAAACACAGGCACTTTCTATCTGCAACAGTGTGAGCAACTGGTCACTTGACCCTAAAACCCTGTGCTCATCACGACACAAGGAAAGCTGCTGCGTAAGGTAAAGTTCCTAGTCCACTGCTTCTGGCCTTGCACCATACATTATTTGCACCATCAAACATTTGCAAGAACAAACATCACGCGTGTAGGTAGCTTTGTTACCATCTCAAAGGCTCTCAATCGCGAGCCGATCAGCTCCTTGGCCCTTCATCAGCTTATCAAAGTACTTGCGATGCAGCTTATTGCGCTGGCCGCCTTGACCCATCATCGTCCCAGAGGCCCTCGCAGCAGCAGCAGACGCATAATCCTGATGTTCATTGCAATCGCAGGCGGTACGTTGATCCTCTCCCTTTTGATTCCCTTGATAATGACACTATGACTCGAGACACATGCAACTATGCAGTTATGGAGGCTCTTGGTATGTAGTTACTTGCCATACATATGACGACATAGCTGATGCCTGTCACAACAGGCAAAACAGGCTGTTCGATTGCTTGCTTGGTGTAACAGGAAACTCATTACCTTCCTTGGGGTGGCAGTGGCCAGCCGCAATGAACGAAAGAGCAGGGCTTGTCGTTTGACGTCAGCAACTGAAACTTCACGGAATCATCTCATGAAGTGCTAGTCTAAATTTTTGGTGATGAAAGAACTTCCATGACAATTTCTTGGAAACCCTGACAACCCTAATCTGTAATTTCAAACCTTACTTTGTATTGAGGAGTAACTTCAGCCCATTCTATTTTATTCTTGCATAAATGCCAGCATGTGAACTCCTACTGTCATTTTTAAAGTGGATAATTAGGTGCATGAGATTGTCGCTTTGCCACGAAATGCATATACTGAAAAGCCTTGCATTTGCATGCAGGGGCCTTCCAGTCGTCTACCCCCCAGGGATCTCGGCAACAGACAGTCAAGTCAACAACAGCGGCAACAACATCAGGTCAATGCCTCCAGCTGGGCGGCATGTTCTGCTTAACACAGACAATGCGAGCAGCAAGGACCTGTTGTGTGGGTCAAACAATGGCTGGTTTCCTTGGATCAAAGAAGGCTCCGCGGCCCGCAAGACCTTGCTCATTTTGCTTCATTGTTTTGCAGACATGGAGCCACAGGAAGTATCTGACTGCATCAATTTGAGGACTTTGGTGCTTTGATTAGTATGGCCTAAAGCACTGGTCTCTTAAGCCAGCTATCGTCAGTGCAGCACCAAATTTTAATAATTTTTTATACGGATGCCTCTCTGCAGGGGAGCATTAGAGTCATCAGAGTCATCGGAGTTTGCGATTCTTAATAATTCAGAATGGGGGGAATTTTCTCGAGCCTTGAAGGTGCTTGCTACGCAAGCACAGATTACTTGCTGTGTGGCTGCCCGGTCATCAATTCCATCAAAAGGTAATGTAGCTCTACTTCTTTGCTTGAGATTTCTTTAAGATATGTACTCAGGTGCCACATATACCAACTACAACGCGTACGCCAAATCCAACCCAATTACGGTGCCGTAGGCGAAATCCTCCGCAGGGCCTCATAGACAATGTTTTGCTCTGTTTGTGTGAGGCCTGGCTTTGTTATAGCATATTTTTCCGGCGAACCCATGACCTTTCACAAAGAGCACGCCTCACAGAATTTGAGGCGTGGGAAAAGCCTTCACAAACTTAAAGCTTTTATCCTCCTTGTACTACAAATACCAGTTTGGACGCCAAAAATTTCCTGCTGATTAGCTTGCAGAACTATATGAGGAAAGCACCTTCAGCAAATATTTGCAACAAATACTTAGCAAAAAACTGATGTTCTACATTCTCCTATCAAAAGGATTGCATTAAATGTTTTGGATTTTATTCTTACCAGTTACTCCTCTCTAACAAATCTATAACCGGGATGGCTAAGCCCGAGATTATTTCAGACAACGTCCAAGGTATGGAAATAAGTACATAGTGTTAGTTGAAAAGAAACAAACTACCGGAAGGGAGTTGTAAATGGGTTATTAATTTGAAGATTGAGCCCCAAACTTCTGGGGTTCTGGAATGAATATTGAACTATGAGTGCCTGTTTATTACTATTCCCTACACAAAGTGTGTACCTCTCCACACATGCTTCAGGCACATCAAATCAGAAAACTGCAGGATGCAGTACTTTAAACGAAATCTTAACATGGTTGCACAAAATGGTTTTATTGCAGCACACCGGCTGCCCTACCTAGTCTTCTATTCTCCTATGAAAAGGTGAACTTTTTTCCCTCATAAACTTTTTTTTTGTTGGATGCCGCTTCTCTCTTTCTATCTGAGTCCCGGATCCGCTGCTGCTCTGCATTACCTGCCACCCTTGAGTCCTACAGAAAATCCAGGAGGCAGGGAGGGGATTCAGGTTTTGGAGTGTGGGAGCAGCATGTGGAGTAGCAAAGCAGTAGGGATGCATGCTCAGAGGAAGGTGGTGGGTGCGCTTCAGAAATCAAACAAGAACTAAGCGACATCCCCGCTGTTTGAAAAATGCCTGAGCACGCACCGGTGTTCACGTGGAAGTCATGTTGTACAGACGGAGGTGCAGGTTCCTTGACGTTGTATCCCGGGGCAATAAAGTAGGGGGCATCTGCTTCATCCCTGCGCCAAATTTTCTCTGGCCCTCCAATGCTGCCTCCAGTGCTGCCTGTGCACGCAAACACACATCCACACCATGCTCGTCTCTCTCGCACAGACAGAAAAGGGGGGCATTCACCCAGATGATTCCATTCTTTTAAGATTTTGAGCCTTTGACAGATTCTAAACAAAAGGAGCGGAGCTGTTAGCTGTTGTTTACACGCACAAACAAACATTTTTCATTCGAGTGTGATTGTGAACTGACTTCTATCTGATTTTTAAATTTGATGTGATGAGAGCAGGAGCACACTGCTCTGTACATTTGTGAATTTGTTTTCACACACATGCAACAAATTGGTTCCCTTCAACAATGGCCCCTACCCCCACTCACCCAGTTCTCTAAAGTCTGGACCTTCTCCCCCAGGGAACTCCGCCTCAACCTCCTCAATGAGTGCATCCTGGCGCAGGGAGGTGATGCTGCGGAGGCCACGGATGCCTTTGCTTAACGTGGAGTGGGCGCCTACACCGCTCAAGTTGCGAGCAGCAAGTCGTACAACGGAGTATTCTGCCTCCCCCGCCAGGGCATCAGCCACTGCCTGCCCGCCCCTAGGATGAGCAAGGCAAGAGCAAGACGGGTGAGTCATTCTGTGTGATCAAAGAGGACGCGTAAAGCCCAAGTGCAATTCTGAGCAGACAATATAAAAACAAATACTAGTCGTGATCAGAGAGGACGCATACAACCCAGGTATACTCAGAGCAAGTGCCACATTCAGATTAGTGCCATAATCAACCGTTTTCACTTCAGCCGGTGTGTTGCTCATCATGTTTCGTATATACGCACTGACAAAACATGATGAGCAACACACCGGCTGAAGTGAAAACGGTCATCATGTTTTGTAAGTGCGTAGCAGAGGACTGCAGGCAGTAGACGAAGTAGGTAGACCTGAGAGGGATTGCAGCATGTACACAAAAAAGGGAACTAAATGAGTGGCCTCTGTACTTGTGTAGATCTCATGACATAATTCTATTTTGCACGTGATTCCTTGGGCTGCCTAACCTGGACGCCATTGGGGTCTTTTAGGACCTCAATATGGTTTGCACCCCCGTGGTGCGGAGGGAGGAACCCAAACCTGCAGCAAGTACCCAATTTTGGTAGGCATATTGCAGCTACAACAACTTTCATCTTAAAGCTTGCTTTGCAACCTGAGCTGATCTGAGAAAATGCTTTGTGCATACTGTGTTCTGTGTGTGCACGCTAACCCCCCCCCCCCCGTGTGCATGAGCAAAGAGACACACTCACAGGTCCTGAGGTCGCCTGAATTGACACGCTTCTTTCGTTTGACAGCGCGGACAAACGCGTTTTGAAGTCGATCCATGACGTCCTTGGTAACTGACCAAGCAATTCGGCTACATCATAAAAAATGATCCTATAAATTGGTGATTTTTAAAATTGGATTGTCACAACTTGTGACAAGTTGAACTATGATCAATGTTCTCAAACAACTACCTGTTCACATTCTGACCTGCTGACCAATACGCAGGTCTGTCATATCAGCCCGGACTGGTTGTTTTTAATTCCGAGATCCATCTTTTTATTCCTGCAGCTCGGGCTCAGGTACAGGCACAAGCGTGTTTTCAGGCAGTGATGCTGATGCAGATGCAAATGGCAACAGGCGTCAAGCAACCTCTCCAAATTATCAGGCGGAAATGTTGGAATACATCATTTGTGTGTTCCTGACAAATAAGGAATCTCCAAAGCATATTGTATTGAACAAGAAGCTTTACCTGATTTATCTTACATCAGTTTCATGTTCCCTCTAGCTTCTTTTTCTGGTGTCTTGTTCAGTCTGGCCTCTTTTTCTTCTTAAAGCTGCCTTTTTTTTGCTATAGCTCAACTGCCCTCGCTGGCGGATATAGCTGTGTAACCCTTACCCTTACCAAAATAGGTCTCTCCTTCTATCTCGATAAGTCCTGTGCTAATTCAGCTACTGAGGCCAGATATTTCTGGTACAGACTTGTCATTGCTTGGCGATTACTAGTTAGAGTAAATTTGGTCATGCTGGTATTGCCATGGTCTTGGGCTGTACACACGTTTCATATTATCACTGTATGCCAGCGCTTGCATATGCGAGGCTGGCCTTGCTTCGATGTAATCCAAACTAAACTAAACTAAACTTGCTTCGATGGCGGGCATATAACTAGACGAATTCACTCTAATCCCCTTCCGTCCGTTCTGGATTAGCAAGCTCACGTCTGTGGCAGACATTGGCAAGCTGATCTGCCAGACAAATAAGGCCATTGGCTGCCTTGGTCAGGTTCACCTTATTCTTTTCCTTGCCAAAAGCGAGTAAAGCACAAGTTTAAGAGGATGCGCTAAAAAATGTCACGCCCCCTTGGCCACTTCAAGTATTACTCAGTACGTAATTGGCTGTATGGAGAGTGATTTTCATTCCCATATAGCTGCTTTTTCTATCAGCAGACCGGTCCCTCAATAAAGAGGCTAAAACAACTACAAGGTCCTTCAACAACTCTTTGATCGCAACATTAAGGTCCTTCACAACATTTAAATTGCAACTTCTTCACAGATTTTTGCCTTAATTATGCTGGCTGCGTCATCACTAACAACGGAGTCTTTTCGTTTTCTTTTCTTTTCTTTCACAGATTTTTGTAAGTCGTACAAATCAAGTTCATATCTTGCGAGCGCAGCCTTTCCAACGCCTAGCCTCTCAAGTTTGATCTTGATGCATGACAGCTTCCAGCCATAGAGGTAGCACCGCCAATTGATGCTATGCTGGGCGTGCGATGGGTGATCTGGCGACGAACGAGTGAGGCGTAGAGACCTCCAGCCTCTAAAAGGTCAAAGTGGCTGCCAGACTGCGATGTAGAAAAGAGCATGTCAGACAACGTTTTTCTGGATGAGCGAATTTTGGCTTAGATCACATCACAGATCAGCACATTTAAGGGTCAGTCCACGAGAATCAAAGCATTCAAGTTCAAAATTGCAAAATACCTAGACAACAAGAGAACTTTTGTTGCACCGCGCACGAATGGCGGAGGTGGGGTAGCAGGCATTTTGGCAACACATTGGAGCATCTTGTTTAGTCCAGTGCTCACCTCTTGAACTCGGCCGTCCCCAACGACAATGACCCGATCCGCATTTTGTACAGTAGACAAGCGATGCGCAATTAAGATGACTGTGCGGGGCACACCATCACCGCCCATAACGCTGTCCAGTGCTTCTTGAACCACGGCCTGTTTTTGTGTTCAAAGATGGGACATAAAAAGGCACACAAGCATCCATGGAAAAGTACAAGAAACGGTGCAACCATTGCATGTTGCACAAGTACAGGCACACGTGTACCAGTCCCCTTTGAGGCAGTGTGGCATTTCTGCATTTAAATGTGTTTAATTAAACGCAAAGGAGACGGTACAGCAAAAGAGAAGAGAGATGAAGCTTGCACGCACCTCTGAGTCGGCATCAAGAGCAGACGTTGCCTCATCAAGTAAAAGTACCTTTATAAAAGGTCAAAACAAGTGAGGCACAAATGAACAAGCAGGACCAGAGAAATTAAACAAAATTCACACGCTACGACAAGGGCATCACAATTGCACAGTTGTATATGCAAGGGCATCACAATTGCACAAACAGCACAGTTGTATATGCAAGGGCATCACTGGGATGCTAATTGCCTTTGCTAACGGACCCTTAATTGGAGGTACTATTTGAAGGTAATACCTTCAGCAAGCAACCCAACAGCAGTAGCCTCGTGTGTCACTGCCTGCGGTATTATTTCTTCAGAGGCAATGGCACACCTGAGGATTTCGCACAAGCGCTCGTGCAATGGCAATCCGCTGTTTTTGGCCGCCGCTCAAGCTCACACCTTTCTCGCCGCAGTCTGTGGTTTGTACAGTTGTAAGAAGTGACCTAACAAAGTGCAAGCTCTAGGTCAAGGTTCAGTCCTTTGCATTCAGATGAAGAACAAAGTAAACAGACGCCTTTGCTTTCAGATGAAGAGCAAAGTAAACAGACGCTTCTCTTTTAAATTCTTTTAAACCAATTGGACGATGTTCGTTGCGCACCTGTTTCATAGGCTTCTGGAAAGGAGGTGATAAACCCGTGGGCATTAGCTTGTGTGGCAGCAGCCTCAATCACAGCTTGGCTGGGGGGATCCATACCATCTTCAGGCTCAAGGCCGTAAATGACTGCGGGTGTAAACAAGGCCAGCTACGGTGCCTTTATATGTGCGCTCTTTATGAGAAAACTTAATAACAGAAGTGCATACACTTTCATTTTGGGACTGCTCATCTACAAACGACTGGCTGGACCAATAAAGCTACAGTATAAAACTTGTTGCCTGCTATTTGGATGGAGTTATTTACGTCTCGAGTCTCAAGTCACAAATGTAGGTGCTTCACTCTAACTGGGATTGATTTGCCGTAACGTTAACTTGCTGATATCCATTTACACACTTATCCTGTACTACGTGCAAGAAAACGCAACTCACTGTTGCGTTTTATGCTGCGTCCGTACAGGACAGGCTCCTGAGATACCAAAGCCACCTGCACGGCAATAATACCATTTCAGAATTGATGAGTACTTCCCAGCATGCAAAACACATGCATTTCTAGAGGGATTTGTAACCATGTTTCAGCTGCAACTTACTCAACAATTCATAAGCTGTGCAAGCCTTACAATCTCACTGAATCAAATGTGAGAAGCTCAGCTGCTTATGTAGTGCTGCTTTGCACTCAACAGAGCGAGCAAAGGACCTAAGAAAAAGCATATCGGCAAAAATAAGAACGAAGAAAAGCACTAGTACATCTCATCATACCTTGCGTTTAAGCCATTTCAAACTGTATGCTCCGATGTCTCGGCCATCAATTAGAACGCTTCCTTGTTGTGGGACGTAGTAGCGTTCCTGCATTAAAGACGTGTTATGATGCAATTAGTACACAGTGGCACAAGACACATTGCTAATTCATTGGTCAGAGGCCATTACCCCTATGCAATTATTTGGAGGTTTTCCTCTTGCAGCATGATGCAGGATAAAGTTAGCACACTCAAGCCCTGGGGTCGTACGTACTTTGCGTCCTATATCACAGAGCAGAGGGTAATTTGAGCCAAATAAGAATTGGCAAGGATAATGCCAGGATTGCATTTCCTGTAAGCTTTTGAAATTAAATTTTGTGTTTCCTGGACATTCAGGGTAAGCAAAAAAGCTGTGTGCGTCAGGCTGAAGGCTGGGTGCAGAAGATCACTGAGTTACTATTTCCTTGCATAATATAGCAGAGGGGGACAACCGAGCAAGTGCCCGAAAATGCTCCTTATTAACATTCAAGGCAATTACTCACACACTACTTCATGAAGATGAAACCAACGTAGCATCAATCTAAGACTGACATTATAATCTACCAGAGCATGTGCTCAGATTTATATTAGTCGCTCTGTGTAAAGGCTGACGGGACAAAAAGCGCACATAGGATACCTATACCCCAGATGGGTGCTTTCCAAGGGAAACAGCATACCCTAAAATTTGCATACCTTGCCAGCCACTGGGTTTTTCAATTCATTTATGTTGCAGTGATCCTTGTTTATTGTAAGGACTCTGAATTACCAAACATCATTGAAGTAGGCGCTGAATATTATCTGTTATGAAGATCAAGCGGGAAAAATGGGGTTCACGCCACAAAAGATTAAGCACGCACGGCCATATTGGCAAGCTCCAAATTTCTGTTATTTGAAAAGGAAACAATCATACTTCATAAATTTGGAACTAGTCAATCTGACCGCATATGAGCCAAAGAGCAAATTAAAACATGCCCAGTTTGGGCCTCACTTGCCCCCATATCAGACCCCCATATCAGACTGATAAGAAATTGCTGAGTACTCTGCAGCATGCAGAAGTACTGTGGTTCATGGAGGCGAGTACAACCAAACGTCAGTTGGTACTCTCTTGGCACAGCTTGCGCTGTGCAAACCATCCTTTTTATGCTTGTGCCTTAGATAGTTTGCAGCTTCGTTTTAAGCCCCTGCTCTCTTTGACTTCAGCAACTAGCTGCCCTTAACCTGTTCCTTCCTGGTTTTGTGTGGTTCCAGTGTGTCTGTGTTTCCTGCCCCTTTTTGTGTGGCAGGCCCGGACGTCAAAGGCTGCTCGGTTTCTCGGTTTCTCTTTCTTTTCTTGAGTTAGGTGGCGGTCACACGTAAATTTTTTCCTACTTATTTTTTTGTTCGGGGGGGGAAAATATTTTCACTTTTGACAAAATATTTTGCGGTCACACGTAAAATCCCAAAAAAATTTTCCCATGAGGAAGCATATTTTCGCCACATGCCAGAAACAGGGTGGGACCGGCTTTCAGTATTTTTTTCGTTTGAAACCTTCCCCCAAAAATGTTGGAAACTGGTCCCACATGTTCCCACTGGTCCTAAAACATAAAAATCCATCTAAAAATCACTTATAATTGTGAATTTTGTGTTGTAGTAGTCAGGGTGGTGATGTACTCTAAGAATTCTAAGGGGGGCCCCCCCATGACTCCTGCCAAGTCTAAACGCAAGCAGAGAGGAGACAAGCAGGAGCAGGCAGGTGGTGCCCAATGCACAGAGGCACCTGTGTCCTGTAGAGGACTGGGGCTCTCTGATTTTGTGGTAGAGGGCAGCCAGGCTGGGGAGAGCCAGGCTGACTCTTTGCAAGCGTTTGCGCACGCAGCAGGGGAGCTACACGCGCGGGAGCACCTGCAGCAGGTAGCCAGTGTTGCTCCCAGTGGCAGTGCGCGCCCTAGGCGCGCAGCCGCACCCCTGCCAGGGGTGTGTGAGGGGCACGA
>Ga0307968_1004163_pt1 | contig 11848 bp, 9 predicted proteins | sample OrgLakmetagen650_FD_201834 | JGI IMG/M metagenome (GOLD analysis project Ga0307968, IMG submission 201834) | Saline water microbial communities from Organic Lake, Antarctica - #650 | ecosystem: Environmental > Aquatic > Non-marine Saline and Alkaline > Saline | place: Antarctica: Organic Lake... | reverse complement strand
GTGCAGGGTCATCAGAGAGGCATCCGATGGCTGCAATTCATGGTAGGCTGGGGGATGGTGCTGATGTTGTGCCTACATTGCCTTGGTTTCTTTTCGTTTGGTTGGGAAATCTTTGTGTGTGGCGCTGTGAATACGCTGTTTTGGTTCGTGGTGGATAATCCATTGTGGCATGTAATATGTAATGTACAAAATGCGTAAATGAAGTGCATTGGCACAGCCTTTGGCTACATTTGTAGGGTTGGCCAGAACCATATATATACGGTGTATATACGGTATTATTGGCAGGGAAATCACGAAATATACGGTCATATACGGTGTATATATACGGTTCTGGCCAACCCTATACATTTGCATATCAAATAGGTAGATGGTGGCCGGTCATCATCTGACACCAGTGCAAGAAGGTAGTGCGTGTCCTTCAGACCTCTACTTCAGGTACCTGCTAATCATTTGGCAGAATCGTGCAAGCAGCAGGCGGACAGCTCCTATAAATTGACACCCTAAACAAAAGGGTGACACCTTTCTGAAATCCTTAATAAGTCTATTAGTGGCGGGGGGCGGGAAGCCCAAAATTTGCGCAAGGCTGTGCAGCACTTTTTTGACACGTGTGCCTTCTGTAACTCTACAGATTGATTAGCCGCCAGCATGCATAATTACAGAAGATTAAATCATCCCTGGGCTGCGGTGTTCCATTGTTCCATGTTCGGGAAGGTCACGTGTCGTTTGGAATATTCTTGTTTTGAAAGGTGGATATTCTTCCTTCAATTATAAAAATTTCACGCTTCAAATAAAAAAATTTATTCCGAGATGTAGGTTAGGCGAGCTGGAACTGGAGGTGAGCCACGCACATAAGGTGATTTGTCATTTGTGCTTGTGCCCCCTTGTTTTGTGGCAGTTGTAGCAGGCTTGCTCATTGAGGATTCCTCTTTACAAAATTCTTTTTACAGGTCTTTCATTGATCCTATAGGCTTGATCTGTTCCTTTTGGCTCGCTTCACCATTCCTTCCAATGTGCACGCGCAGTCAGCTGTGTCAAGCTCATTGAGGTGAGTTTAACAACGTTTTCCTGCTATATTCCTGCGTGTTTCCTTGTAGTCACGTTCCGTAGTGTCAGCAGCTCATGTTATTCTTCAAGGTCAGTGATGTCAGGCTTGATCTCAGCTCTTTTTGTTTCCTTTGAGCCTTTAGGGGATTTGCTTTGCTGTCGTAGGGATGGATTTACCTTGCCATTGCTGGATCTGAACATTTGCCATTGCAGGCCGACGGTCAGAGCTTTCAGGGGATCACGCCAAGGCGTGTGGTTTTTCACTTGTACTCAGAGTTTTTTTTCTGAGCTTATTCATGGACAATCATCCTGAACTGCTTTTTTACGTATATATATTACATATTACACATACATATCATAGAAATTGGTAATAAAGCAATATAGTAATGCCCATGCCCGCACTCGTATCTCAGTGGACACAGTGATCAGTGAGGCAGTTATGTGAATCAGTGAAGCAGTAATGCAAGATGGTTTTGTGGCAGACACTTTGAGACGTTTTTCCCGATTGATTCAATTTGGACCTATCTGAACCGTCGTTTTGAACGAACCTGAACCACCCGCGTAAACAGAGTGAACAAAGTGACCAGAAGTATAAAAGTACAACAGAAGTTCATGGCAACGCATTGTTTCGTCGCTCAAACACGTGCAAGAACACTGTTGTGAACACAGTTGAGAATAATGTGAGATTCTGAGCAATGTCTCGATTGTTCAAGGATAAGAGGTCCTTCATTTAGCTTAGTCTGATTGAGCAAGTATGCGGAAACTGTGAATGTGGTTGTTCCGCTTAAATGTGGTTTGGTTTGAGGTGATTAAATGTTGCAATCAACGTGGAAAACAGTGCGGGCATGGGCAATAATAACTCAAATATATCGTTATTACTCTATATTATAGTAATATTATTTTAATATTGGTATCTTGGGGGGTGGGGGGTGGGGACCAAAGTGAGTACCTCTTCGTGGTGGTCCCTAGAAACGCGTACAGGAGTGCACGGCTAAACTCACTCGGCACACAATGTGTGCAGCACTCAAAAACATCCCAGCCATAACATAAAACGGTGTTTTTCAACACCATTTAACGGTTGCAACTCACTGGTTTAATTTGAGAAAAACAAGGACCAAAGTTAGGATTAAATCTAGAAAGGAATGCAGGATAGCTGTTTGGATGTGTAGGTAAAACAAAAAAAATTTCCCCCTTAGTAAGGTAATCAGAAATGATGGCAGTGTATTTGTATATTCAAAGCGACTAGGAACTTTAAAATTCCCTGCCGGATGATTGTAGAGCAGAAATATAGTACCAGGTAGTAGCAGAGCAGGAGGGTTGCATAAAGCTTTTTAGGCAAAGCAAAAATACAAAATGTCCATAAGCCTTCTAAAGCTCTAGAGTAGAGAGAGTCTCTCAACCGGATCCTGCCGAATTGAAGAGTTGCACTATGCTATTCAGACAAAGCAACAACCCAAAGCATTTTCTGTAACATTTTAAAGCTCTAGGAGTACCCAACCAGATATGCCCTGCAGACCTGGAGTGTTGCATTGTAATATTCGGACAAAGTAACAGTCCAAAGCATTTCCTGGAACATTATAAGCAAGGAAATTGCCGCAACAGGAAATTGCCGAGCAGAGCCAGGTCCCAGCGATTTGCCTGATCCCGAAAGCAACAACTGTATAGATTTCCTGTATATTTTTAAGACGCGAAAGGTGGCTCAGGCGAGGATTACACGTGGCAGCCTACACACTTCTCACATTTTTCATCCTGTTTAAGACCGCAGTCTAATGATCATGATCATGAGCTGCTAATACAGCAATTCCAAGGCGGCATTCATAAAAAAGTATGCGTTGACCAATATTGGTCAACATGTGACACTAGCTTTCACTGGCGCCAGCACTCGGAGCTCAGGAATTACTAGTAGTCTTATCCAGCTGGTACTACTATAAACATATAGATTGGAATTTAAAAGTCTGCAGCTCCAGTCGAACCAGCTTAGACAGCAAGACCTCGCACAGAAGTTTGCACAGGAGTTTGATAGACTAGTAACACAAGAATAATTGTACAAAACGATATAAACCCGTATGAGCAGATTCTTGCTTTTTAGCATGACCTGCCTTAGAAAAACATACGCGAAAAGCATACTCGACACGTACTTAAAAATGTAATACAATGCCAGTCATTTATGCCGGATTGACATACACGACGAAGCCGGGCATATAAGAGCAGTAGAACACAGGTCGCTGACAGATGGTGAGCAGAACGTCTAACGACGTTATCTGAGTTACAGGTTAAATTCTCTATGTTCTGAAAAAGATATTGAGCAATCATATATACAACATAGAATGGCAAGACGCATACAAAGAAAGTTTCGTAAAGCAAATTCCGATCCTCGATACATGATTTGTAAAAAGAGATTATATCACGAATTCAATGAAATGATAACTTGTGACACCTGTATAAATTTTTAGGGCTGTCTGGTTACGTGGTGTGGTTTCTCCCATTTGTGATAAGTGTGATTTGCATGCAGACCAGGATGAGGCTCATGTGCTTTTTAAGTGTGCGTGTCCTGATATTTGTCGACTTTGGCGTAAGTACTCAAGGCTTTTCAGAGAGGCTGCTCACCTTTCTCCCACAACTTCTTGCGTGCAATTTGTCAACAAGCCCATGATGTATGCCTTTCTTTCCCAGGAGAACTACAAGCTTTCGCGTTTTATCTCTGAGCTCATGGACTTATTTTTGACTGGCGTAGACCAGTCACAGACTGACCAGCCTACCTTTCTGGCTGAAGGTCCCTAGACATTGTAACCACAACAGAGGTCCAGGGGCAAATTCCACTCAAAAACCCCAATAACTACCCAAGTAACATGACACAAACATGAAATCAGACGCTACACGAAATGAGCATGACATTATTCTAATTATATGGTGGTAGTAATGGTTACGTGATTTACGATTGGCTTGCAAAAGATTAAAGTTGTCTTGTTTCCCTCTGTGCCATTCATTCAGCCATAGTCTTTGTACATTTCCAAGAAGAAGTAAGAAACTCAAAAGCTTCACGCTTCGGGCAACAATAGGAGCAAAGTAAGAGCACACTTTCAAACAAAGAACTCGTCTGCTAACATGTTGTCTTGCACCCTGTCAAGTAACTTGACACACTAAGAAGGTGATATGGCTTAGTGTGCAGCGCACCGCAGCTGGCCCCACACCACCAAGTGGGCCTAGAACACTTGCTCACTGGATGCCCAGCACTCTCTTTCCAGCCACTATGAGTGCTGCCACAGCAGCAGATGCAGGACCCAGGTGGCTACTAGGATCATCAAGCTGCTTTTGCAGGTTGTTGATGTCCTCTGATCCGAGCTGTATTGGGTGGGCCACGCGATCCCTAAGGATAGAAAGCGCATAATGATGGGGTTAAAATTAAATTCAACCAGCAGCCATGCATGTGCAAACTTGTCCAAGGGGTTGCACAGGTAAGTGCATGTCTTGGTCATCCCACATCCAAAGAAAGCCTCAGCTTTAACACAGAGCATTCAATGAGTTCCTCAAGACTAAGAGTCGCAATGGAACAGTGGAATAGAGGCAGAGGGGGAGAGAGTGGCAACATAGTGCCCTAATAAACACACAAATTAGTGGCAGCTTTCGCAGGCCTCGTCTTAGTGTGGCCTAGGTCAGGCTTGCTGTTCAAAGTTGACAAGCACATGGCAAACTTACACAACCTGTGCTGCTGTGCGTGTGCATGCATGTGACACATGCGGATTTACGTAACCTGTACTGTTGTGCACATGTATTCATGTGACGCTCGCATTGTGGACTTGCCATGTGCGCAAATGCACTCAGACAACGCTCCACACCTACCTCCGGTCTTTCATGGGGATCAAGGCGGGCCATTGAGCAAATGCATCCTCAGGGATGCCTTCCGCTGCAGCAAACTCAGCCAGGTGACGTCGTAGGTCTGCTGCCTTGTTTGGCTTCTTCTTCTGCAGACTCTTGAGCTTGAACGCAGCATCAGAGATGTAGGCAAAAGGCCCATACTCAGTGCTCTCCAGCTTCTGGTTCAGACGTGAGGTCAAAGGACCCTGCAGGCATGAGAACAAGCAGCAGAGTTGTTCTCATGCGGTTAAGACAGGGAAGCCACTTGCACACTGCAAACATGGAATTGTACAGATGAAGCAATTCAAAGTACAAGCCTGCCCGTGGAGAAGAGCACTGCATGTGTGTGTGTGTGTGCGCTGCTCACATATGCTTATGAAACAGAGTGAGCTGGCATGCAGCTGAGACAGGGGAGCCCATCGCGTAGTACATACCACACAAGAATCAGACAGTTGAAGCAGAAGCAGTCCAATGTAAGAGCCTGTCTTTGGAGGAAAGCAAGCAGATGTGAATGCACAAACATGCTCACGCGCACGTGCTTCCCACATTCACAAAGAAAGCAGAGTTGTTGTCATGCGGCTGAGACAGGAAAGCCACTTGCACACTGTGGACTCACGTTGGTCAGGTACAGTATGTCTGCGACCACCACGTCCTCTCGTGATGCACCCAGGAACCATGGCTCAGCTGCAGAAGAGTTCAGGCTCACGTGGTCCTTGTGGCGCTGCAGTTGCTTCCCTGGGCTGCACTGGGCAAACATGCTGGGCTTCTGTTGCGCCTCCTGCCAAACATCATCTCCTGCCAGCTCTTTATGCGTGGCGCATGCAGGATGGAACTCAATGAGTCGAGGCAGTATGCTTTTATTCTTGTTTTGCCGGTCGTGAGGGTCCGAGAAAATTGTTTTCGGGGCTTTGGTAACTGCATTTCATAAAAGGCATTTTCCAGTAATACCCTTTCGTGATGGAGCTTTGGAGACGCCTGGTGATCACCGGCGTCATGACGTCCCACAGAGAGCACGGGACCATGGATGCCCGCACCAAAGCGCATTGATGTTGACCTTCCTCGGTGAAACCGTCCGGGATCACCAGGATTTCGCGATACCGTCGACTTCACGTCCGCTCCGCGGTCGCGCAGCCTCTTTTCCAGCTCCACATCTCGGAAGACGCTGAACACGAAAACCTGGCCTTCCAGGTCGCGAACCGTGGCCGCCTTCTTCCTTTGCTGATGCTGCGTCGTCTTTTCGACGCACGGGATGCAGTTGAGTCGCTGAAAGCGCCCGAAAGCGGCGAGTCCTGCAACGAACGCGTCCGCCGTCGTGCTCTGCACCCCCGGGTGTCTCAACAGTCTGTCACGTATTTCCTCCGTCTTGTCTGTTCCGGACAAGAACGCCGTAGAAGCGACGGTAGCGGCTGCGGCAGCAAGGTCGTGTGGAGCATCGGGAAACGCCGCGGCCGTGAGATTGTGTTTTTTCGACGTTACGTTTTGAGAATGAAACCATCAACAATGATATGTACAGTTATATGTCCGTAGCGTCCATCATAATTGATACACCTACGCCAAACACATTGCCCTTAACAACCATGCAGGGCTGCGCTTCAGCTTGCGTGTGATGCTCCAGAGCGCACCCTCGTCAGCAAGCGTGCAAACCAGCTTCCTCAAAAGCCTCAGGCACGGCTCCTGGACAAGCAAGACACCTGGTCGCCGCTGCTCAGCACGCTGCAAGGGCATACAAAATCGGTTACTGGTGTTGCAGTGGCCGGCACCACCATCGTGTCAGCTTCTGCAGACAAGACAGTGAGGTGGGTCGCCATGCACTGTCCAGCGCAGGAGGTCCATTGAGGATGCCCGTATCAGTAATGAAATGAAATGACCTTTGAGAACGGCTGAGAGGTGTGCAATTCCCCATGCTGGCAGGTAGCTAGGCTATTCAGGTACAAGTTTCAAACAAGGCTGCACCATTAGATGGAGAGGAAGAAGTGGAAACATTTGCTGACATGCATATAAACAGCAGTTACGTGATTGGCCATGTTTAGCATGTTTTCTTTCATGAGGAAACACATTGACCAATCCACTCACAATGAAGCAGCTGTCAATATGATGATGTTTCAGTCTCATCATTGACCTTGTGCCCTGCAGCGTGTGGGACCTGGTGACAAGGGAATGCACCGCAACACTGAAGGGGCACACTGAATTCGTAAAGTGTGCTACGCTCAGCTCAGATGGCTTGACCTGCGTGTCCGGATCTTGGGACCAGACATTGAGGTGTGAATGATCACTTTTTTGAACTGTGTGACTCTGAGCATAGCCAATGTACGTATTGTCTCTGCACACCTGAATTGAACCTAATGTGTGTTTCCTTACGCTTGGAAGACACCAACAATTATTGCATGCTAAAAAATAGAAGCTGACTACAATAAGAGGGCAGGGGCAAGAAACGAAAAGACTAAATATGCAAAGAACATACCGCGGCTTACCTGGGCGCATTTTTTTGTGTTGATTGAAATGATGAGGGCTGCTTTTGCCTCTTGCTAAGTCATTGTGTGTACCAACCACCCCCACACAGGGGTAGAAAGTCACCAGTGACATACCGACAGTACATAGTCTCGAGGTACAAAACTTGCTTGCATTTGCACCGCATCCTTGCCTTATACCGCTGTGCACCTTATAAAGCATCAAGACTGACGCTCATCTTGTGCCGCATGCTCTTCAACTGCTGCACAGGGTGTGGGATATGGCTAGCGGGAAATGCAAGCAGGTGTTAAAGGGACACTCTTATGGCATACGGGCAGTGGCTGTCACCTCCGATGGCACCACCTGCATCTCTGGCTCGCATGATACGACATTGAGGTGAGATCTATGTAGTGTGAGTAGTGTGAGGCACCGTTTCGGTTCACTGTTGACTGTGTGCATACTTTCATGGACACAGTTGGCTAGGTCAGTGCGTCGTGTGTCGGTGGCAGGGAAACTTACCAAGGTGTTTTAATCTATGTACGCCGCAAGGTACAGCACTCAGCACGCACTGGCAGCCATCATATGATTGTGTTGTATCAATGTGGTGCGCTATAAGCTTATTCTGACAGCAATTTTATTGGCATGTGTGATGTGTTTCCTTTTGATAACAGCACACTGGAATTAAGGCTCCTTTTGCCATTGTGCTCATGTGTGTATGCAATGGATCCGTTCAATGTTGCAATTCAGCTGGAAAATCCACATCAATAATAAACCAAAAATTAATTCCAAACAAAACCCTGCAATCTTGCTTTCTACACCTACACTGTGTCTTGCACAACAAACTTATGGAAAGCTAAATATATCCGCACAGTCGAAAATTGCAAAAATAGGATAGGTAACCTTTAAATGTGTCTGTGGCAGGGAAACTTACCAAAAAAGGGCACCTAACGAGTCACAGGGTACCTAACGAGCAACACGTTCACCGCAAGGTACAGCACTCAGCACGCACCTGCAGCCATCATATGATTGTGTTAGTTCATTGAGGTCCACTATAAACTCACTCTGGCAGCAAACTTAGAGGCTAGGTGTGCTGGCCTGGCCCAATTTTTTTGGCATTCTGTGGTGTGTTTCCTCATGACAACTGCACACTGGAATTAAGGCTGCTTTTGTCAATATCCCATGTGCCTCTGCAATGGATTTGTCCAACGTTGCAATTTGGCTGCCAAAACATTAATTCTGTAAAAATACGTACGTATATGTATACAAACTAAAAACCATACCTAATTGATTTCATCCTGGGTAAATGACGTTTTTCGTCTTAGCAGTGGTTCTGGTATATATCTATTTTGAGGCTCCGGGGTTGTTTAGAATTGGCCAAAACAAAGTTTGGTGGGTGGTCGAACAGAGAACAGAGATGTCTTCTGTCTCCCCTTGCCATCCCTGCCCCCCTCCCACCCAGTCAGAGCTCCCGCGACCCCTGCCACCACGACTCATGCACACACAGGACACATATACACACTCAAGCAATGCAGGCAACCATATGCACACACTGACTTACATGTGCCAAACACATAGACACACACATGCACACGCTAGCGTGCGCACTTGAGTGCGCAACCGCAAGTGAGTGTCCACACACACTCTACGCACACTCTCACACACATGCACAACACAACACACACACTCACACACACACTCACACACACACTCACACACACACTCACACACTCACACACACACACTCTTGCACGCAAACAAGCACAGGTATTACTGCGCACATGCCATGTTCATAACGTATTCTCTGTTTATTTTTGTTATCCACGATGCAAGGAAATGTACTACCTGCAAGCAGCAAGTCCCTAGAGTATGAAAAGAGCAAGGTTTCCAAGGCAGAGATGATGCAGGAGCAGAAGTGGTGATAAAGGCGCAGATGCACACACGCAGACGTGCACGCACGCACCTTCATGCGCGCGCACACATATGTTCACACACACTTGTGCAGAGATGCACACGTAAACACACACATGTACACACACGTGCATGCACTGCACACGTACTAGCATACACACATGTACGTGCACGCTCACACACACGTACATGCGTGCACACAAGCCTCAGCACGGGCGTAAACGCGCGCGCGCACACACACACACACACACACACACACACACACACACACACAAAATGCATGCATGCACATGCACATGCACTTGCTTACACTTCATGCATAAGCATGCACAACGCAAGCATGCACGCATGCACGTAAATTGCACATACACATATACACATGCACGCACACACACATTCACACACGCACATACACAAATGGGGTGATTAGATGGGGTGGAAAAGGGAGAAAGAGGAGAAGTCTTGCGCTTATGGATGAAATTGTGACATTGACAGGGAATGCTTGCGTACTTTTACGGGTTTTCACCTTGTGGGCAAGCGGATCTCCCCGACCCTTCTGTTTTGGTAAATTTTAATTAGCTACGCAATCAGAGCTCTTCAAATACTACAAAATGACCCCCCTATGATTTAAATATGACAAGGTCCCAACATACGGGTGGGTTTCTACATATATTACTACGGTCTATACAGCCTGGGCCAAACCCAATTTATACCTGGTATCGTTCACAAGATATTGAAACATTGTATTCGCATGTTCCTGCTCAGAAACTGTAAAGTCCAGGATGTTTATTTGCGTAGTCCCTACAATAATGGCCTCTTCTGCACCTTTCTCACGCACCTGTGTAAACACACGCATCTTCTAGCTATGCACCTAATTGCCGAAAGGCAAACAAGCACCTGATGCGCAGTGGTTGCTGCAAAGTCTGTCATTGATATACTCTTAAATGCCCCTCTTACTATCACCAGCTGGTCTTCTTCAAATACTCAACTTGTGTCATAAACAGTTTTGTAACTCCTGCAAACTGCTATGCACAGGGTGTGGGACTTGGCCACAGGGAAATGCAAGGCAGTCCTGGAAGGGCACACCAACAGTCTTAACTGTGTTGCCATCAGCCCAGATGGCTGTACATGTGTTTCGACCGCAGATCCTCCCGATGCTTCCGTTAGGTGGGTCATTTTGTACTTGTGTGCCCAATCAGTGACACTGCAGTGAAGGCCTGTGATAGCAATTGGTCAAATGTATAAAAGCGTCATTGCAACTGCTTGACGCTTGCAATGAGACTTTGGCATAAAAGCGGCTGGTCCAATAAGTGGGTGAACTCCTTCGGCGCACCAAAATGGGGCAAGGCATGCGACCACTAAGTCTTCAGCATGAATGCATGCCTTGCTGCCAAATTGTATGAACGTCTGTATGTGTATGTGTGTACTTGTGTGTGCGCGCGTGCGTGCGTGTGTGTGTATGTGTGTGCGTTTGTGTTTGCGTTTGTATGTGCAAAGTTTGTGTAAGTGTGCGGGTGTGGATGTGGGTTTATGTGTGAATGTGAATGTGGCTGTAAGTGTGGGTGAGCACAAGAGGTGATGTGGGTGTGTGTTCTGGATGTGGGAGTGTGGTTCTGAGGGGTAAGGGCTCAGGAGGGTATGGCTTTGTGGATGTGAGTGGATGGGTGTGAGTGTGAGGGTGGGTGGTGGGTGGTGGTGTGGGTGGGTGCGGAATGATGTGGATGTATGGGTGGGCTCATTTCCTCTTCAACGTATCTGACGGAACCCTTCTATCATACCAAGGCCGCTGAACAGGAATTTGTACAGGAAATGTTGGAGATTGAGATTGGCTATTTTGACACCCCTTTTGGCTGCCCGCTCACTATTTTTTTTGCAGTGATCAAAGTCATGGCTAAAAATCTCTTGGGATTATCCGGGAAAGCTGGAGCTCTGTAAGCCTGCACGTCTCATCAATCAAGCATTTGCCACCAAATTACTCTTTTAGAAGTTATGGCATCTCAGAGGGGGGCAACTTATATTCACATGCCCCTTGGCTTACGTGCAGCAAATTGGCCCGCTCTAAAGTTTACATATCTTGAATGAATGTCGATGGGTATATTTGGTTTATGGGCGCATTTATTGTACCAATAATCATAAACAGTTTGGGCCCACCCTTTAAATATTTGCACTTGGGGATACAGGAAAACTGGTTGTGCTTCCATAATTCCTGATTCCCCCCTATCCCCAGCAGTGTTTCCAAACTTCACTACCCCAGACGTGTGCCTTTCAATTTTCTCTTTTGGTCATGCCATTAATATGCCAGTTTCATACATCAATAATGTGGTGCAAATGCTGCCAATGCGTTGCTCTCTTATCATATGTTGGCTTTTTATGAAGCCAACAGTCTTGATTGGGAATAGATGAAAGTCTGCATGAAACATTGATGCTTTTTTGCTGGATTGCATTGCTTCTGAGGGAGGGCACTCGAGTTCAACCTTGCCATGCTTTACAAGTCACCATCATTGGCCCAAAAGCTACCATTTGGACTGCTGCAGGGGTATGCCCGAATTTTGGTGCTGGAAGATCATGCTTGTGGATCTATTTTCCAAGAGGG
>Ga0307968_1004162_pt1 | contig 11850 bp, 6 predicted proteins | sample OrgLakmetagen650_FD_201834 | JGI IMG/M metagenome (GOLD analysis project Ga0307968, IMG submission 201834) | Saline water microbial communities from Organic Lake, Antarctica - #650 | ecosystem: Environmental > Aquatic > Non-marine Saline and Alkaline > Saline | place: Antarctica: Organic Lake... | reverse complement strand
GCTGCGGCTTTCGCCCGATCTTTCTTGCGCTGTTCTTTTTCCTGTTGCTCGCGTTCAAGTCTTGCCTGGCGCGCCTCAAAGCGTTCCCGGGCCCGATCGGCTTTCAGATGCTCTGCCTGCTGAACACAAATTTCACCCTTCGCCGCCCGATAATACTGAACCAGCGGAATAGAGCTGGGGCAGACGTAGGAGCAGACGCCACATTCAATACAGTCAAACAGGTTGAGATGCTCTGCTTTTTCCAGCTCCCCGGCTCTGGAATGCCAGAAAAGCTGCTGCGGTAACAATTCCATGGGGCAGGCTTCGGCACACATGCCGCAGCGAATACAGGGCTGTTCCGGCGGCGGGGCTGGTAATTCTTCGGCGGTGGCGGCGATCACGCAGTTGGTGGTTTTAACCACGGGAATGCCGGGTGTTTCCAGGGTGTAGCCCATCATCGGGCCGCCGAGGATCAGCCGATTCAGCTGTTGTTTATCCACCCCTGCCTGTGCCAGAAGATGTTCAATCGGGGTGCCCAGCAAGACGTCATAGGTGCCTGGGTTGGATAATGCGCGGCCAGTTATGGTGGTCACCCGTGAAATCAGCGGTTCGCCCCGGTGGATCGCGCGGGAGACTGCAATGGCGGTGCCGGTATTCTGGCACATTACGCCGATGTCGGCGGGGATGCCGCCACTGGGCACTTCCATGCCGGTCAGAATCTGGATCAGCTGTTTCTCACCCCCGGACGGATACCTGGTGGGGATAACCACCACCTCGGTCCGGGTGTTCTCAGTAGCCTTTTTCACCGCCTTGATGGCCTCGGGCTTATTGTCCTCAATGGCGATAACGCAGCGTTCCGGTCGCAGAATCCAGGCCATGATGCGCAGTCCGGAGACAATTTCATCGGCTCGCTCACGCATGGTCATATCGTCTGCGGTGATGTAGGGCTCGCATTCGGCGCCGTTGAGGATCAGGGTGCTGACCTTCCGGTCTCTCGGGGGGCGCAGTTTGATATTGGTTGGAAATCCTGCCCCACCAAGACCGGCAACGCCGTAGTCACGAATTCGCTCCAGAATGGCGTCCCGGTCCATGGAATGGTAATCCGCAATGGCGTCCCGTTCGGTCCATTCGTCCAGGCCATCTGGCACAAGGATAATGCATTGGTCACTCATGCCGGACGGATGGGGCACCGGGTGCATCGAGATCGCTTCAATGGTACCCGATGTGGGCGCATGGACGGGAACGCCGATAGCGTCGGTTACGGTGGCGATGACCTGTCCTTTCAGAACTCGCTCACCCACCGATACACACGTTTCTGCCGGAGCGCCAATGTGCTGCTGAAGCGGCAGGATCAGCCTGTCTGGCAGGGACGGTTGTTCGATGGGCCGGGCGGTGGACAGGTGCTTGTTTTCGTCCGGATGAATGCCACCGCTGAAATCCCAGAGCTGCGTCATCAGGCGCTGGCCCCCGCTCGATCTGTCGCGATAATACCGGACTTGGGCGGCGTCCAGGTCCAGCTGCGGATATCCGGTTCGATGGTAATCATATCAATGCAGTCGACCGGGCAGGGGTCCACACACAGATCGCAGCCGGTGCATTCGCTTTCAATCACCGTGTGCATCTGTTTGGCGGCCCCCAGGATGGCGTCGACCGGGCAGGCCTGGATGCATTTGGTGCAGCCGATGCACTCGTCTTCCCGAATCAGCGCAACCCGTTTTGCCTGCTCAACGCCGTGCTCGGCGTCCAGCGGTTGTGGTTCAACGTCCAGCAGGTCGGCCAGGGCCCTGATGGTGGTTTCGCCACCGGGCGGGCATTTGTTGATGGCGTCACCGTTGGCGATGGATTCGGCGTAGGGTCGGCAGCCGGGGAAGCCGCACTGGCCGCACTGGGTCTGGGGCAGCATGGAGTCGATCTGTTCGACCAGCGGGTTGCCCTCGACTTTGAAGTGCTCAGAGGCAAAGCCCAGCAGGCCGCCGAATATAACGGCCAGTGCCAGGAGGACGACGACGGCAATCAGTACGCTTGTCCACATCGTTCAAACGCTCCGTCAGACCCTGACCAGGCCGGTGAAGCCCATGAATGCCAGTGACATCAGCCCGGCGGTCACCATACCAATGGCTGCGCCCTGGAATGCGACCGGCACATCAGCCACGGCAATTCGCTCACGCATGGCTGCAAACAGCACCAGCACCAGTGAAAAGCCGGCAGCGGCGCCGAAACCGTAGAGGACGGACTCGACAAAATTGTTGTTCCTGTTGAGGTTCAGCAGAGCGACGCCCAGCACCGCGCAGTTGGTGGTAATCAACGGCAGAAAAATGCCCAGGACCCGATAAAGGAGCGGGCTGGTTTTACGCACCACCATCTCGGTGAACTGGACGACAACCGCAATCACCAGAATGAAGGTGATGGTTTTCAGGAACGCCAGGTCCAGGGGTTCCAGCAGGTAGGTGTAGGCCAGATAACTGCACACCGACGCGAGGGTAAGCACAAAAGTGGTGGCCAGTGACATGCCCATGGCGGTTTCGAGCTTCCCGGACACGCCCATGAAGGGGCACAGGCCAAGAAACTGAACCAGCACGAAATTGTTCACCAGGATGGTGCTGACCAGAATCAGCAGGTACTCAGACATCCGATGGCACTCTTATACACTCTGTCATCTGTTCACCCTACATGATCCGCATGCCGGGCGTAGCGCCGGAATCCGGTGACAGGATGAAAATCTCCTTACCACCGGGACCTGCTGCCAGCACCATGCCTTCGGACAGGCCGAATTTCATCTTGCGGGGCTTCAGGTTTGCCACCATTACCGTCAGGCGCCCTGTGAGGTCTTCCGGCTCATAGGCGGATTTGATGCCGGCAAACACGTTGCGTTCCCCATGGCCAATATCCAGGGTGAGCTGAAGTAGCTTATCCGCGCCTTCTACGCGCTCCGCCTTGAGGATTTTCGCGACCCTGAGGTCGACTTTGGCGAAGGCGTCAAAATCGATTTCCTCGGCCAGTGGCTCTGGAGCTGTTGCTTGTTCAGCTTTAGCATCCGCATTGGCGGGTCTGTCACCCGTGGCCGCCGGCATCTCCTCTTTTGAGGCCTCCAGCATTTTTTCGATCTGGGCCATATCCACCCGGTTCATCAGTGGTTTGAACTTGTTGATGCCGTGGTTTTCCAGGCGCTCTGAACGATTGTTCCAGTCCAGCGGGGCATTGAGAAACGCTTCGGAAGCTCGGGCCGTTTCCGGCAGCACCGGTGCCAGGTAGGTCATCAGCAGCTGGAACATGTTGATGGCGTTGGTGCAGATCGCCTGCAGCCTGTCGTCCTGGCCATCCTGTTTGGCAATGACCCAGGGCTGCTCATCGTTCACATACTGGTTGGCAATATCCGCCAGCTCCATGATGCGACGCATGGCGCGGCCAAATTCCCGGGTTTCATAGAAGTCTGCAATTTCGTCGCCGGCCTGGATAAATTCTTTCAGCTTTTCGTGCTCGGTAACCTGGCCCAGTTGGCCGTCAAAACGCTTGGTGATAAACCCCGCGCTGCGGCTGGCAATGTTGACCACCTTGCCGACCAGATCCGAGTTCACCCTTGCGGCAAAGTCATCAAGGTTGAGGTCCATATCATCAACGCCACCGGTCAGTTTGGAGGCAAAGTAGTAGCGAAGGTACTCCGGATTCAGATGGTCAAGATAGGTGCGGGCCATGATGAAAGTGCCGCGGGATTTGGACATCTTTTTGCCGTTGACCGTCACAAAACCATGGGCGTAGACCGCACTGGGGGTGCGGAACCCGGCGCTGTGAAGCATGGACGGCCAGAACAGCGCATGAAAATTGATGATGTCCTTGCCGATAAAGTGATAGACCTCGGCGGTGGAATCGGCTTTCCAGAAGTGCTCGAAATCGATGCCTTCGCGGTCACACAGATTCTTGAAGCTGGCGAGGTAGCCAATGGGCGCGTCCAGCCACACATAGAAGTACTTGCCGGGCGCGTCCGGGATCTCGAAGCCGAAATAGGGTGCGTCGCGGCTGATGTCCCACTCCTGAAGCCCGGCATCCAGCCACTCCGCGAGTTTGTTCGCCACCTGGGGCTGAAGGGTGCCACTGCGGGTCCAGTTGGCCAGAAAGTCGGCGAACTCCGGCAGGCGGAAAAAATAGTGCTCGGATTCCTTTTCCACAGGGGTTGCACCGGAAACGGCCGAAACCGGGTTAATCAGCTCCGCCGGTGTGTAGGTCGCGCCGCAGGCTTCGCAGTTGTCGCCGTACTGGTCTTCGGTTTTGCATTTCGGGCAGGTGCCCTTAATGAAACGATCCGCCAGAAACATCTGTTTCTCAGGGTCGTAGGACTGGGTGATTGTGCGCGTGGCAATGTGGCCGTTTTTCTGTAACAGACGATAAATATATTCCGAAAACTGGCGGTTTTCGGTGGAGTGCGTTGTGTAGTAATTGTCGAAACCGATATGGAAGCCCGAGAAATCTTCCTGATGCTCCTGCCGGATCCGGTCAATCAGCTGCTCCGACGAGATCCCCTCGCGCTCCGCACGCAGCATGATGGCCGTGCCATGGGCATCGTCCGCGCAAACGTAATAGCAGTTCTCACCGCGCATGGTCTGATAGCGCACCCAGATATCGGTCTGGATGTATTCCAGCAGGTGGCCCAGATGAATGGGACCATTGGCGTAGGGAAGGGCACTGGTAACCAGAATATCGCGCTTTTGCCTGGAGCTCGCTTGCGTCATGTTGTCTTCCGAACCTTGATTCGTGAGGATTGAGGGCATCGTCGCCCGCGGGCCAATGGTACACTTTGAATTACGTCATATGGCCAGAAACGGGCACAAATGATACCTTCCAGACGGATTATTTTCATCCGGAACGCCCGGTTCCGACCAGAATTCACTCAGTGCCGGCGCACCCTATTGCGGAGAACCCAATGACCCAGATTTCACAACAGGCCCTTGAACTGGCCGTCAGACAGTATCGGGATCCTTATCTGAGCAAGGATTTGTACGAACTCGGTGCGGTGAAATCTCTTCAGGCCGATGACGAGGGCAAGGTATCCGTGGCCATTGAACTGCCCTATGCGTCGAAAGGCATTGCCGGTGCGCTCAGAGAGCTTGTCAGCAATGCCATCGACGGCATTGACGGCGTGAAAAGTGTGGAAGTATCGGTCAGTCAGCGCATCCACTCCCACAAGGGCCAGAAAGACATTGCGTCCGTTCCCGGAGTGAAAAATATCATTGCCGTGGCTTCCGGCAAGGGTGGTGTCGGTAAGTCCACCACGGCGGTCAACCTTGCCCTTGCGCTTCAGGCCGAGGGCGCCCGCGTGGGCATTCTGGACGCCGACATCTACGGCCCCAGCATCGGTATGATGCTGGGCGTGCCGGAAGGCAAACGTCCGGAAACCCGGGAAGAGAAGTATTTCGTTCCCATGGAAGCTCACGGCCTGCAGGCTAACTCCATGGCCTTTGTGGTCACCGACAAAACCCCCATGGTCTGGCGCGGCCCCATGGTCAGCGGTGCGGTGATGCAGCTATTGCAACAGACCCTCTGGAACGAACTGGATTACCTGATTCTGGATATGCCACCAGGCACTGGCGATATCCAGCTCACCATCGCCCAGAAGGTCCCGGTCACCGGAGCGGTTATTGTCACCACGCCCCAGGATATCGCCCTGCTGGATGGCAAGAAAGGCATCGAGATGTTCCGCAAAGTCGACATTCCGGTACTGGGTGTGGTGGAAAACATGAGTGTTCACATCTGCAGTAACTGTGGCCACGAAGAGCCGCTGTTTGGGCATGATGGTGGCGAACGGATTGCGGAAGAATACGATACCACGTTACTTGGCCAGCTTCCGCTCCACATGACCATCCGCGAGCAGACCGACGGTGGCAGGCCCTCTGTGGTGGCTGAACCGGACTCGGAAGTGGCTCGTCGCTATTGCGATATTGCCCGACACGTAGGGGCGATTCTGTCCCTGCGGGAACGCAATATGACGGGTTCAATTTCGAGTATTTCGATGAGTGACACCTGACACGCGTCGAAATGCTGGAAGATGGCGATGAAAAAATTGAAAATCGCTGGTATCCTCCTCATTTCAATTCCCGGCCATGCCGGTCAGGTCACACTTACTTTTTATTGTTGGTGAAAAGGTCAGCGCCTACGCCGACGTTCAAACAAAACAGATGAAAGGCAATATTATGCGGTCATGCCCCCTAGCTGACCCGATCAGGGCAGGACTAGCAGTATTCTTTATTGCCGTTTTGTCGGTATCAGGTTGCAGTTCAGACTCCGATGCGTCCTCTAATTCCCAAGATGCGTCCTCTAACTCTCAAAAAGAACCGGCACTGGTGGAAATCCCTGTCCGTGTAGCCGAGCCCGGCGTTATTACTGTATCAAGGACCTTTGCTGGCCGAACCTCCGGAGCCAGAGAGGTTGAGGTTCCTTCACGCGTCAGCGGCGTTCTCCAGAGGCGGTCTTACGGCGAAGGTGATGTCGTTGACAAGGGTGACGTCCTGTTTGAGATCGATCCCCTGCGGTATGAAGTGCGCGTCCAGCATGCTGAAGCGGAGCTGCAACGGGCTGAGGCCGTTGAACGGCAGGCGCGGCGGGAATGGAATCTGGTTTCCTCGCTGTTTGAGGACGATGCGATCAGCCAACGCGAGCGAGATGAAGCGCTTTCTGAGCTGGAACTGGCGAAAACCGGACTTTCTCGCGCCGAAGCGGTCCTTGCGGAAACCCGTATAGACCTCAACTACACGAATGTCATTGCACCGCTGGGCGGGACTGCCGGTTTGAGTGAATATGCTGAAGGCAGCCTGGTTAATGCGGGAGATCTGCTGGTGACCGTCACCCAGCTCGACCCTATTCAGGTGCGTTTTTCAATCCCCGAAGCCCAGATGAATGCGTTTGCCAGCCAGATCCGGGCGGGCAGCCCGCTGAAAGTCCTCATGACGTTGCCCGACGACAGCCAATATCCCGAAGCCGGAAGTCTGGATTTCACCGGCAGCGGCGTTGATCCCTCCACCGGAACAGTTCTGGTGCGGGCCGTTTTCCCGAACAAGTCCCAGACGGTATTGCCGGGTCAGTTTGTCCGGTTGACCTTATCGGGCCTGAATATTGGTCGAATGATTCAGGTTCCGGAAGAAGCCGTTGCAGAAGACGATGATGGCCCACTGGTGTATGTTCTGGATGACGAAGATCGGCCCCAACCAAAGGCGGTCACGCTTGGACAGAGGATGCCCGGTGGCGAAATCGTGGTTACTGAAGGAATTTCCAGTGGTGATCGGGTGGTAGTGGTATCGATTCACGGCCTGGACAAAGGTATGGCGGTAAAACCCAGGGTGCAGGAGTCGCCCGTCAGCAAAAGCGACAGCACCGCTTCTGAGGGCAATCGCTGATGCTGCGTTTTTTCGTTGATCGCCCGGTTTTTGCGGCGGTCATATCCATTCTGATCGTGATGGCAGGGCTCGCGGCCGGGCGGGTGTTGCCGGTCAAGCAGTACCCTAACGTCGTTCCTCCCCGAGTTGTGGTTAGCGCCAGTTACCCGGGGGCGACCGCAGAAACCATTGCCGAGACAGTCGCTGCGCCGTTGGAAGCCTATGTGGATGGCGTTGATGGTATGGCGTACATGCAGTCATCTTCAACCGATGCCGGAAGCATGAACCTGGTAATCACTTTCGCTGTTGGCACCGACCCGGATCTTGCTGCGATCAATGTGAGCAACGAGATTCAGGGGGCCATGGGTCGACTGCCCGATGTGGTGCGAAACCAGGGTGTGTCTGTGGAGAAAAGCTCTCCGGCCATACTGCAAATGGTAACGCTGACCTCCCCCGGGGGAAGTCTTGATGCAACCGCCATCAGTGCTTACGCCCAGCGCAACATCCGGACCGGCATCCGCCGGGCACCGGGTGTCGGTGACCAGACTCTGTTCGGGGCCAGGATCTACTCCATGCGGATCTGGCTGCGGCCGAACCAGATGGCAGAGTATTCGATTACTCCAGGCGATATCGTTACCGCGGTTCAGGAACAGAACGCCCAGTATGCGTCGGGTACCTTCGGGGCCGAACCCAGCGATGCCGATCTTGACTTTACCTACTCGGTTACCACGCCGGGCCGGTTGGTGAATGCGGAAGAATTCGGGGCCATCATTCTGCGCAGTGGTGAAGACAGCTCAACCCTGCGGCTGAGGGATGTTGCGAGGGTCGAACTGGGTGTCCACGATTACAGTTTCAGGGCTACCCATAACGGTGAGGTCACGGTCCCGATAGGGATTTACCTGAAACCCGGTGCCAATGCGCTGGAAACGGCGCAGGGCATCCGGGATGTTATGGAGGAGGTGTCAAAGGATTTTCCGGACGACCTGGAATACGACATCCCTTTTGATACCTCGTCCTTTATCGATGCTTCCCTGCGCCAGGTCTTGATCACCCTGATTCAGGCTCTGGTGCTCGTGGTTGCTGTGGTGTATCTGTTCCTGCAACGCATACGGGCTGCGCTGATTCCCATTGTGGCAGTGCCGGTTTCACTGATTGGCACACTGGCCGGCATGTACGCGTTTGGCTTTTCGATCAATATGCTGACGCTGTTCGGCCTGATTCTGGCCATCGGCATCGTCGTGGATAACGCCATTATCGTCCTTGAGAACGCCGAACGTATTCTCAGTACCGAGGATGTAACGCCGCGCGAGGCAGCGTCCCGAACGGTCAATGAGGTGGCCGGCCCGATTATCGCCATGACCCTGGTTACCATCGCTGTGTTTGTTCCGGTCATGTTTATTGGCGGCCTGACGGGGCAGATGTACCAGCAGTTTGCAGTCACCATTGCCGTCTCGGTGGCGATTTCCGGGGTGGTAGCGCTCACTTTGAGCCCTGCTCTGTGTGCAATGCTACTCAGTAAAACGCCCAAAACACCGGCTGCGCCATTTCGGTGGTTCAACCGGCGCCTGGACTGGGTGACCGGGCTTTATGTGTCCTGCTGCCGTTTCCTGATGAAGCACACAGCCCTTGGTCTGGGCCTGTTTGTGATACTGCTGGTGGTTATTGCTGGCATGTTCAGAATGGTGCCGGAAGGCCTGGTGCCTGCAGAGGACCAGGGCTACCTCTACACGGAGGTGGACCTGCCACCGGCCGCGTCCCTGGGGCGAACGGAACGTGCTATGGAACAGGTGAGCGAGATCACTCGAAACTTCCCGGAAACCAGTGACGTCATCGCGTTTTCCGGGATGGGGCTGGGTTCGGGCGCCAGTCGCAGTTATTCGGGTACCGCTTACGTAACCCTCGAAAACTGGACTGAGCGAACCGAAGCAAACCAGAGCAGCGATGCGGTTCTGGAACGAATCGAGAGTGAGACCGCTCACATTACCGAAGCGAAAGTGACCGCCAGCAACCCGCCACCTATTGCGGGTCTGTCCGCCACCGGGGGGCTGGAGGCCTTCTTGCAAAGCCGCCGCGGTGATGATGTGCCGACTCTTTTGAAGCAGACACAGGCCTTTATCGAAGCGGCCAACCAGCGCCCCGAGCTGAATAATGTAACCACCAGGCTGCGCAACGATGTTCCCCGCTACCATGTCGATCTCGACCGCAAAAAGGCCCTTGATATGGGGGTGCCTGCCAGCTCAGTGTTTGCAGCCATGCAAAGTACCCTTGGTGAGTTTTACGTCAACGATTTCTACTTCCGCGGTCGTGCGGTGCGTGTTCATATGCAGGCGGAATCGTCGTTTCGTGAGGGTCCGGAGGACCTGGACCAGGTGTTTGTCAGGTCTACCGATGGCGAGCTGATTCCGTTATCCACCCTGGTCACGGTGGAGAGAACCCGGGGGCCGGACAGGGTTGACCGGCTGAACGTGTATCCTTCCGCCCAAATCACTGCTGAACCTGCGGAGGGTTTCAGCTCGGGCGAGGCCATCGAGGCAATGGAAGCAGTTGCTTCAGAGTTGCTGTCTGATGACTACCAGCTGAGCTGGACAGGTACGGCATACCAGCAGAAAGAGTCTGGTGGTTCGTCGCAAATGGCGCTGATCCTCGGCGTTGTCATGGTACTGCTGATTCTGGCCGCACAGTACGAGCGCTGGAGCCTGCCTTTGGCGGTGCTCAGTGCCGTACCTTTTGCGATTTTCGGGGCTTTGCTGGCGGTCTGGCTGGCGGGCATGGAAAATGACATTTATTTCCAGATCGGCTTGCTGGTGCTGATCTCATTAGCAGCGAAAAACGCAATTCTGATTGTCGAATTTGCCGTTTTGAAGCGTGACGAAGGGCTTTCTGTGGCCGAATCTGCGCTGGAAGCGGCGCGCCTGAGGTTCCGGCCGATTCTGATGACAGCGTTGTCGTTCATCCTGGGCGTGGTGCCGCTGGCACTGAGTTCAGGTGCCGGCGCCAACAGTCAACAGGCTGTCGGAGTTGGCATTATCGGCGGCATGATCAGCGCAACTTTCCTCGCGATTCTGTTTGTACCCATGTTTTACTATCTCATAACTACTTTGGGCGAAAGTGTTACTGGCCGGCTGCGCCAGTCATTTACGACGAGTGACTCAGATGTCTGAATCGGTAAACGTGATTGGCCTTTCCATGTTGCTGGCTCTGGCGCTGACCGGCTGTGTAGTTGGCCCGGATTATCAGCGGCCGGATCTGACGTTGCCCGAGCAGTGGCCGGATGGCGTCAGCGATGCGATGAGTGATCATCGCAACGACGCGCTTAGCTGGTGGGAGCGCTATGACGACCCGGTGCTCAACCGGCTGGTGCGCGATGCTGCTGAATACAATCTTGATGTGGGGCTGGCGGTTGCGCGGGTTGCGGAGTCCCGAGCTCTGCTGGGTTTTAGCAGTGCCGAGCGTTATCCGACTTTTGATGCAGACGTTTACGTCGAGCGGGAAGACGAGGGGGCTCAAAGCTCCGGTGACCCGGCTAGCGTGTTCGAAGCCCGGGGTATCCTGAACTACGAGCTTGATTTGTGGGGGCGTCTTGCCCGGGAAACCGAGTCTGCCCGTGCCAGCCTGCTTGCATCTGCCTTTACCCGTGATGCGGTGGAGCTTGCGGTGGTGACCGATGTGGTCACCACCTATTTTGACTACCGGGCCGCCCGTGACCAGATCGAAACCACTCAAAACACGATTACCTCAAGGCAGGAAGCCCTGGAGTTCCAGGAGACCCGGCGGCGCATCGGTGCATCCAGCGAACTGGAATTGCGGCAGGCCGAAGCAGAGCTCGAAACCAGCCGGGCAGAACTGCCGGGACTGCAAGCTGAAGCTGCCAGATTGGCCCGTGCTCTGGCTATTCTCACCGGTGATGAACAGGCAGTTCTGAGTGGCTTGCAGAACCTGGGCGGTTCCGGATTACCCGGTTGGCAGGCTGTGGCGGATCTGCCGGATTCCATGCCTTCGAGCCTGGTCGAGCGCCGGCCCGATATCCGCGCGGCGGAAGCCATCCTGGTTGGCGCCAACGCCGATATTGGTGCTGCGCGGGCCAACTGGTTCCCCAGGGTGAACCTGATGGCGGCTTTTGGCACAGGTGCCGTCAATCCTGGCGATCTGTTCACTGGCCCGGCAACTCTGTGGGAACTGGTTGGCACCGCGACTGCCCCGATACTCGACTTCGGTCGTCGCAGCGCTCAGGTCGATACCGCGGAAGCCCGTCGTGAAATCGCGGAGCTGGAATACCGGGCCACCGTGCGCGCAGCCTTTCAGGAAGTCGGAAATGCCTGGACGTTGTTAAATACCGCAGCCGAGCGCCTGCAGGTCCGGGAACGCGAAGTGTCGTCCCGAATACAGGTAGTCACTCTGGCTGAACGCCGCTATGAGGCGGGTTACTCCAGTTATCTGGAACTTCTGGACGCTCGTCGGGCGTTGTTCCGGGGGCAGTTGTCACAAACCGACGCCGCCCGTGATCGCCTGC
>Ga0307968_1004161_pt1 | contig 11852 bp, 16 predicted proteins | sample OrgLakmetagen650_FD_201834 | JGI IMG/M metagenome (GOLD analysis project Ga0307968, IMG submission 201834) | Saline water microbial communities from Organic Lake, Antarctica - #650 | ecosystem: Environmental > Aquatic > Non-marine Saline and Alkaline > Saline | place: Antarctica: Organic Lake... | reverse complement strand
ACACTTACATATATAATTCCTTTCCCATTTAGCAGTGAGGGTATTTTCACATATATATATATATAATTACACACACACACATACACACACATATATATATATATATAATTATATAATTATACAAACACATGCATACGCACACGTACACGTACACATACACTCACTCACTCATGTGCACTTACACGTACTTGCACACACAAACGCATGCGCACATACGTGCATATGCTTACACGCATGCACACATGCGCGTGCAAGCAAGAAAGTGCACTATAACTACACACACACACACACACACACACACAAACACACACACACACACATCACAGTGTCACTCGGCTCATAGAGGACTTCTCTGGCAGCGAGCCCCCCCCTTACGAGGCTGTACACGTGTTTTTCTCCTCAAAAGTGGGTATGCATGTGACTATTTATATAGAATCCTTGAATGTCGCTGCTATGTTAAGCAAGCTTCTAGCTCTTCAGCCGTTTGGCCGGAAACATGTATCGTAGAGACCCAACGCGAGTTAGTTCTCATACCCATTTAATAAACCCCAATGTGGGCCCGGTCCACCCTTTGCCGTGCCTTGTATGAGGCTTTTCGATGGTTTATTGCTCGATATTGCTGGATATTTTTGTTGTGGCGGTTAAAACCTGATATAGTCTGCCCCATAGTTTTTTGTGGCATGATCTCCTTGTGGGACACGACAAAATGAAGCACTGCACTCAGAGAAAACTAGTGTCTGTATGTGTGAGTGTCTGTGTGTTCATGTATATGTGTATGCGCGCGTGTTTGTGTGTGTTCGGAGGTGGGTGTGGAGGTAGATAAGTGAGAAGGTGTGGGGGGGATTATGCAAGTCTGAGTGGATGTAAGTGGGTGGGTGCGCTTGGGTGTGGGTGTGGGGGTGTGTGCATGCAATCCTGTACTCACAGCAGTGATGTGTTTGGTGTCTCCAGAGGCTAATTGGAGCCAGAGCAAGCAAGCTCCTTTCTTTGTTTGCCCGTGCTGATGGGTTGCGCAGGCGTTTATGCTTAGAATGGCCATGTCTCACCTGTGTATGTAGGCGTTGGTGTCCCCAGATGTTGTTCCAAAGATATGGTCATGCAGCAAGCCGGTGGGCTGCACGGACAATCAAAATTGCACGATGTGTCTGTTTTTGTTTAATGCTTGCGGATGTCCCCAGACGCCTTAAACAAAATATCTGTATGCTTTGAGGGCTTAGGGTCAAGGTCACATCCATCATGTGTTTGTCTTGGCCTGTTGGTGTCCTCAGGCGCCCTGACCAAAAACTGAGCATGCTGCAGGTTTAGAGTGTAGGGTCAGGGTCACATCCATCATGACCTGTGCAGTCGACAAAACTCATTCAGTGGCTGTGTTTGTCTTCCTGTTGGTGTCCTCAGGCGCCCTGAACGAAAGCTGAGCATGCTGTTATTAAGAGTGTAATGTCAGGGGTCAAACTCATCATATGTAATCATGTGTAGGGTTGGCCAGAGCCGTATATTTACGCCGTAAATGACCGTATGTTTGAAAAAATAACTGCAAAAAATCCCGTATATACATTGTATATGTATGGTTCTGGCCAAACCTAATCGTGCCGTATGGACTTATACTATGGCTGCGCTTGGCTTTGCCTGCAGGTGTCGCCCGACGCCTTGACCAAGATCAAAGCTTGCAGCAAGTTGGTGAGCAGTATGAGGACCTTGAAGGAAGGCAACCTGGAATTCCTGACCGTCGACTCCCACACCGTAGTGACCGAACACCCTCTGGCAGCGGTAAGAGAGAGCACTTATGTCGATATCGTTTGAACCTTCTGTTACTCATTTGTAGGGTTTGCCAGAACCGTATGTATACACCATGTATGACCGTGTATTTGGTGATTTCCCTGCCAAAAATACCTTATATACACCGTGTACATACAGTTCTGGCCAACCCCACTCATTTGCTCCCTGGCGTGGCAGCATCACCTGCAGTGTTGTGACGTGAGCAGAAAAAAAAACGCTGTGTGTTTTGGTGGTTGTGACTGTGACATTGGCACATATACAGAGATGAGCACAAACAATAAACCCAAACACACATATACACACACGCAGGAGCACAGACAAACAAACACCATAGCACAAATACACACCCTTAACGCCCAGGTCAAGCTGATGGGCGGGCAAGAAGAAGCGGCCTTGCACAACCCAAAGGGCGAGCTGGAGTCAATTGCCACGCGCCTGTGTACCCTCATGTCCACGCTGCATGAGCTCCCGGCCATCAGGTACCGCCCTCTGTCGTTAGGGCTGGCCAGGACAGTATATAAACGCCGTATATGACCATATACATTTTGTTTCACCTGCCTAAAATGCCGTATATACACCGTTTATATACACCGTATATATATATATATATGGTTATGGCCAACCCTGCCTGCCGTTCAGCCAGTGCAGCACTAGTGCATACTTGATTTAGCGCATCTTACACTACTCATACGCATACCTCACACGGGCTCAAGTGGTGAGTCACAAAAAGCAATGAGACGTTTCTGCCGCAAAGAAAGTACACTGTGCGCCCTCATGTACATGCTGCACGAGCTCCGGGCCATCTGGTGTCGCCCGCTTGTTGAGGCATTGCAGAGGGTCGCAGCAACCATGTGGACTAATCAGCACTAATGTGCTAATGTGCGCTCAAGTAAAACAACACTTGCCCTTTGGAGCACACGGTGTGTGCGTTCCTGGCCATTGGTTCATCTGCAACGGCTCAGCCAGCTTTGTGGTGTGCAGGGTTGCTCAGTACAGTCTGTCGGACCTCTGTTTACAGTTCATGGGCTGTGATGTGTATACCCCATATGCACATGAGGAATGGAAGCCATTTCAACTGCAAGGGGATGCAAGCAATACCATATTACAAAGATTCGAGCATCCATTGAAACTACGTGAATTGAGACCAGACGAGGTGTAGAGTTGTATATATTAACTATTATTATTTAAAAAAAGATATGCTGGCTACGTTATGAAGTGTCCGTGGGCATACCGGACATTTGTCTATTTTTGGTGTGGGCCAACTTTATATGGCACCAGCAAAGCACTGCAATCTTTTGCTCTAGAATTGTGCCAGCAATGTTTCTTGTCCCTCATGCTAGGCTATCTTTTTCAGTGAACGTAAACACCCTAAGCAACAGGCAGGTAACCATTGACGCGGCACAGCCTGACGGACAGAGCTAGAACTTTTACATTGTGTTGGGGCAGCACAGTTATATTATGCAAACACTTTAGGTTGGTGCAGGGCACGTGATTTCCAGCTTTGTGCTGTGCGGCGTACATAAGGTAGGTGTACGGTACGGTAGGTGTACGTAAGGTAGATGTGAACATCGCTATACATGCCCCTGGGGGGCATTTGAGCGGCGTACGTAAGTACGGTATATCTAAATAATAAGTACGGTAAGAGGCGTGGTACCAGCAGGTCTGTATCTAGGTACAGACCTATCAATGCGGCATGGAACCAGCCAGTCTAGCATGCAAAAACTTGGGTCACACTTTCCTTTTGAGTATCATCTAGGCACCTTAACCCCCCACATGACTGGTTGGTTGCGATGACTCGTACATCTCGTGTGTGCAGGGTTGGCCAGGACCGTATACATATACGCCGTATACGAACGTGTATGTGATGAAATTCCTGCCATAAATACCGAATATGCAACCTATGTACATTTATGGTTTTGGCCAACCCAACGTATGTACCTTACTCTGCATTACACAGATATCGTCAAGGCAAAGTACCTGAGCCAGGGGACCCCCCTGGGGCAGAGGCACGGCGCATGCTGACAGGTGGGGCTGTCTGTTCGTTGAGGGTGTGTGGGTGTGGGTGTGGGGTGTGGTGTGAATGTCGGCGAGGGTGGTGGTGTGGGTTTCTGCATGGCGGCGAGTAGGACGGTGGTGCCAGCGCGGGCAAGGGTGTGGGTGTGGGTGTGGGTGTGGGTGTGGGCGTGGGTGTGGGTGTGGGTGTGGGTGTGGGTGTGGGTGTGGGTGTGGGCGTGGGTGTGGGCGTGGGCGTGGGTGTGGGTGTGGGTGTGGGTATCGCAAGTGTTGGTGGAGCGAGATGAAGGTCCACACTTACGCCAAAATTGCCATGCATCACGCCACTGTACGTATGTGACATGAACCTGTACACCAATGGCTGCCGGTACCCAAATTAAGTATATGGTTTCCCAAACTGTCCTGTTCCAAAATTTTAGTACAGGATGCTGCCGGTACCCAAATTAAGTATATGGTTTCCCAAACTGTCCTGTTCCAAACTTTTAGTACAGGACAGTCATGCCCCTTGAACACGACTTCAATGTTCTGTTTGGGCCGACCCTTGTGTCACCAGGTCGGCTGGGAAAGCTGCTGGACAGTAAGCTGGGTGTAATGCAGCAGGAAGGGCAGCTGCCCTCCAAAGACACATGTGACCTGCTCATCCTGGACCGGTGAGTGTGGGTATGAGTGTGAGTTTGAGTGTGGGTGTTCGTGTGTGGGTATGAGTATGCGTATGTGGGTATGGGTGTGAGTGCGGGTGTCTGTGTGTGGGTATGAGTGTGAGTGTGGGTCTGAGTGCAGGTGTGGGCGGGGGTGGGGGTGGGTGTGTTCATGTGCAGGTATGAGTGAGTGTGGGTGTGTTTGAAGTTGCGGGTTGGATGGTAAGCTGGGAGTCAAGTATGTATGATGCCAGCGTGGGTTCATTCGCTTGCCTGTATGCTTTGGCAACAGTGCACGCTTTTGCCCTCACAACGCATATGTTGGCTCTTTAATTTTCCTGTAATTTTTGGTAACGTTGCACATTTTTGAGACTGAGGTGAAATAGGAATATAACATTGCCACGAGTCGTCTGGCAAATTGTGCAGTTCTTGGCGCAACACATCAAGTGCACGCATAACTCAGTTGCTAGTGCAACAAAACAGATGAAATGCAAATTTGCAGGAGCTACGACACCGTGGCACCCATCATTCACGAGTGGACTTACGAGGCCATGGTGTACGATCTGCTGGAAGTGGACGAGAACGTGTACAGGTGAGCACGCAATAAAAAGGGATTGTTTACTTTAAACCTGTATATCATACTGCAAGGTGCACATTCATCACACAAACAGACGCAAGGACACGCGCATACATACATACAACCGTGTGCGCGCGCACACACACACACACACGCACACACACGCACACACACAATACGCACACACACACACACACACAGATACCAGCCCGACACAAGCAGAGGCGACGAGAAGGAGAAGGAGGCTGTGCTTGGAGAGAGCGACAGCTTGTGGGTGGAAATGCGGCACATGTTCATTGCCGAGGTGTACACAACACTGGCAGCACGCTTCAACGAATTCCATAGCAAGAACAAGGCAGCTAAGCAGCTGGGAGGTGAGCGTAGGACGTAGAAATGTGCTGCTTGCCTGATGCGTAGGATTTACCAAAAGCGGTGCCGATAAATGGGTTCTGCCAGAAGCAGCAGTGGTAAAAAAGAAATGGTCAGGACCATGTACATGCAGCTTATGAGATTTTGACTGAAATGTTTGTGAACAAATTACCACTCACACGCAATGTAAATTCTTTACCAGTCAGGGCCAACCTTGTTGATAAGTGGATGATGTGCAGTCTCAATAATGGTGTTACAAAGGCGCAGTGATGACAGTCTTGTTGGTACAGTGATATGTGCTAGGTGGTAGCTACTACGCAGATTAGCTGAGGCTGGAATGGTTTTGCTTATTATCTCACACAGAAGGTGCAACCAGCTTCAAATGCCTCTGAGAAATAGCCACGCATGTACGCAGCTACACACAAGCACACATACATGCTTGCAAGCACACACAGACGTACACAGGGTGACACACACACACACACACACACACATATACACACACTCACTCACTCACACATACGCACACACAGGAGGTGGCATTAAGGACAAGGCAGGCGAGATGTCCACCGGCAACATCAGGGCACTCATCCAAGCGCTGCCCCAATATCGGGACCTCCTAGCAAAACTGTCCCTGCACATCCAGGTGGGCGGGTGCTCTCGTGCTGGACTGCCTTTATTCGCTCCCTCTTTGCTCTCAATCTTGCTAAGGCCAGGCCTCGGTTGGCGAAAGTGAGCAGGAGGCCTGTTGCACGTACGCCATGCCACGCTTCGAACACACTTTGCTGCTCCCTCGATACCAGCTGCAGTGCCTGCCGAACATTGCTGTGGTGCTGTGTGTGCGTGTGTGAATTCGTGATGCTGTAGAGCTGTGTGCGTAAAGAGCTGAGCCTTTGTAAAAGTATTGAGTACTACGCTGTAGAGCTGTGCGTAAAGAGCTGAGCCTTTGTAAAAGTATTGAGTGCATTACGCTGTAGAGCTGCGTGCGTAAAGAGCTGTGCCTTTGTAAAAGTATTGAGTGCATTACGCTGTAGAGCTGCGTGCGTAAAGAGCTGAGCCTTTGTGAATGTATTGAGTGTGCTATGCTGTAGAGCTGCAAACAAAGATTTGAACGGAAGGACTGTAAACAAAGATTTGAACGGAAGGGCTACTTTTGGAAGAAGTTTTACACAAGCTTTGTGTGCCCCTACACCTCCTTGGCCCACCCTCGCATAAGTCGCGCAGAGCTCAATCTTGATTCCTTAATTCTTGTTCTACTTTCGATCTGTCGAATGTGTCTGTGCCTTCTCTGTGCTGCAGATGTCCTCTGAATTGAAGCAAGTGACGAGCGACCGTCAGCTGACAGATGTCGGAGAGCTAGAGCAGGACCTGGTCTTGGGGGAAAAAAACTCAAAGGACCTCATCAATTTCTTAGCAGGCAAGTTCGAGGCGTGCAAAGTTGGGGGCTGGAGTATCAGGAAACTAGAAGCTGCATCGGAAAGCTAGAGCAGGACCTGGTCTTGGGGGAAAGAACCAAAAGCATGTCAACAGCCAAGAATTGGCAGGTGAGGTGTCTTGCTTTGGATCTAATCAGGGTCGGGAAAGGGTACAACCTCAGCAACTTCCCAGTAGCTGCTCAACTGAATCCAAACGTGCTTGCCATGCATAAGATATGTGGTTCCGTTTGATGTGTACGTGTGCACAGAAAGTTATGCGTCCCGAGACGAGGTGCACAAGATGTGCTTCTGTGCGCTGCTGCACAAGTCACGACTGAACATTCCTTGATTAAATGCAAGGACTTGTAGACTCCTCGCGTTCTGCTGGCCCAATCCCCCACGTGTAGGGTCAGCCAGAACCGTACATATACGTTGTATATACGATAATTCTGGCAGGGAAATCACCAAGTATACGGTCATATACGGTGCATATACACGGTCATGGCCAACCTTCTACACGTGTGCATCCTACACACAGAGAACCACGCGTCCCTGGACAAGATGGACAAGATGCGCTTGTTCATGTGCTACTGCGCAACCCACCCTGGCAAGTTGGACGACACACGGCAGCAGCAATGGATGACCTTGGCCAAGCTGTCCGCTGCGGACCTTGCTGCGGTGTGCAACCTGGCGTACATGGGGGTGCAGGTGGTCAAGCCAGGTAGGGCGCATGCCTAGGGTTGGCCAGAAACATATGTATACGGCGTATATACGGTACGCGTACGGTATTTCTGGCAGGGAAATCATCAAATATATGGTCGTATACGATGTATATATGCGGTATGTACGTTTTGGCCAACGCTATGCATACCCACTTCTGGTGTATGATGGGGGTGCAGATGGTCAATCCAGGCAGGGCTTAAACCCACTTCTGGTGTATGTTGGGGGTGTAGGTGATCAAGCCGCATAGGGCGCATTCCCACTTCTGGTGTATGATGGGGGTGCAGGGAGTCAGGCCATGTAAGGTGGTTTCCCACCTCTGGTGTACGATAGGGTGCAGGTGATCAAGCCGCATAGGACGCATTCCCACTTCTGGTGTATGATGGGGGTGCAGGCAATTAAGCCTGGCAGGGCGCACACACCTACTTGTGGTGTATATTGGAAGTTTGGAGGGCCATTCTGTTTGCTGCAGACCTTGCTGCTGTGTACAGTTCGGTGTACAGACACGTACCTAAACATATACACATACGTACAAACGTCCACATGTGTGCCCACACGTACCTACAAACGTGCCTACACACAAGCATGTGTTGGTTTTGGCCGCATGCAGTTGATAAGGCAGGAGGGTTCTTCAGCAACATCAAGGATAAGAAGGACAATAAGGACTTTTTGAGGAAAAGAAAGGATGATGGCAGCGACTACTCTCTCTTCAGGTAGGAGGATGCTGCTGGCAGGGGGAGTGTGGCATATTTGTTGGTTGTGTTCCACGTTGTGTCGCGTCTCTAGGAAACTGTTGCTTGCAATTGTGCTGCTTCTGTTGTGCTCAATTTCATGTCAACCTTTGCATTCATGTTGAGGGGGCCTGTTGCACCTTCAATGGTCACAGCCTTTCCCTACGATGACTGGGGCGCCCCGGATGTGCCAGACATAGCTTGACCAGTAAAACCTGGCTTGATCTCATCACTTGCCACTGTCATTGTTGACAGGTTTGAGCCCTTTCTGAAAGTTGCCTGACATCGACTTTAGCTGCAGGGTTGAGCTTAAGCAACAACAAAGAATTTTAACACAGGCAGTAAAACCCACTCCCCTCATTCCTTTAGGAAAATGAGCCACTTTGGCACCGAGTACCGTTCAACTTGTCCACCACAGAAAAGAAATGGAAAAATAAGTGGCGATCAGAGGGATTGCAGGCTAAGCCTGTGACCGACTCTTGATGAATGTTGATCCTCTGCAAAAGCATCGTGAATCGCCACTGCCCCAGGCGCATGCTCCTGATTTGAGCCATCCAGAGCTGTCACTGTCACTGCCAATATATATATTTGATCGTTCCTGGGAACGTTAGCACTGTGGCTGCCAACAACACAGGTTTGAGCCCCTCCTGAAGAGCATCGTGCGGAGCATGTCCTCCGGGAGCTTGCCGTTGACTGAATACCCTTATATCAGGTGTGTGTGTGTGTGTTTGCGTGTGTGTATGGTTATGTATGTGTGTGTTTGAGTGCACTCTGCAATTTGTAGCACAACAGGCTCTCTCTCTCTCTTTCTCTCTCTCTCTCCACCTCTTTCTCTCAAAGTGGACATGAGAATTCGGCCTGGTGTTTGGTGCATCTTTTATGAGGCAGTATTGGAATTTTGCGGCAAACCTTACAGCCCTTGCCGTCCTGAGTGAAAAAACTGGGGGGTGAAAAAGGTGGTGAGTACAATAAACAAAATACAGCAAATACAAGCATGTAGAAGCCTTGGCATGTCCTTTTAAGTTCTAGCTTAAGAAAGGGTCTGGTTGCACAAGTAAAGTGTGGGGGCACACCTTGCTCCCCTTGCTCCTGCCTGCAGGCTTGATGATGAGCGTATGCCGCTAGTACATTGCTGGTGGCTACGCTGTATGGGCTCCCCCTTAGAAGTTTGATTCATACTCAAACACCTACTCAAAATGTCTGCAGGCCACCAGCACCTAGTGACGTGCCTGTAAACATGCGGCCTGCTTCTACACGACCCACTGGCTTGAATTGGGCCAAACGTGGCCCTGTGGGAGAAGGGGGGGGCGGGGGGCCCATTGGCCGCAGGCTCATTGTGTTCATCATCGGTGGTGCTGTCAGGTAAGGGTGTGTGGAAGCTTTTCTGCGTTTTTAACAATTCAAAATGGGGGTGTTTTTCATTGCGCAAAAGATTACATGGTGTTCTCGTCATTTCAACTGAAAGATAGGGGAATGGGTGCTCGAGGATTGCTACTGTGTGTTCATTGTGGGGCTGTATCTCGGGGAGGGGGGGACAAGGTGGCACCAGCGTATGTTCTTTCTGTGATGTGAGGTTCTATTTGAACAGGTTCGTTGCAAGGCACCTGGTTGACTAGTAGTGAGCATTGTAAATGGCTGTTTGTAAGGAATGTAAGTTCGACTGGTGATCTTATTTAATGTTATTGGTCCCACGCCTTCATTCACGCTTTCATTACAGGTCGGAGATGCGTGTGGTGCACGAGCTGAGCAAGATACTTCAGAGGGATGTTCTGCTGGGCGCCACTAGTTTAGAAACGCCAGAGTCTTTTGTTGATACGCTTCGCAAGTTGAACATGTCAGCCTGAATGTTCTGGAACAAAAATAACGAGCAGTAGTTTTGGAAGATGCACGTGTAACAACTGTATATTCTGTGCAACAGGGTAGCTAATACCAGGGTATATTGATGGTGGACGTCTTCCTGACGCAGCAGCCAGCCAGAGTAGCTGTTATAAATAACAAGGAGACGAAAGCCTACACTGGTAGTGTAAATATGGTGCTGACACTAGATGATCTAGCAAGAAAGAGGCAGTGAAGCACTCGTGTGCCAACACTTGGTAAGCGTCCCTCCGCCAAACCCCTCCGGCGCAGCTTGTCAAGGATCTTTCCCATCTGATCCATGCTGGTCCTCAACCTTTCTTGAACCGTAATTCAAATTTGGGGCGGCCTCCGGACCAGGAAAGGAAAAAGAAAGAAAAAAGAAAAAACTACGCAGGCAGTGAAAACCACCCCCCACATTAAATAAGGAAAAGGAGCCACTTTGGTACCGAGTTCCGTAAAGCTCCTCCACCGCGAAAAGGAAAGAAAAATCAATGGGGATCAAGAGGGTTGCAGGCTTGGCCTGAAACCGGCTCCTGAAGAGAGTTGATAACAGTACTGGAAAGGGCACGTCTGGTATGGACAAGTTTAGCAGCGGCTGAAGTTCACAGAGTGCACATGGAGCTTGGAGGCAAGCTTCTTAACTTTTTGAGAATTATAAAGACCCAGTTTTTTGAAAGGCTTCAGAGTGTGAGTGTTGTAGATGGTGCCGCCCACACCCAAAAGGATAATGTAAAGAGTCCCCAGATGATATTGGTTTTACCTCCGTCTCTTGGGTTCATGTAACGGGATTCGTTTAGCATGGGTATACACCCAGTCCGGTGCCTTGCCCCTCTTCTTTTTTTAGTGACTGCCATCGTTGCAGGTCCATTCCTGCCAATCTTGTACTTCTTTATGGATCAGTTATGGATTGGATCTGCGTCGGGTTGCTTCTTCAGAGCACTGGGGTCGTTTTAAGGTAATTGTTTCAATAGATAAAGTTTATCTTGGAGGCCTTGTGGGGTTTGATAAGATGGTCGCTGAGTAGTTTGCTTATCTTTATAAGGCCAGGAGTATCTTCAGTGCTAAGTGCAGAGGGATAGGGATCGTTATGGATACAATTGATTTTCCACTTTGCCTCAGGCGTCTGTATATTATTCCAGAGGAGTATTTCTGCATATTGAAGTTGGTCTGATGGTATGGAGCTCAAGAATTTGCATATGTGCGGGAATCTGTCACGCTCAATTGTTGGCAGTGACGATTCGTGTGATTTGGTTAGTTGGTAGATAGATTGTTGTGCTGAGACTTATGCTTTGCAGTGACAGTAATTTGCTATGACAAATCTGCGGGAGAGCGATGTGGAGAACCAGAACAACAGCAAAATTTGTCTTTCCCACCATGAATTCATTGCCTACCTATGAGCCGGCTAGCAGTCCCATTCTTGACTGCACCGTATTTGCTCTCAGTTTCCATCCTTTGTCATTTTATTTGGGTTGTGTAGAATGCGCAACCTTCTTTACGCTTAAATGGCACCATTCATAACTCATAATCAAACCAGTACACAGTGGCAGCAAGCAGCTACGCAATAAACAAAAGTAAGGACCCCTCAGGGGTATGCCATGGCATCCGCTCTGGCTGCCATGCTTTGACTGCTGGCGATGTATGAGCACCTCCGCGTGGTGCCCCCTGGAAAACGCCTTCGTGTGCCTTCGTGCACACGCCCGGAAATACTCGGGAGCGGCTAAGACTCATACGGCGGAGCAACACGGCAGCCCTCAGC
>Ga0307968_1004159_pt1 | contig 11853 bp, 15 predicted proteins | sample OrgLakmetagen650_FD_201834 | JGI IMG/M metagenome (GOLD analysis project Ga0307968, IMG submission 201834) | Saline water microbial communities from Organic Lake, Antarctica - #650 | ecosystem: Environmental > Aquatic > Non-marine Saline and Alkaline > Saline | place: Antarctica: Organic Lake... | reverse complement strand
GTGTGTGTATGGTGTGTATGTGTGTGTGAGTGTTTGTGTGTGCATGTGTGTATGTGAGTGTATGTGAGTGTATGTGTACTTGAGTGTGTGTATGTGAGTGTTTGTGTGTGCGCGCAAGCCGTGGAATGAAGTGCAAGGCCAAGGCAAGTGTGCGCGCGCAAAGTCAAACCCCTTGTTTGGCCATGTTGTTGTGTTATTATGCCCGGACACGTGTCACCATCCTGACTTTCTATAAAGTGGTGGACAGCACCATAAAAAGTCGCTGCATCTTACGCTGGCGCACAGGCATTGTGGCACAGGACGCTAGTTGGTGAGTAGCACATGCATGTACATGCATACGTGTATGTGTACGTACGGTGCTTTCGGTTGGGATTCGAGAAGATGATGAGTGTGTAGAGAGGGTAGAGGAGATTATAAGTGTGAGTCCTTGGACTACGTACGGTATATGTACGGACTTTGTACAGACTATTCGTACATACAGTTTTACTGTTCTTACCAGCCCTACCTATTCTCTAAATGCACGCCCGCTTGTTATACATGTAGGGTTGGCCAGAACCGTATATATACACCGTGTATTTGGTGGAATCCCTGCCAAAAGTACCGCATATACACCGTATAGATATGGTTCTGGCCAACTCTATGTATATGGCCTGGCCAACCTGTTTGTACACTACCTCTGTCTATGCATGACCACCACCAACTGAATAGTCTTGCTGCTGCATGGCCTGAGTCATTGTGCATGCCCATCAACCTGGCAGCTTTCACAAACCCCAGCCCGGTGTACTTGTGAAAAAAAAGCCAGGTGGCGTTGTTTTGAGGCAGGTGTCGACTAGGGGGCTGGGCAGCAATGTCCCCGTGCAATACAAAAAGCACGTGAACGTGCATTTCCATTATCACAAACCATTACTCACGCACCCAACATAAAAAACCACATGCGCCCGCGTTTACATGATCACTGTATACATGCTTACTTACGCACACAACATAAAAAGCACATGCGCGTGCATTCACATCACTGTATACATAGGGTTGGCCAGAGCCGTATATATACACCGTGTATTTGGTGGAATCCCTGCCCAAAGTACCGCATATACACCGTATATATATGGTTCTGGCCAACCCTATGTATACATCATTCACACCACTGTATACATGCTTACGCACCCAACATAAAAAACACATGCGCGTGCATTCAGACACGCCATCACAATATGCATGCTTACGCACCCAACATAAAAAGCACATGCGCGTGCATTCAGGCACACCCTCACAATATGCATGCTTACGCACCCAGCATAAAAAGCACATGCGCGTGCATTCAGACACGCCATCACAATATGCATGCTTACGCACCCAACATAAAAAGCACATGCGCGTGCATTCAGACACGCCATCACAATATGCATGCGTACGCACCCAACATAAAAAGCACATGCGCGTGCATTCAGGCACACCCTCACAATATGCATGCTTACGCAGCTGACACATCGATGAACTGTGCTGTTGCAGGGCATGGGTGTGTGCACTCTCACAGATCTGTGCGGTCTCATCCATACAGGCACACAGGCACACAGCGCACACGGTTAAGACAGGCTCAGCACTCTCAGGCACACAGCACACACAGGCACGCACAGGCACGCACAAAACATACATTAGCATCCCCTACCACACAAACAATGGCCACATAGGCTTGCATAATGTCCTGTTGTTTAGACTCGTTAGGCTCGGAAGCTTCCACACTGACAGACCCATGTGAATCCTGCCATGCAAGCACAACTAACACACAAGCTTTCACGCACAACCTGTTTAGTTGCAGGCATGGAGGTGTACACGCTAACAGACACATGCATTCCCTGCTGCTACACAAACGCCAACTTCGCACGCTCTCTGTCATCCCTACCTTTGCAGGCATGGAGGTCTACACGCTGACAGACACATGCATTCCCTGCCGTTACACAAACGTTACACAAGCGCCAAATCCGCACGCTCTCTGTCATCCTTACCTTTGCAGGCATGGAAGCCTACACGCTGACAGACACATGCATCCCCTGCTGTTACACAAACGCCAAATCCGCACGCTCTCTGTCATCCTTACCTTTGCAGGCATGGAGGTCTACACGCTGACAGACCCGTGTGACCCATGCTACAACAACCCCTATGTAAAGGGTGATATGACTGAGACCCAAAAGGGTGTGCGCGCTGCCAAGCCGTTGGCCAAAGGAGATGTGGCAGGCATCTATCAGGGGCGACTCATCACAAGGGTGCGTGACTCATCACATGGGTGCGTGACTCATCACACGGGTGCGTGACTTCATCACAAGGGTGCGTGACTCATCACAAGGGTGCGTGACTCATCACACGGGTGCGTGACTTCATCACAAGGGTGCGTGACTCATCACAAGGGTGCGTGACTCATCACAAGGGTGCGTGTATTGTGTGTGATGTTTTTTGTATTTGTGTTAGTTTGCATGTGAGTAGGGTTGGCCAACACTGTGTACACCGTATATGGCAGTATATTTGATGAAATCCGTGCCCAAAGTATCGTATGTGCACCAACAACAAATATATATATATATATAATATATATATATATGATTCTGGCCAGAACCTTACAGGTATATACACCGTATATGACCGTATAATTGGTGAATTTCCTGCCAAAATTACCGTATGTATGTACACCGTACACCTCGGTTCTGGCCAACCCTGCATACGTGGTTGTGGTTGTAAATGTGCGGTATGGCGGGCTTTCAGCAGGGGGGGGCCAAATATCTACGCAGAAGCTGGGAAGCAGCCGGTGGGCCTATTCCAAAAAAGGCTCGCAGTCCTCTATCAGTTGTAGCAAGGCTACATTACTTTTAAAAGCTCTACTTACTGGGGTGTAAGCCATCAAGCCATTACTTACAAAAGCCCTACTCACTGGGGTGTAAGCCATCAAGCCATTACTTGAAAAAGCTCTACTCACTGGGGTGTAAGCCATGAAATCATTACTTAGAAAAGCTCTACTCACTGGGGTGTAAGCCATCAAATCATTACTTAGAAAAGCTCTACTCACAGGGGTGTAAGCCATGAAATCATTACTTACAAAAGCCCTACTCACTGGGGTGTAAGCCTTCAAGCCGTTACTTAAGAAAGCTCTACTCACTGTGGTGTAAGCCATCAAGCCATAACTTAAAAAAGCTCTACTCACTGGGGTGTAAGCCATCAAGCCATCGCTTAAGAAAGCTCTACTCACTGGGGCGTAAGTCATCAAGCCGTTACTTACAAAAGCCCTACTCACTGGGGTGTAAGCCATCAAGCCGTTACTTAAGAAAGCTCTACTCACTGGGGTATAAGCCATCAAATCATTATAGGCCTCCAGACACCAAAAGCAAAGACATGTCTGCAGCACGCACATCGTCTCCTCACTGCACTGCTTTGTATTTTGTCACCACAGCCCTTGTTTGTCCCCAAACGATATAACCGAAAAAGTGTATGCCAGCCGTCACGGAAGTAACAAACAGTTCAATAGGCGTGACAAAAGTAATAAACAGGCGTAACAAAAGTAGTAAACAGGCGTAACAAAAGTAGTAAACTGTTTAATAGGCGTGACAAAAGTAATAAACAGTTCAATAGGCATCCACTGTAACTGCTTGGCATGCGTGTGTGTGTGCGTGTGTGTGTGCGTGTGTGTGTGTGTGTGTGCGTGTGTGTGCGTGTGTGTTTACCTGACCTCATATTTTGCTACAGTGCTTCCAGTGTCACACATTTATGCAACTTTTACCATGACTGCTTGACACGCGCGCGTGTGTGTGTGTGAATATGTGTGTGTGTTTGTGTGTGTGCAGGCGGACCACAATCAGTACACTCCTCGAGACAAATGGGATCTGGACACCCCCGAGCACGCGTACACTATGCCTGTAAGTGACCTGCAAAAGGAATTCACATCTTTGTTCGTCGGTTGCACTTTTGTTTGTCTGTTGCGCCTTGTATGTCGGGTAGCCAGAATTATATATATATAATAATAATAAGATTATATGGTTCTCTTATCTTAAGATTATAAGATAAGAGAAACATATATATACGGTGTACATTCGTTAATTTTGGCAGGGGGGTCACCAAATATACGGCCATATACGGTGTATATACACGGTTCTGGCCAACCCTACTTGTATGCACTGCATACCATGCGTGCACCTTGTTTGTCTGTTGCTCCTTTGTTTGGCTGTTGCATCTTTGTTCGTCTGTTGCGCTTTGTATGCACTGCATACCATGCGTGCACCTAAAAAGCCGTGACCATGATATACTTAGGAGCCTGACCACACACACACACACACACACACACACATACACACACACACGCACGCACACACACACACACAAACACACACACACATACACACACACCTGACCGATTGCTCTGTAAGAATGTGCGTTGTGCGCTGCCTGAAAGAACGCTGCGCACCAGGCATAAAATCCAGTTTTGAGAGTCGTCTGGCATGCATATTCTGCTTTTAGGGACGCTCACTTTGTGGTTTTCATTATTAGGTGAAACGTCATGTTTGATGTCGGCTTTATGGCTGCTCCCCCCTCCCTTTTATTCCGCCTTGTGCGGCTTGCCTCAAGTTCGTAGGACTAGCAGAGGGATTGCGTTTCTGCGGCAGATCAATTACTATGACAACCGCCCGCCCCTTCATTCTTACTGCATTGCAGCTTTCCTTAAAGTACGTAGGACAAGCAGAGGGTCTGTGCTCTAGCTGTATTATAAAATTAACCGCTTCTTGTCCCTCATTCTCGTCTTTATTTATTGTTATAATGGGCAAAGGGATTGCGCCTTTGGTGCAGATTGATGCTCACGACATGTATGCCCTCCTTTCCTGTTTGTGTGTATGTATGTGTGTGTGTGTGTGCAGCTGGCTTGGAGCGTAAACGATGACGGCAAAGAGTTTGCGCATTTTATACAGACTTATACTCACGACATGGTTGCCCTCTTTTCCATCTTGTGTGTGTGTGTGTGCAGCTGGCTTGGAGCGAAGACGATGACGGCGAGTTTTCGCTCTTTCTGCAGGGCGACAATAACGGCTGCTGTCCCACCGTGTTTGTGAACCACGAGGCCTTTTGGGGGGGCTGCAGGCGCCACACCGCTGGCATCCCGTGCAAATGCTCCATGTGAGGCTCTTGCATGTCTTCCCCCTTCCCAGCACGTGTGTGTGTGTGTGCGTGTGTGTGTGTGTGTGTGCGTGCGTGCGTGTATGCACGTGTGCATGTTTGACACTCCTGAGTATACGTTTGTGTATGTGTGTGTGTGACACACTCCTGTCCGTGTGTGTGTGTGTGTGCGCGCGCGTGTGTGTGTGCGTGCGTGTACGCGCGTGTGCATGTTTGACACTCCTGTGTGTGTACATTTGTGTGTGTGTGACACACTCCTGTTCGTGTGTGTGTGCGCGTGCACGTGTGTGTGTGTGTGTGCAGCGGCAAGCACAGCCTGTTGACATTTCCTGCATCTGCTCCGTGAAAACCCTTCCTCTCTTTTTTGCAGCATGCCTCCTGCGGAGGTGGGTTCTCAAACTTTTGACCACGCTGCCCCTCCCCATTTCCTTGCGTGCAGCTACCAATCACGCAAGGCCAACCTGGACATCAAGCACGGCTTCAGGCTGGAGGACGGCAGGCTGATACCCAAGACGTGGATGCAAGCCAAGCGCAACATAGCAGCTGGAGAGGTATTGTGAGGAGCAAGGGCGTTGTGTTGGCAGATGTTGTGATATACCCAAGGCTTGCATGCAAGCCAGGCACAACAGAGCAGCTTTGCGTTGTATAAAGCGGCCATGTTGTGCCCCCGCAACAGAGCAGCCTTGCGTTTTATAAAGCTGCCATTTTTGTGCCCACAACAGAGCAGCCTTGTGTTTTATGAAGCGGCTATATTGTGCCCGCAAAACAGCAGCCTTGTTGCAGGCACAAAGCTGCTGTAGCTTAGTGTACCCAGATATGCTATAGCTAGATGTACACAGATACACTATTGCTTAGTATACCCAGATACGCTATAGCTTAGTATACCCAGATTCACCATTGCTTAGTATACCCAGATACGCTATAGCTTAGAGTATTCAAACACGCTATAGCTAAGTGTACCCAGATATTCTCCGAAAGAGGTGAGGCTTTAAGCATTGCGCCAAGCAGATGCTGTTGATGCTCACGGCACAAATGCAAGCTGAGCGTATCATTCTAGCTGCGGAAACATTCTAGCTGCAGAAGCATTCTAGCTGCATAAACAATACTTTGTGAGCCATGACGCAACACAGGAAGTGGAGAGACGAATCTTTGGATAAGAGCGGTGTAATTATCAGTTGTGGTTTGTACAGGACGTTAAAAGCAATTTTACCAGGCACGTATACGTGTGCCGTCGCTCCATAGGTTCGTCTACCATTCCGTGTGTGCATGCGCTCGTGTACTTGCACGGTTGTGTGCGTGTGCGTAGACACTTGTACTCTGCATCAGATGCTCGCGTGCGTACGCTTGTGGTAGCTTGGTGTGCTTGACCTATCACCTTCTTCCACTATTGGTGTGCTGCCTTTCTTTGCTGCTCACAGAGTGGGACGTGCGCAACCTGGATGAGACGGAGAAGCAAGTTGTGTGTGTTCCAGCAAATTCGCATCCTGTGTCAGCAACTCATCTGTCGTCTTCTGTGTAAATTTCTCCCCCAGTATCGCTCACAGAGTGGGCCATACTCCATCTGAACAAGAGGGGCAACGCCAACTGCATCTGTACCAGTGCTCCATGTTATCTATCATCTGATCATCTGTTGTCTTCTGTGTACATTATTTCCCCCAGTATAGCTCACAGAGTGGGCCGTACGTAGGGTTGGCCAGAACATTATATACACACCGATCATGACTGTATATCTGGTGATTTCCCTGCCAAATTTACTGTATATACACCGTATATATATGGTTCTGGCCAACCCTAGGCATACGCCATTTGAACGAGATGGGCAACGCCAACTGCATCTGCAGCAGTGCTCCATATTATGATATGTTGTCGTGAGTCTGCCACACATCTGCTGTCCTCTATGCCTGCTGCCGCAACAGGTGCTGCTCACAGAGTGGGACATAAGCCATCTGAACGAGATGGGCATTGCCAACTGCATCTGTAGCAGTGCTCCATATTATGGTCTGTTGTCCTAAGTCTGCCACACATCTGCTGTCCTCTATGCCTACTGCCGCAACAGGTGCTGCTTACAGAGTAGGGCGTACGCCATTTGAACGAGATGGGCAATGCCAACTGCATCTGTACCAGTGCTCCTGATATCATCTGTTGTCCACTATGCCTGCTGCCGCAACAGGTGCTGCTCACAGAGTAGGGCGTACGCCATCTGAACGAAATGGGCAATGCCAACTGCATCTGTACCAGTGCTCCTGATATCATGTGTTGTCCTCTATGTCTGCTGCCGCAACAGGTGCTGCTCACAGAGTGGGACATAAGCCATCTGAACGAGATGGGCAACGCCTATGTGCGTGCCAAGCTGTACGACACCTGCCAGGCTGCGGCAGTGCGGATGGCAGCGCTGAAGCGCAAGCTTGAGGAGGTGCGTGTCCTTGTGGCCTGTGCGTAGTAGGCCATGCTGCCTGTGTGTAGTAGGCAATGCTCCCTGTGCGTAGTAGACCATGCTGCCTGTGCGTAGTAGGCCATGCTGCCTGTGCGTAGTAGGCCATGCTGCCTGTGCGTAGTAGACCATGCTGCCTGTGTGTAGTAGGCCATGCTGCCTGTGTGTAGTAGGCCATGCTGCCTGTGTGTAGTAGGCCATGCTGCCTGTGCGTAGTGGGCCATGCTGCCTGTGTGTAGTAGGCCATGCTGCCGTCTTGGCTAGAGAAGGTGCGTGTCCTTGTGGCCTGTGCGTAGTAGGTAGGGTTGGCCAGAACCGTGTATCTGCACCGTATATGACCGTATGTATGGTGGTTTCCCTGCTAAAAATACCGTATGTACACCGTATATACCTATGAATGTATGGTTGTGGCCTGTGCGCCATGCTGCCGTTTTGCACTGAGAACGGAATCATACCTTGCACGCTCACCTGTTCACTTGTATAATGGCCTATGTACACACAAACACACACACACACACTCAAACACACACACACACACACACACTCAAAACACACACACACTCACACTCACACACTCACACTCACACTCACACTCACACTCACACTCACGTACAGAACATGCACACCGTTGCTGCTCTGTCTGCAGGCGGGCACTGACCCAGGCGATCACTGGAGCCCCTGCACACACTCACACTCACACTCACACTCACATACAGAACATGCACACCATTGCTGCTCTGTCTGCAGGCGGGCATTGACCCAGGCAATCACAGGAGCCCCTGTACACACTCACACGCACACTGACACTCACACTCACATACACACCGTTGCTGCTCTGTCTGCAGGCGGGCATTGACCCAGGCGATCACTGGAGCCCCTGCACACACTCACACTCACACTCACACTCACACTCACACTCACACTCACACCGTTGCTGCTCTGTCTTCAGGCGGGCATTGACCCAGGCAATCACAGGAGCCCCTGCACACACTCACACTCACACTCACATACACACCGTTGCTGCTCTGTCTTCAGGCGGGCATTGACCCAGGCGATCACTGGAGCCCCTGCAAGTACACCTCCCACCTTTTTGCAGTGGACGCCCCCCCCTCCCTCCCCAAGCCAGCCAAACCCCTGCAGCTGGAGTTTGCACCGCAGCAGCAGCAGCAGCAGCAGCTTTTACTGAATGGCAGTGCACCACACGGGGCTGGCAGCAGCGAGCAGGCAACAGGCGAAACAACAGCAGGCGATGGAGCAGCAGCAGGAGCGGCAGTGGTAAATGGGCATGGTACTGCTGGTGTCGAGCTGCCTAGTGGCGTGCAAGGCCAGCCATTAGGCATGCTACTGGCGAGCACGCATGCCAACGGGAACAGACACACGCACGCCCACACGCACGTGCACACACACGTGCACGTAAACGGCAATGGCGTGACGTCAGTAGATGTGGGGAGGAGTGGGAGGGGGAAGAAGGGAGGCAGGCAGGAGGGCCGGCAAAGGACCCCGGGGTTGGGGGCGGGTGGCATGGAGGGTGATGTGGAGGAACTGTTTGGTGCTGATCCGCCCATGCAGGTGTGCTCACGTGTGTGTGTGTGTGTGTGTGTGTGGATGGGTGGGTGGGTGGGCACAGCACTAGCGAATACCCCCAGGTGCAGATATATGGGTCGTATACAGGTCGTAGAATAGAGCTCGCCTATTTTAGTAGGACTTCCCCCTCTTTCAGGAGGAGAAGTCCCTAGGTCCGCTCGCAAAAGGTCGCTTAATTACGCTTGTACATGCCTTGTATGCACACTCACATGAAAAACACGTTCATGACCGCACACACTTGCACACACATGCACAACACTTGCACACACAAACACACACACACACACACGCACACGCAATCAATCAATCAATCAATCGCACACACCCGCACATACTAACACGCACACACCCAAACAAACACACACACAGCTGCAAGGAGCAGGAGGCTCAGGCAGCAGTGAGGACGAGCCTCACAGGGGGAGGAACCAAAAGGACGGAGGCAGCCGTGCAATCGCCTCTCATCAAGGGGGAGGAGGCAGGGCAGCCACAAACGCAGGAGGGCGAGCTCCATCCAAAGCAGCCGCCGCCGACGACTCCTCGCATGGCAATGGCGGCACCTCGCTAGGCGGCAGGCCGTCGTTTTCGACCAGGGGCGCAGCGGCAGCGGCTGCGGCTGCGGCGGCCGCGCACGGCTCTTCGTTGCACTTGCAGCATGCAGGCGTGCGTGGGGTGCCGCATGCGTTGGGAAAGGGTGCAGGGGGTGGGGGTGGGGGTTTGCAGGGGCCTGGAATGGGTAAAGGAGTGGGGCTGGGTAGAGGGGTAGGGCTGGGCGTAGTGAATGGCACAGCGGGTGACGTAGAAGGAGAGGACGCAGCTCTGAACCACCCTACTAGTGGCAGTAGCAAGCGTGTGCGCCGAGACAGTCCCAGCAACCCCACGTCGCCCTCACACTCCACGCTGCGTCGAGGCGGCAGTGATGCAGACAGAGGTGGGTACGGGTGTGTGGGTGTGGGTGTGGGTGCCACATATTTTTTATACGCTGCGTCGAGGCGACAGTGATGCGGACGTAGATGGGTGTGTGGCTGTGGGTGTTGGTGTGGGTTATGGTGCCACATGTTTTTACGCTGCGTCCAGGAGGCAGTGATGCGGACAGAGGTGGGTGTGGGGGTGTGGGTGTGGGTGTGGGTGCCACATATGTTTTTACGCTGCGTCCAGGAGGCAGTGATGTGGACGGAGGTGGGTGTGTGGCTGTGGGTGTGAAGGTGGGTGTGGGTGCCACGTATGTTTTTACGCTGCGTCCAGGAGGCAGTGATGCAGACGGAGGTGGGTGTGGGGGTGTGGCTGTAGGTGGGGGGGTGGGTGCCACATTTCTGTTTTACGCTGTATCAAGGCAACAGTGATGCGGACGGAGGTGGATGTGTGGCTATGGGTGTGGGTGTGGGTGCCACATGTTTTCCGCTGTGTCTGGGCGCAGTGATTTGGAGGGACGGTGGCGGGTGTGTTGATGTGGGTGCCTCGTATGTTTTCATGCTGCGTCGAGGCGGCAGTTATACAGAGGGGGTGGTTGGTGCTGTGTGTGTGTATGCTTGTGTTTGTGACTGTTTGTTGGTATAGGCACCTCAGAGAAATGCATCAATCGTACGCTGCAAAAATGCAGAAGCTTGTAATGGAATGGAACCGGCATGCATATGTAGGGTTGGCCGGAACCATATAGATACGGTATTTTTGGCATGGAGATCGCCAAATATACGGTCATATACGGTGTATATGCACGGTTCTGGCCAACCCTATGCATATCGAAATACTCTAAAGCTGTAGGAGCTCCACATCTGTCACTCGGACCCAGCAGAAGTACAAAACCCAGCAGATGTCCATTATGAAACCCAGCAGAAGTACGAAACCCTGCAGAAGTTCGATACGAAACCCTGCAGATATTCAGTACGAAACCCTGCAGAAGTTTGACGAAACCCTGCAGATATTCGATACAAAACCCTGCAGATATTCAGTACAAAACCCTGCAGAAGTTCGATACGAAACCCTGCAGAAGTTTGACAAAACCCTGCAGAAGTTCGATACGAAACCCTGCAGATATTCAGTACAAAACCCTGAAGAAGTTCGATACGAAACCCTGCAGATATTCAGTACGAAACCCTGCAGAAGTTCGATACGAAACCCTGCAGATATTCAGTACGAAACCCTGCAGAAGTTTGACGAAACCCTGCAGAAGTTTGATACGAAACCCTGCAGATATTCAGTACAAAACCCTGAAGAAGTTCGATACGAAACACTGCAGATATTCAGTACGAAACCCTGCAGAAGTTCGATACAAAACCCTGCAGAAGTTCGACAAAACCCTGCAGAAGTTCGATACAAAACCCTGCAGATATTCAGTACGAAACCCTGCAGAATTTCGACAAAACCCTGCAGAATTTTGACGAAACCCTGCAGATATTCAGTACAAAACCCTGCAGATGCTTGACAAAACCCTGCAGAAGTTCGATACAAATCCCTGCAGATGTTCAGTACGAAACCCAGCAGAAGTTCGATATGAATGGGCAGAGCCTTCTTGTGAATAGCACAGCTTTTTCAATTCGACACTTTGCTCAGTAAATGGGCACCGTGCACGTATTTCTAGTTTCTGCACACACACACACACACACACACACACACACACACACACACACACACACACACACACACACACACACACCACACACACACACAAACACACACACACACGCACACGAGGT
>Ga0307968_1004158_pt1 | contig 11854 bp, 6 predicted proteins | sample OrgLakmetagen650_FD_201834 | JGI IMG/M metagenome (GOLD analysis project Ga0307968, IMG submission 201834) | Saline water microbial communities from Organic Lake, Antarctica - #650 | ecosystem: Environmental > Aquatic > Non-marine Saline and Alkaline > Saline | place: Antarctica: Organic Lake... | reverse complement strand
TGTGTGTGCACAGGTGTTCGTAGGTGTATGTGTGTGCACCAGGTGTGTGTAGGTGTATGTGTGTGCACATGTGTTCGTAGGTGTATGTGTGTGCACAAGGTGTGTGTAGGTGCATGTGTGTGCACAAGGTGTGTGTAGGTGTATGTGTGTGCACAGGTGTTCGTGGTGTATGTGTGTGCACAAGGTGTGTGTAGGTGTATGTGTGTGCACAGGTGTTCGTGGTGTATGTGTGTGCACAAGGTGTGTGTAGGTGTATGTGTGTGCACAAGGTGTGTGTAGGTGTATGTGTGTGCACAAGGTGTTCGTAGGTGTATCTGTGTGCACAAGGTGTGCGTAGGTGTATGTGTGTGCACAGGTGTTCGTAGGTGTTTGTGTGTGCACAAGGTGTGCGTAGGTGTATGTGTGTGCAAAGGTGTTCGTAGGTGCATGTGTGTGCACAAGGTGTGTGTAGGTGTATGTGTGTGCACAAGGTGTTCGTAGGTGCATGTGTATGTGTGTGTACGAGTTGTAGTATGTGAATATGAGGGGGGGAAATCTTGTGTTCTGCTGAAGCTTTGCCTGCTTCGCAATGTGAGTTTTCAGGCATGGTTTGTTGCGCTTGTGCACCTGCTCGATGTAACTGCTCGATGTAACTGCTATGCATGCGCACACCCTTTGTGCCAGCTGGCCCTTTATGTGGGATTGAAGTGACAAGAAGACCTTGAGCTACCAAATCATACTAGCGTGTACCTAGTAAGGAAGTAATGTGGGAATGAAGTAACAGGGAGGCCTTGAGCTGTCAAGGAATACCAGCGTGTACCTAGTAAGGAAGTAATGTGGGAATGAAGTAACAGGGAGGCCTTGAACTACCAAATCATACTAGCGTGTACCTAGTAAGGAAGTAATGTGGGAATGAAGTAACAGGGAGGCCTTGAGCTGTCAAGGAATACCAGCGTGCAGTAAGGAAGTTACAGAACTTGACACACCCACTCGGGAAATGTCTGCTGTGTGTTTGTCCCTGCTGGTACAGCTTCTCCCCTCTTTTGGGCTGCCTGCAGGGGATGTCCCGCCCGCCATACCCCCTGACGTAAAGTATCAACGCGTCGTTGGCAGTGACGTGATGTACGAGCCCCTCCATGCCAAGCTTGTTGCGGCAGTGCTCGCTCACAGGCTGGTGCCTGGCGGCTGCGCGCTGCTGTGCTGTGCTGTGCGCCAGCTGCGCACCTTTCAGGCGTTTGAAACCGCGTGCCGGCAGAGAGGGTTACGCTATCGAACGTGCCAGGTGATTTCCGGCATGTTTTGCGCCTGAGTTGTCCTTGCATTTTTGCACAAATAGTAATGGTACGGACCCTATAAAAGTAAAACAGGGTGGGTAGCCTGTCGCATATTAAGGGGAAATTACTTGCAGGTTCGTTTTGCAATGAGAGACGCGCTTGCTTGCTTTATAACTGCATTGCATTATTACAAGAGCATCAAGGTCTTGAACTTATGAATGGTCTTTTTCTGCATACTGCTCACCTATGACAACTTGGTCACTGCAGTAATCGTACTGCAAGGAATAATGCAGCATTACTGCTCACCTATGACGATGTTGGTCACTGCAGTAATCGTACTGCAAGGAATAATGCAGCATTACTGCTCACCTATGACAATGTTGGTCACTGCAGTAATCATACTGCAAGGAATAATGCTGCATTACTGCTCACCTATGACAACATAGTCACTGCAGTAATTGTGCTGCAAGGTTTAATGTTGCATTACTGCTCACTATGACAACATAGTCACTGCAGTAATTGTGCTGCAAGGATCAATGTTGCATTACTGCTCACTATGACAACATAGTCACTGCAGTAATTGTGCTGCAAGGATTAATGTTGCATTACTGCTCACCTACGGCATCATAGTCACTGCAGTAATTGTGCTGCAAGGATCAATGTTGCATTACTGCTCACCTACGACAACATAGTCACTGCACATACTTAACCTCACACACGGCAAGCAGCCGCATATTTCGGGGTGGGGATCCCCTAACAAGGATGGGTGCTTCGACTCCTCCCCAAAACCTTCATTTTACAGCAACTCCCCACCCCCTGTTCTCTATTTTGGCCCCTTTTTACAATCTATAGAAGCTAGGGAGTTAGTTTGATGCACCCAGCCAGCTGCTGTTGCAGGCATGACCCCACCGCTTCACACCATGAAAAGCACCAGGACGTGTAAAATTAGCTCTCTAGCTCATTTGCGTTGCCCACCTTGTGTATGGTGTATGCGGTAAGCGTAAACCTTTTTAGATGTGCTCGGGAAAATTTAATCACCGCCCTTCTCCCAAAGATGTTGCATAGTGGCAGTGGGGTTGTTTATGCACTGCAGGTGTTTGTATGATGTGAGATGCTTAGGGTTGGCCAGAACCATACATTTATAGGTATATACGGTGTATATACGGTATTCTTGGCAGGAAATCACCATACTTACGGTCATGTACGGTGCAGATGTACGGCTCTGGCCAATCCTAGAGATGCTTCATTCTTAGCCTTTTCTCACCAACACTCCAATATTGGGGCATTTTTCTGACTCACCTGTTTGCTAATACACAAAAGTCTACGGTCTGGATAGCGATCAATGCAGAGGAGGAAGGGAACAGGTTCTGCAAAAGCTGTGTTTGGAACGATTTCACACAGCACACAAAGCAAAAATAAATAAATAGTCAAAATACTACACGACAGCGTGCAAACACAAAAACAAACCACATCACAGATCGATCCAGGAGCGGGGGAGAAGGGCATAGGCGGAAGGAGGCGCGACTATGAAAAGTAAGTCACCTTGTGACGAGGCACAGTCAAACGCAAGCAATGTCTTTATTTACTATTAGGTTCTTTGTTTTTCTCATCCTTTTGGGGCTGGTTCGATTTGGAATGTGCCACTTTGCCTTGATTACAACTGCTTCAGGCGACAAGTATTTGTGTTGTGTGTCCACAACAGTATTAAATCGTCCTTACACCGACCTACCACAAGAACAGCAACAGTCGATGGATAATGTAACGTTTTATTTACTAGACGGCCAGCTTTGCTGAATGTTCTATTAGTTGTTGCTTTGGAAGGTCACAGATGAAGTTCCAGGGATGGGTCATACAACGTATTTGTGTAATACGCCGTATCGTATTTAACGCGTATTCCACCGTATTGAACGTCTCAAATGACCGTATGACCCATCCCTGTAATTTTTGGAGTGTTACATGACATAATCCGCTTAGAGACACTTGGCATGGCATGGCATTATTGGCCTCGTCATCAAGACCCAACCGCTCCTCTTTGTCTGCAGGTATGAAGGGGGCTTTTTGCTCATGGCAATCGACTTCAAGGCCAGCCCTTGCCAGGATTGGGGGCTGCTGGACTCAGAGTTGAATTTAAACTAAATCACATGGCAACGCTAATGTTTGGATCCTAGCAGCTAGCAGGCCAGTAAATCATGCATTCATGCTGCGTCAGACTCATTACTGTTGCGGCAGGGTTGTTGCCTCACATGATACCCCTAGTTTGTCTCGTTTGGATTGCATATAGGTTTACATTCAGATAAACATGGGGGGACCTTCAGCCAGACTGTTTGGTTCATCGGCCTGTGCTGGTCCTCGCCAGTCAACAATAAGTTCATAAGCTCAGACACGAAAGAAAAAAATCTGTTGTTATGTTGCAAGAGGAAATCATTAACCACCTGGGCACTGACTTGTTGTCGCAATAATGCTCTACTGAAAAATCATCCAAAAATTGAATAGGTAAGCAAACTCTCTATTCAGTCGATTTTGGATGATTTTTCCTTAAAGCACAACGCCTGCGTCTCTACACATCAAAAGGGCATGCGCTTCATGCATCTTGGATCTCCTCACAAGCACAACGTGATGGTCACAAGAAAAGAAAAGAAAAGACTCCGCTGGTAGTGGGGCACAGCCAGCATGATAAAAGTCACAAAAAAGAGATTTTACATGATCCCTAGGTGCTGTCTCCACACCTTGAGGGTGTGCCCCTCAGCCTAAAACGGCTAACATTTTGCAAAACAAGACAGATATAAATGCAAATGTCTCGGCAAATGAACAGGGCATGCACAATGCACATTTTGATCAAATGGCACTGCAAATTGATTGCAAAATGCCCACAACTTTATAACAAGAAAACCCTTGGTGTCATTATATAAAATGCTATCAGCCCGGAAAACTCATGCTGGCTAAGACCACTTTGTCTTTGCACTGGCTGAGATCGAGGTTCCTTATCCTATGAATAACTTGTGGTCTTTTTGTCTGAGTTCAGTAACGTTTAAGTAAATTCGCCTGCTGGCTGGTAATCTTTGTGGAGGTGGTGTCCTGCACAATGAAGTGTAGACGTCGTGCTTTCATGTGTCAGTCACGGGCCTAGTCTTGGCTGGTTTGGGCTGCCAGTTAAAGGGATTTACTTTAAAGCAAGCGAGCTGCTTTGTGCATTTCTTGCGTGCCTAGCTGCTACCTTCGTGCTTCTTGCATGCTTCAAGCTGCATGCTTCATGCTCCGTGCTTGGTGCCACGTGCTTTGCTTTGCATTTCCCTGCTGATTGGGGCTGCTTGTGTCCTTTGTCCTCTCTTCTGCTCCGCTGCACTTTGCTTTCTTGGCGCTCCTGGTTGTTGTTGGCATAATGCATAGGTCAAGGGGAGATAGCAATCTCCCTACTATGAGGTTACAACGAACTGAAAGTTGGTAAATAAAAAGGGAGCAAGAGAGGCAGGCTGGAAGAGATAAAAGAAAATAGGAAGGGGGGGCAACCAGGCTGATGAGAAGAGGGGCAAAACGTATACGAGAAGGTCAAGCACGGGAAAGAAAGAAGGAAGGAAAGCCTGCGTAATTTGGTGCCTACGTTAAAAAACAAGGGCTAGGAAAACAGGGCTAGGAAAGAGTCCTGAACCATTATATCATAATCATGATTGAAATATATTCCGGCATTTGTACGACAGCAGGTTAGCAAGAATGTTGTTCCTCCACCAGCTACTAACAGTGCATAAAAGGAAGGAATCCTGCCTGGACCCCCCCGAAAATACCCACAAATAACCCAATGAACAGCAAAAGATAAGGCATCACTCTAACCACGTGCGTCCTTCCCACTAAGCATGTGAACTCCAACAGCTTTGGTCAACACCCATCGCCCACAGGTCAATTTCTGAGCCATGAGTGCAAATGTCCAACAAAGGCATGCAATTGTACTGAACTTCACTCAAACGAACGACGTGAATAGTAGCATAATATCATAAAATCACGCTTATAATAACGAAGAGCAAGATCTCACAGAGTGTTGTGGAAGAGCTATTGATTGGCCAGAGATTGTTATATTTCATAAAAATAAACTTGAAGCAACTGATCACGGGTTTCGCTCCAGAAGATACACTGAATACGACTTGTCTAAAACAACACAATGTTTTTCCCTTCCTCGCTTTCACACGTACACCATGCACACTGTCATAATATAATAACAGACTCACGAGGAGCACTGTGGCTGTGAAGCCATTATCAACCTTGCATTAAAGCCGCATTACCATCAACCTTGCACCACCCTACGCCACGCCTGCTAGCAGACTCAGGAGGAGCATCGCGGCTGCTAAGCCCAAGCCGAGGCTGTTGCTTGAGGGTGCGCTGTTAGAGGTCTTCAAGGACCAGCCTGTGTGAAGTTGTGATGTCGTTTTGTGCAGAGGGGAAGGCAACACTGTCGTGCATTTATAAAGCAGTTACAAAGTTCAGACTAACTTAATTGAAAAACATCTCAAACCCGCGCGTGACATCATGCTGTTTGGGCACTTTCACACAAGCCAGGGGGAGCAAATGTATTACACACTCAACACTCCACACTCCACACACGCAACTGTGTGCCCGGATGCATCCACGCACGCACCTGTGGTACCTCCCAAGGAGCATGTGCTGCTGGCAGCACAAGCGTCCAATGCTGCCTGTGTCTGGCTTCCGTCACTGTCGTACACTTTCATGTCGAACGTAACTGTGCCGGCAAGCAGCTTCCTCCTTGAGGAGGACGCGTCGGAAAATGCCACCTTCTCTACCTGCAAGCGGCAGGGTACGACTTTGTTTCGCTTGGGCATACTTTTGTGCACGTACGTCGTTGTTGAAAGCGACATTGAAAAAAGATCTCACTATGAAGAACACGCAGCAAGTCTGCTTCTAAATTGCAAAATCACCTCAGCCTTAGGTTGGCATGTGGAGCCCTCTGCACACTTGTCGCTGATCTCCTTCTCCACATCGCCAATGAAGACAGCCTCAAAGTCGAGGTACTCTTTGTCTTTGTCTGCAGCAGTGAGTGCAGAAGAAATTAGGAGGGTGAAAGGCAGCGTAAATATGCTGCAGCAATTATCGAGCTGTTGCTTGCTATCCGTCTCATCTCCTGCACAGCTTGTCTCCTGTCCAGTTATCAGCCCAACATTTGTAGCTGCCGATTACTCCCTTAGTAAACCTTTGCAAACCTGTTTCCTGTATGACCCTCTTGGAAAAGCCTTGGCCTATGTAAATAATATTTCTTTAAAGGCCTATGTACAAGCACTTTTTCCAGTGTGTAAACACACCTTCGTAGTCATCTTTATTGAAACCAACTGAATCTGCATCCACCTCAGCAATCACGATAAAGGCTGCACCCTCTCCGCTGCCTTCCTGCAAAACAAATCGTGTCAAGTCATTGTTTTGAGTTAGTAATTCTTTGAGGATGACATGCCACCTTGCAGCTCGCCATGGCCTATTTACTTCTGCTCAACATTCACCGTCGCCAGCGTAACAATAATCCTTCTGTCTGCCTTGCGTCACTTACTTAGAACGCTGTCATTGCTCAGCACTCGGCACCAAAAATTCAAACCGTGAAATGAACTTTTAGCTATTTCTGATGCACCAGATTGTGCAGGGTGTTGCACATTTGCACATCTGGGACTTGTAATATCAAGTTGAAAGCAGTTATCATGTGTCAAGGCCATATGTTGTTCCCTTGTCAATATTCCTCCTTTTCGTTGTGGGAAGTGACTAAAGAGTTTGTCTCCCTAAACAAAGTCAATGTTCCTCCTTTGCGTTGTGGGAAGTGACTAAAGAGTTTGTCTCCCTTAAAAAAAAGAAGATTATCCTGGTACCAACTCCTGAGATGTGCTCCACAATCGTACCCCAGAGCTTCTCACTCCAGACATTTCAACTGCCGTAACATAATCAGCCCCGTCCGGTTCACCTGCGTTTTTTAGGAGGGTCAAGCAAATTGAAGAGGTTTTTCAGGAACCCTGGGACGTATACGTTTTTTAAATGGCCGTGAACGCCATAGCAAGAGTATGACTATAATTTGTTAAGAGCTTGAAAAGCATGAGCTCTCCCAATACAGATTTATTGGAAGGGACTAGTTTTGGTGATTACAAGGAAGGGATGCTTAGCATTCCTTTGCCCCATACCTTGTAAAAAGTTGTCTAGTTGGTATGTACCTCATCAAGCACAAGCACGATCAGTCAGCGCTGACACCCAATCAGTGCCACTCTCACCGCGCAGCGCCACAAGCTCGTCATTCAGGAGTTTAGCGCTCACAAAAGGGCCGTCGTTTGCCAAGTAGTTCCGCATGAGGTCACGTGCAGCCCTGTTGCCCTGTAAGCCCAAAGGGAGGAGGTGAGTGTAACATGTTGAGTCACGTTTTTCATATTTTCCTGCCAAGTACACTGTCATAAAGTGAAACATGTTGGTCACGTTTTTCATATATTCCTGCCTAGTACACTGTCATAAAGTGTAACATGTTGGGTAACGTTTTTCATATTTTCCTGCCAAGTATACTGTCATAAAGTGTAACATGTTGGGTAACGTTTTTCATATTTTCCTGCCAAGTACACTGTCATATATTCCTGCCAAAATACCGTATATACACCGTTTATATATATGTATGGTTCTGGCCAACCCTAATGATAAAACCATGCATACTTGTGTCGAAGTGAGGGGCATTGCGATATTTTGATGCAGATGGCTTGAGCATTGCACATTTACTATGTAGACCAGAAAATGTAGGCTGCTAACAGAAAGGGTGTGCTTGTATGGATATCATTTAAATAGAATTCAAGCTCGGAAAAGACGTGCTTGTATGGATATCATTTAAATAGAAATCAAGCCCGGAAAAGGCGTGCTTGTATGGTTATCATTTAAATAGAATTCAAGCCCAGCAGGCAGGGAAAAAAAAAGTTGGAGCTATAGGAATAAGTGCATGGGAGCTTAGGGAACATGAGAAGTAGGAGTTAGCCTGCAATACGCCTCTTGGCGTGTCATCATTACAGCATTTTCTGGTTCACATCTAAAAAGCACGATCAAGTCAGGCAGCATGGAAGACAGAGCGGGCAAGCACTTCAAGGCATACCCCCATGGGTCAGCAACGTTCTTCTGGTTCTGGCCAACTCTGTGGCCTTCCAGTCAAAAAGAACACAGCTTCCACCAAGGTACATTGCATTGGCACGATGCTAAGTAGTAAGGGTCGCCGAGGCAACAATTATCCTAATTGTCTTCTGTGCATTTTGACAAAATGTGAGCTAGCTCACCGAGGCAACAATTGACCCCATCGTTCACTGTCCATTGATGCCTTTTGCACTGGCACGATGCTAATAAGTAGTAGTGAGGTTCAAGCAACTTCCCCGCTCGCTCACCGAGGCAACAACCGTCCTCATCGTCCACTGTGCTTTGATGTCCTTTGCATCTTTGACGGCCTTTGTGAAGCTGCTGGATACCACCGTGGCGCTTGGCACTTCGTTGTTGATGTACTCGTCGATCTTCTTCTCAGCTTCTTCAATGAAGCTTTCCTCTGCAACTGCAATGCATAAAAAGTAGGCAAGGTTTGTGGCTTTGACGCGAACGAGTAGGTCTGAATTACTTTCAAAAAAGAACTTCAACCATCGTAACTTGTAAAGCACGTCCCTGCTTCACCAACAACAACAATGTTGGAAACCATTCTGGGCGCGTCTTGCCCCCGATCATAACCATGTTCTCTCACATAGCGCGTCTCTGTAAGCGGAGTCCCCCATTGTGATGGTGGCATACACGGTAGCTATTCCTCCTGTAATGCCCTGAGGATGCAAGCGAAAGAGGAGGGAAGTTCAGTATGTCAGCGTCAGAAGTGCAGGGAACAGCTCGACGTTGTGCAGCCTTGTAATGTGTGTGTGTGTGTGTGTGTGTGTGCGTGTGTGTGTGTGTGTGTGTGTTGAGCCCTGACAGATTGCATTGTGCGCGTTTGGATGCACGCAGCACCGTGGTTTGCCTAGTCCTTGTCATACCTTGGGAGACTGGCACAGCCGGCTTGTGCAACAAATCATCCATAGAACTCCTCAGATGTCAGTAACAAAATCTAAACTAATACATTTACACATAGACCGGCCATGCCGTGATTTGTCACTGCCACACGATGAGCATGAAAAGGAAATCCAAGCTCCTCACAAAAAGCAGTCACCCATCTTGGCAGCTGCAAGCTATTCACGAGCTTTCATGACAAAGTTCGCAGGACAGCATCATGCTCATCATAAGACGTACAAAACTGAGGCATACACGTAAGCAAATGAGCATATGCACGTACTCTTAACATGCATGTACATACACACACACATCCACCCACCCACCCACCTCGAATGCTGTAACCCTGATGCTTGTAACTTTCGTAACGTACGCAGGCTCTCCATTAGCAGGGGGTGTTCCTGTTGCAGTTTTGAAACACAGACGTTAGTGCGTTTGCAGTTTTGACACGCACACATTAGTGCGTTTGCAGTTTTGTAGCACAGATGTTAGTGCGTTTGCAGTTTTGAAATGCAGACGTTAGTGCGTTTGCAGTTTTGAAACGCAGACATTAGTGCGTTTGCAGTTTTAAAACGCAGACATTAGTGCGTTTGCAGTTTTGTAGCACAGACGTTAAGTGCATTTGCAGTGTCAAAAGGCGACAGTCAAAGATTTTTGAGCAGGAGATATCAAAGCAAGCCTGCATTCCAGTGCAAGCAGTTACGCTTTGTGAAGCAGCCCAGTCACTAGGGACTAACAAAATGCTTGCAGGTGGTTTCAAACACATCGGTCTTGGAAACAGAAATGTGTTCCTTGTGAACTTGTTGTTTAAATGTTTCTTGTGAATATGTTATTTAAAATCAAGTCTCATGTATGGCAGGGACGTATTCTATACCAAAAGACCAATGGTGCAGAAACGTGTCCCTTGTGAAGTTGTTGCTTCCCCACAGGCTGGTCAATCTCTCATGCCTACACGCCATATTTACCCTGCCGGTTTCAAGATCCTGCCACACACCACCATGCCACATCAGCAGCGCCACAAAGTAAAGCCACAAAATCCCTCCATACATCAGGACAACAAGGATACACCCAAAGATGTTCCCACCCGACCTGATCAGCATGTCATGCTCTTCTAAACGTTTGGTGCCATTTGTAGCCCATGATTCCTTTGTTGGCCACGAGCAAAATGCACACAATTGAAAGCATTGCTGTCTGCACAGGTTGTCATGCTTCTCATTTTCTAGTCATGCCCATTGATTGTAGACCATGTTCTCCCAACATTGGCCATAACGCAAACGCAGACCGCCCAAAGCAGCAAATTATTGGGGTCGGCTGTGATGTATACGCTGCACCGTACTGTGTACATGTTGAGATTTCTGTGCTACAGATACTATGAAGATAACGTGCGCCTATCTTCCTGGCCTAACCTAAAATGAAGCCTCACCGAATGCGTTAATGACCTTCTGGTTCACTGCGGCCAAATCGACCGTAAAACCCGCGAGGAGTGCTTGCAGCTTGTCTCTTGCAGCCGTGTTGTCCTGCAAAACCAAAGGAGCCCCGTCAGTCACGATTCACATATGTGGGGGAGCTGATGGAGCAGCCCCCCCTTCAGCAACCATGTACTACGTTAGGGATGTGTCATACGGTCATTAGGGACGTTCAATACGTTTCAATACGTTTCAATACGTGTTAATACAATTAGTACGTATATTACAATCGTTACCATTTGTTCGTTGCAAGGGGGAGGCAGGGGTGAGAAGAAGTGTGGTAGACAAACACACACACATACATACACAGCGCAGCTCACGAATTCCTGAAGCATATGGTCAAGAGACTAAGAGCTCAGGACAGTGAGCGGAATGAAGTGCATCAGCTCTTTGTCACCCTCTACCAAGACACCGCAGCCTACCAACAATTTGACATTTGTCTTATGACACTGCTGACACGATAGCATCGCTGCGGGGGGCACTCATGCGGCTTGTGTGTGCACATGTGTATGTGCGAGTGTGTGTGAGTATGTGTGTGTATGTGTGCACGTGTGTACATGTGTGTGTTTGTATCTGTGAGTACGCTTGTGTATTTGGGTGTATGGGTGTGCGCACGTATGTTTGCAGGGTCGACCAGAACTATATATACATGCTGTACAAGGACGTACGTGTTAAGAAACTTCTGCCAATGATACCGTATGTGGTTTCAGCCATCCCTAGGCCTGCGCCATTTTTGTCCGTTTGCTCCTTACCTCGGTATCGCTGATGCTCACAATGGCAATGGCGTCCACCTGTCAGAGTGACAGATGTGAAGCAGAGAGGATGCGTGTGTGCATAGAAGATACGGTGGGTGCACCACTTTTGCATGAAAAAAGAGATGTAAAGCAGAGGAGGTGCATGGGTGGGTGAAAGGTACGGTGGGTACACCACTTGCAAGAAAACAGATGTAAAGCAGAGGAGGTGCATGGGTGGGTGAAAGGTATGGTGGGTAAATTACTTGCATACAAACAGAGATGCAAAGCAGAGGAGGTGCATGGGTGGGTGAAAGGTATGGTGGGTAAATCACTTGCACACAAACAGAGATGTAAAGCAGAGGAGGTGCATGGGTGGGTGAAA
>Ga0307968_1004157_pt1 | contig 11854 bp, 7 predicted proteins | sample OrgLakmetagen650_FD_201834 | JGI IMG/M metagenome (GOLD analysis project Ga0307968, IMG submission 201834) | Saline water microbial communities from Organic Lake, Antarctica - #650 | ecosystem: Environmental > Aquatic > Non-marine Saline and Alkaline > Saline | place: Antarctica: Organic Lake... | reverse complement strand
GTGTGGGTGTGTGGGTGGGTGGGTGGGTGGGTATGCGTGTGTGTGTGTATGTGTGTGGGTGGGTGTGTGGGTGGGTGTGGGTGTACGTGCGGATGTGGTCAGAGACAAAGGGGGTCAATTTGACCTGACTTTATACGCATGCCTGTAATTTCTCTCAACAACGCAGCACATCTTCTTTCGTGTCTCGACTGTTTGTATGTGCAGATGCAGTTGGAGACACAGTGGAGGATTTGACAGGCAAACTGGGTATGTCTGTGTGTGTACGTATGTATTAACCGGTGTTACTGTTTGTAAAGGAAAGTTTTTGGTCAGCAGGCTCCAATGTTTGCCATTTAATACCAACTTTTTGTCTGACAAGTTTTTCTACTACATTATGAAAAGAAATGAAAGGAATAGAACGCAGTTATTGCAAAACTACTGGATGGATTAGAAAAGGAGTGTTTTGTTTCTCTAAAAAGAACTTGAAAGAGCATTGATCATTGGCTTTCTTTGTTTTTTTGTGGTGTTTTTTTCTACAGAGATCAGAACAAAGTGGCTCCTTTTTTCATAAACGTGGGTATTGGTTTGACCCGAGCTACATTTATTGATTGTTTGTCCAAGTATTGTTGTCCTTTTGTCCTTTCAACCGGTACATGGTTTCCCACAAACAGCTTCCATGACTACCATTGTCCTCCCTTGTCTTTTTGCATACCCATTCGTTTCTGTTTGCTCATTCACAGGCGAGTCAGGGTTCTACATGACTATAACACGAGGACAGCGCAGCCAGGGTGCGGCACGGCTCGCTGGCAGGCACGTCTGTCTGGTGTTGCAATGTTAGAGTTGCAAGTGTGCAGAATGCGCAAAGAGGCTACTAGGATGGGGTGCAAGTTCCCATGTATCTTATAGAAATAGTGGCCTCTTTGCATACTTGCACCACTAACAATGCAGGTACAACTCAAATTCCTTTTCCGGTCATCTTCCGCTTAATTGTTGTTTTTTAAAACCATCTTTACAACAGCACTTTTGATGTTTGATCATCAAAACACATTTCAGTTGCATCTTTTTAGTGGTGGAGTATTATAACATTCGGTATCGAAGCACTCCTTCTCCTTCATCAACGTGGTTTTCACCGCCTGCATATCCAATGGTCGCGCATCAGCTGTTCTTTGTTGAATGCAAGGTGGATGTCCAGAAGTGACGCAAGGTTTCTCCTAGGCGTGTCTCAAATGGCACTTACTGTTTGGGCATGCGCCATAAATGACCCATGTTTGCTATTTACCACCGTTCCCAACATACAGTGGAGCATACTCCCTTTGCACCAAGGTCAGATCTGGTGGCGGCGGGAGGAGGCGTTACAGTGATGTCCGTTTAGCATACAAGGTAGGTAGATGATTTTCTTGACTTATCTTCTTGTTGAGGTACATATTGGAGGACTTACATTTTACCATTGACAAGCAAACGCGTTTTGCCTGCCCATTTCAATCGGGGAGTGGTTACCACTTTCAGCATGCTCTTGCCCCTCTTAATATTTGTACAGCTGTTTGCAAGCAATTCAACCTCTCATCTCACATTTGCAGCTAGAGCTGCCTGTGGAGGGAGAGGAGGGTGATTGCCAGGCTGAATTGGGCCTCGATCGCAGCGGATATTTTATCATATCTGTAAAGGTACTTATAAGTATTGCAGCCTAGACTAAGCTGAGGCTGAGGTAATGTATAAGGAGTGCAGTTTATACTACAGCACGTTCTATGACAAGATCTTGCTTCATTCAATGTTAGACATCATTGTAAGCATCACATGCTTGCTAACTGAAATATATGTCCCCGCATGCAACCAAAGCCAGATCCGAGTGCAGAAGAGAGGGATCAACCTGGTTTTATAATCTATCCCTTTAGACAATTCTGAGCTGCGTTTTTTGGCATGACTGCAGAACCCTGCCCTCAAGGAAGAAAGCAAGGCTGCTGGACTTCCTGCCGCAGGTGAATTATGTGCAAACGGTTGGACCTGTGAATAATGCACGGTTGACAAGCATATACATAACTTATTGAGCATGCCATTCTCATCACGTTTGCTAAAAAGGTAATTCTTTTTGTCCACTGTTTTTGTCCACAACCGCTAAGGCTTCATCACATTCACTAGGACACTGACAACTCACACTTTCAAACTAGAATTGCACGCACATCTCATTTGTTGGCTATTTACCGCAAAGGAACACGATGAATAACAAGAGAACACGATAACTTTCACAGGCCCCAAGCCAGAGTACACTGAAGGCCAGACAGAGCAAATTCAGGTGAGCCAATAAGCAAGCATCAAATTATGCGTGCTTGATCTTTCTTGAAGCCTACATTTTCACTCCAGAGCATGACGGTGTATGCACTTTGATAAAATTAGTGGCGTGTCAGCTTAAGAGCAAGACCAGCAAGTTGTCGAGCAGGATTAACGAGTAGCCTGGTGTAAAACAATACAAAGTCTGTTGCAGTTTAAATCATCATATACTCTTGCACAATTTGTTCCAATCTTAAACAGGGCCTACGCTGGGCGGGACCGTACAAAGACGTCACAGTGCTGGATTACAAGGGCACTGAGTTACTGCTTATAGGCGGACGCAATCAGCAAATTCACAGTAAGTGTGCATTTCGGTTTTATAGCAATTAGCAATAGGGACTAGGCTTGCAATTAGCAATAGGGACTAGGCTTGCAAACGATCATAGGATCCTCGTTCACTTCCCTTAACAGTATATCGAACCTTACTCTACTCTTGCTGCATGCTCAGTGTGTGAATCCTTTGCCTCTCTTTCCATAATTCACCAAGAGACTTAAAAAAAAGGTCTGTTCGAAATTCCATTCGGACTTAGTGTTTGTCTTGCCTTGAGAAGCATACCTTCTTGCCATTATTACTCGATTCCATACAACACCTTTTTGGTGGGCCTCCGCTTCTCCACACCACCATTTCTTATTTTTACACGTGCTCTTTCGGTATTCCAAGCTTGGATTCCAGTGAGGCATCTATTATTTGCAACACACCCTGTGTTGCGACAAAGAGTAGACCCTACATTTCTCTACATCTCCATCTGTCAGTAGCCCCTACATTTCCACATGTTTCCATCTGTCAGTAGCCCCTACATTTCCATACATTTCCCTACATTTCCATCTGTCAGTAGCCCCTACATTTCCACATATTTCCATCTGTTAGTAGCCCCTACATTCCCATACATTTCCATACATTTCCATCTGTCAGTAGTACCTACATTTCCATCTGTCAATCAACATTGCAGCCAGCCTGGGACCGGCAGCAGATCACCTGGAGGCGCTTGCAGAAAGAGACAGAGAAGAGGCAAAAGCAGGGGCTGGAGGTGCGCGCGGGCAGATAATGAAAAATTAGAGTTAATGCAGAGCGTTTGGAGGTACGTGTAGGCAAAAAAAACGAGGATCAGGCAAAGCGAGGATCAGCCAATAGCAGAGGCTGGAAGTGCGTGCGGGCAGAAAAAAATTAGAGTTAAAGCAGAGCGTGTGGAGGACGTGTAGGCAAAAAAGAACGAGGAACAGGCAAAAGCAGAGGCTGGAACTGCGTGCAGGCAAACACCAGGCCAGTAAAAGGGGGGGCTAATTTTTAGACTGGTGCCGCCTGCCCTCTGTTCGTGGAGCTTTTCAAAAGGCCACTTTTAATGCTTGAATCAGGTATAGCCAATCCCATATGAATAACCTGTTTAGTTTTGTGGGGAGGGTGTTGCAAATTGACGGCCAAACTGCCATCTGAAGATAAATAGGAAGATAAATAGGTTAGTCTTCAGATCTCCGATAGGAGCAGGGTTGAGATCTGAATGCGCTTTTGTGATCAAGCTATAATATTGAACTTGTTGAAAAGTCCCTGGCATAGATCACTTTTGCATATGATGCATAAAGATGCAGAGGGATTGGTGCAGCCTAGTAAGCTAAGAACATTGGTGAATTTCCTGAGCAAATTTGCCCAAATATTTAGCAGTGCGAGGAAAAGATGGTGCTGCGTCTTGATAGTGTGAGAATTATCGTTTGGCTCGATTCCTTGATAAGTAGGAGGGGAACTACACTTGTGGCAACACCTAAAAGGCCGACTTGAGAACATGCTGCATTGAAATTGCAAAGAAACTCTTGACTGAACAGAGAAAACGAAAGGAAACACTGGACAGGCTAAAACTCGAACCTCCTAGAATAGAAACGACAGCTAGGCCATTGACATCTTCCTGTTGCTGATTTCCGGAGGTGCGGGAAAGCAAGAGGGGGAAAATTTAAAACCTAACCTACTGATTATGCCTAAGCATAACAGAGATGGATTGCACAGTGTGCCAAGACGGCACAACTGAGATTTAATTACACTATCCTCCAGGAAGTCCAGTCGTTCTGCAGGCGCAGAGTACTCAGTAGTTTTAATTATTGCCTTCCTTACTAAGTAGTACTATAAATTGTGTTAGTTTCACTTCCTGCCTTGTTCTTTCCTTGTATATAAAGCTCAACTCCCTGGTTTAATATTATTGTCTCACACGCACCCAGGCAAAGACACAAAGGAGGCGTTGACAGAGCAGTTGCAGCATCGCATTGGAGACCAACCAGAGATCTCGCCTTCCAAGGATGGGCACTGGAAGTGATAAATCGTCCTGTCAACATGACGATTTAGTTACCTGTTGATCATTTATGGCAATCCTAATACTGCACAATATTACTGAGCTACAGCTGAATCATAATTTTTAATAAATTTTCACAGATTTTTCTAACAGCGATGCTAAACTTGCACATCAGTAACTGACAAAGAAAACCATTCTGGCTGTGTCATCACTACCAGCGGATGCACATTATTAATGTGGCTGTTTCCTCTGTGCTGACAGCAGCAGAGTAGATGATGTGTCTTGTTGCTAAGAGCATGGTGTTTTCATGGTAAATGGGATGGCAGATGAGAAACCAGAAAATTGGGAGGAGAAGGCGTTGGTGTTTGCCCCATACACTTTGTCCCTCGGGTGCTCACTCCAGTAATGGGGGAATTTGCGGTCATGGTCAAGGGGGGATGCCATTTATTATTTAGTGACCAGGGCCCACTTTTGAAAAGCGGCGGTGAGTGGGAGGGGAGTATCCGTGCGAAAGAGTCTTTTTTTTTGGTCCTATGTTTAGAGGTAGAGGTGTCTTTACGTGCAATGAGGCCTACAAGTTCTGATGCAAAGCTAAGGGAGGAGGTTGGACATGATCGTGTAGACCGCTGCATTTTGCCATTTTCAAGGCCTTTCGTAGTATGTTGAGGCGCTTGGGAGTAAGCATACCTTTACACTTTCCCTCGACATTGTAAATACAGGCTACTGTGTCAGTGTACACTTCAGGAAGCGTAGTGTCATCTGGGGAGGAAAGGGTACTCTTTTCTTGATACTTCATGAGATCAATGGTTGGAATCCAGTACTGTAACAAGCATTGTTACATGTGTGGTACTGGAGTTAGTTAGTCTAACTCCTTACTGCAAGGAGGGGATATTATCCCTGGGGAGCTGGATTTCAGCAGAGTTAATATAATAGAAATTACACAATTTCCTGATTTCTCTGCTAGGCAGCAGCTCACAGACACGGGCGAGCTTGGGGCCCGTGTCCTCCCGCTTATTTTTCCACAGCCTAAGGTACTACTGTCGGTACTACACTTAGCGCTGTTACATTCTGGTATCGAAGCCGAGGTTCTCGGTTCGAGTCCTCAGGCCCGCAAAAACGTTGTTTTTGCGCACGCTTTACACTTCGCCGCATAACCTCCGTGGACTCCGTCTAAAATCGTAAGCCTCTATCATGTAAAAACCGTACAGGTTTAGGCTGTTGTGATATGCTTACGAGGACGCAAGCACTTGAGGGTGGGGCGAATGTAACATGCATAAGTAAAGTACAATTTACTTATCGCTCATTCATCCGGTTAACCATTTTGGGCCACTACGCTACAAGTACTCACAATGCCCTGTGGCCGTTATGTCAGCCTGTGGGTTGGTGGGTTGGATGTCTAAGCTAACTTTGTTCCGAAGATCGACATTGTAGGGTTGATACTTGTTTCCCTCTTGGATGGCAGAGAACCCTTGTTTTTGAATATCGTTTAGGTGTTTATCTGGTGCGGGCTGAGATAAGTTTGGCGTGGCGATATGCTCTTCAAACTTATTGAGGCTCTGCTTGAAGCTTTTGCACGTGTTTTGTAGTTCTTCTGGCTCCCAGGTTGGGTTCCATGTGACTTCCACAATCTCTCTTTTTCTGAAAAAGGGTACGGCTTTCCTTTTCATTTTGATTCAGATTGATACAGGCAGGGCAGGCCCATGAGTCATTGGCGTTGCAGCAGCTTGTTTTTAGCAAGCATTGCCAGTGGTAGGTACGGTTGCAGACGTTACAGATGTACATGTCTTTAAAAGGTGAGGATAGGTCTGGAGATTCAAGTTCTAGATGGTAGGAGCAAATTTCGCAGCTTGTGCACTTAATTTGGCTCCGGGCAATAGTCTTACTGGATTTGGGCACTAGTCAAACTGATTTAAAGAGGGGTAGGGCCCATCTTTCAATATTCATGGGGGCATAGTAAGTGTGGTATTGTTACTGTCTTAGGGGTGTATCATCTCTCTCTTTTCTTGGGGGTGAAGAACCTCCAATTTTCTATGTGCAGGATGTCCATATTATCATAGTAGAGTGTGTGTTGATGACCTCTGTGGGTGTCATTGAAAAAGCCTTGTCCTTCTTGTATGTCCAGAGTTTTTGTTGAATATGCGTGGTACGCAGGGGGGTCAGGTTTAGGCTAGGAAGGTTATGGGGTATATCGAGGACTTCACATCTTCTTTTCCTTTGGGATCTGCACTGTGGTGATGGTGCTGGGTGATTTGCAATCTCAAAGGTTGGGTTGTTGTGCATCTGGTAGCTAAGTTATCGAGTTGATGATATTGATATACTGAGTGGGAGGAGTGATTGTTTGTGTGAACGCTTGTGTTGCATGGTGGTTTTGGCTAGTGATTTGTGAGCGTGTGGTGCGTTTGTTTGGCTGACTGTTTGTAGGTTGTGGTTCAGTAGGCTGGATTACTATTTGTGTGTACTGTGTGAATTTAAAGCAACAGTGTCTATGATTTGAGTCAGGGGCGTATGTTGCTGACTTTCTGTTTAGCTGCGTGTCCTCTTTCTGGTACCGGGGAGGACACCATGTGTATGCCGTGCACGCTTTGCTTGCTGTTGGTCTTGGGAGAGAGTGGCCAGTTGGTTAGTGGGTGCAGGCTCAGAGAGACAGGTAATAGCTGTAGTTTATGGCAGTGGCATTGGCGATGTGCTTATAGAGTTGTGGTTCCTTTTTGTTCGGTTGGATACCCTTTGTGAGTAGCGTTTGAGCGCGGGTTTGTAGGTTATAGTAGCTGGCAAAACAGCTTTTGTTTTTGTAGAATTAATGATTATAAAAGTGGCGCCTTGTCCTTAATCAATGTGAGGAGTGGTTCAAACTGCCTATGTTCTATTCCGCTTGCATCGTGAGATGCATAGGGCTCTGTCATTATTACCAAGGAGAACACAACAATTCAGAGAAACCGGAGAAAGGGAGCAAACTAAAGACTAAAATATAAGAATGAGGTGAGAGAGGGGGGGAAGTATGCTAAAGAGAGAGTTGTGTTCTCCAAGGAATAAAAAGAATGGAGAAAAGAAGCAGAAACCTTAGAAAACTAGAAAGTGAGATCATCTCATTTTATACTACACTTCAAGAACCTGAGTTCAGGTGTTTCACACTGAACTCATAAGTTCTATTCCGCTTGCATTGTGAGATGCATAGGGCTCTGTCATTATTACCAAGGCAGACTACAGTCGTGGTTTAGTAGTGCATGGCCCTGGTTGGAAGCAATTTATTGGCAATAGGCCTCTCAATGTACGCGTGCATGGCCTGGCCGCAGACCTCCAGGCTCCATGAGCCTGAAAATTATGATTAGGAACACCCTCCTTGGCAACGAGGGTATCACCCCCAGAGCGAAGGGAGTGCAGGCCGTATCTGTCAGTAAAATCCGCGAAGGACATGTGAGCAAAATCAGCCAAAGCTTGCAGAGCGCAAGCTCAAGCATAGAAGTAAGACCAGGGCTGATTGTGGGGCAAAACTTATCAGAAGAACCCTTCCTGAAGGAGCGAAAAAGGGAATGTGCTTGCCCAGGGATCCTGCCTTCACCAACAAAGATTTCAAGAGAGAGACTGGGCAGGAAAGGGACTTGCCCCAAGCAATACATATACTGAGCCTGAGCGAAATTGGTCATTCTTCCTTTTGGCCAAGAATATTTCTATGTGAGAAGAGTAGAACCTGACTTCATCTGCAAAAATCTGGCAAGCGCAGTCATATCTCAGAAAACCAGAGAAGCAAACCATAATAAACCTTACAATTTGGCGGTTGAGTAGGGTGGACTGGCTTGGATGAAGCAGGAAAGAGACTGTTATTATACAGAGGTCAAGAGACAAGGGAGCTTTTCTGAATTGGCCTCCAGAGGAAAGTGGCCTCTGTGCGCAGGATCTAACCGCTTGAACAAAGGAGTGGCTGGTCACATCATCTAAACCGGCCAAATTATACGCAGTAAAGATGGCTGCGCTTGCTGCTTTGGTAGTAGAGTAGGTCAAACCTCGGCTGAGAGCAAAACGCAGAGACTTCGACAGAAACATGGCAACGTGCATTGGATCAGCTGGCAAGAAAGAAAGCTTGTTTTGTTGACACCAACTTCTGAAACGGATCCAGCGAGCGTCGTATCTGAGCAACGTTTTCTGACAACGTGACTGAGAACTGCAGCTGAAAGTGTACGTGTATTCAGCTTTCAAGGCAGGTGTAGGGCATTTACCAAACAAAAACTTTGAAATATCAGACTCAAGGGTGTCCTGCAAGCATAGGAGGGGATTGGGAATGGTTGAGGAGGGGGTTTAGAGGAGAAGCACAAGACGGCCAGAAAGGTCCAGCACGTGATGAATGCACACGGGGCTGAGGCTGTGCTGGGGTCTGGAGTCTGCAGATTTATTAAGCATGGTAGCACGCAACAACCGTGTACAAAAGGAAACAGTGCTTTCCTTTAGACAGTAGAGGCCACCAAGGGCTAGATGGCCAGAGAGGTAGGACAATGATAGAGGCTGCACTGAATTGCCGGATGATGGATAAGACCGATGGAATGAAGTTGAAAGGTGGGAAGCAGTTAAAATGTTCTGACCAGTCTCTTTGGGCAAGCGCATTGATACCGACTGAACCTGGGCACCGCAACATAGAGTTGAACCTGTCAAGCAAATGATTGGAGTGGCTTGAAAAACGGTCAATGGTAGGTAGGCCCCACTGTGCAACGGCTTTTTGGAAGACATCAGCATTCAGAGTCCAGTCACAAGGGTCTTCAAGGTGGGTAAGGCCATCGGCAACCTTGTTTTGATCACGTGGGACCCATGTGGGAAGCAGGGTAATATCATGTTCCATTGTGAGTGAGATATTTCTGAGTACAATGCTATTTAAGCGCAAGTCTGTACTGCCCTGGCCCATAACTCTGACCACGTTGGAGTTGTCAGTGAACGGACTTGTGCCTAATGATGTCCAAAAAGGATTCGAGACTGTTAAGAAGTCCCCACATTTCTCTCAGTGTGCTACTGGATGTGCCATGCCACAACTCGGGGAGGAAGAAACCTTGTGCCTGCAATTTTTGATTCTCCATCGTGGCACCCCGACTTGTTGCTCCAGCATCACACCATATGGAAATGTCTGAGGTAAAGGGGGGTGGCCAAATCTTTTTGCAAAAATGCGTACGAGACAAGTGAGACCAGTAGGTAAGTTCGTCTCGCAAGCTGTCAGAGATAGCAACGTAGAATTGCAAGCTGTACTGCTGCAGATAAGAGTGGCATTGCCCTGATTTGATGAGAGCAACATGGCCAATTGCCAGAATCACGCTGCTAAGGTGGCCAGCAATTTGCGAGAGCAGGTGCACTAGTACCTTTTGTTTTGACAATGCTTCTGTGATCGGCTGTTGCAAACTCTCCCATCTCTCTTGCGACACTTCAAAAGAACCAGAATCCAAGTCAATGACAAAACCGAGGTGGGTCAGGAGGCGCGTAAATTGCAGATGAGACTTAAACTCATTGATTGACAGGCCAGCTGATCTGAAAGTGTCCAGAACCAACTGCCTGTGTGCTGTAGACTGGGAATCAGAGACCAGGAAACGGAAGTCATTCAAGTAGTTTATAAGCCGGACCCCTCGAAAGCGCAGGTATAAAGAGATGGTTCTCATCGTTCTCATAATTTTTGTGAAGCACCAGGGGGCCGAAGCAAAACCGAAAGGAAGGACTCTGAACACATATAACTCATCCTCCCATTGAAACCCAAGGTACATGTAATATCTGGGATCCATATCCACCTGGTGGTAACCGCTGGCAAGGTCAAGAGAAAACATGAGGTCATCCAGGTCATCCAGGTCAGTCAGTAGATTGAGAGAGTCCATGCGAAAGGAAGGTATCAGAAATTGATTCACGTGTCTAAGGTCCAAGATCAAACGTTGTTTGCCATTTGATCTAGTAACAACGTTCGAGGGGAACACACGTTTGGGCTGGGTATGCCACTTCATAATAGCATTTGCACGGAGAAGGTCAATAATGGAAGATGTGACAAAATCTCTGCAGGCCAGTGCCTCTTTGTTGTTTTGTTGTAAAAAAGGTGGTTCTGGGCTTGGGAGCAAGGACCAAAATAATGGGAAGCCATGCTGCACCCACTGAAGTACCCACTTGTCTGAACAATTTTCCAACCACCAAGAACAATGCCGCTTCAGCCCACCTGAAGACGAAACTGCCGGCTTTGTTGGGCCTGCAATCAAAGGAATGTGAAACGGAGACCCGGGCCCTGAAACATGGGTAGGTTACATATACGTTTTTTGGGGCAAGAAAACTTAGGTTACATATTAAGGTCAAAATGGTAGGCCCTGGGACTCCGTGGTACCTGGCACCTTCCAGGCCTGACCTGAATCAGTTCAAGGATCAAGGTAATTAATGCGTGAGTCCAGGCCTGGCCTGAATGAGATCAGGGATCAAGGGAATTAATTATGCAAATTCAGGCCTGGCCTGGTCAGTTGTGAACATGTGGGCAGGCTTAGGGCTTCCACGGTGCCTGGCACCCTTTAGGCCTGGCCTGGAAAAAATACCTAATTAAGATAATGAATTGCCGGATGTTTGGTACTGGAGAGGAAATTGCTTCAAGAATGAGGGTAGGGATGAAAATAATTAAAAGTTACGTGTGCCTTAATTAGCGTGGAGTGCCGTTAAAATAATTGCAGCCGTTGTAACCTGGCCCACAGAAACGGTTTGCAGCAGATTGGTTGTGACCATGTGTGTGTGCACCAGACGTGTAAGGTGGGCCGCTACAATTCCCTCCCGCATGACCATGAACATAAGGGGGTGGAGCGGGGGGCGGCATAGGAAAATATTGCTGAATAGTAGGGGCCGGATGGAGTGGTGCATTATAATGTTGCTGAGGCATGGAGTGGTTAAAGTCTGAGTGGTAAAAGGTGGACGGCGTTTGGGAAGAAAGGGAACAGGTGCCATACTGACATCACCAGCCTTCACGCCCAACTTCTTAGCGAATTTCTTTGTACTAGATGGCAGGTGACTGTGGTTTAGTGTGCTGTTGAGTTTGTCCCAACCGTATGTCGCTCCAAAAAAGAGATGATTAGATTGCTTCTCAAGCACCCTCAACACACCTTGGATCTCTGCCACCACTTTCTTGGCAGTCTTGTGTGGAGCACCCGCTTCTGGACGTCGTTAAGGTTGGACTCAGCATGCTTGAGTGCCCTGTGTAGCGGCTTGTTGAGCTCAACTAACCTGTCATGCCTCTCTTTTGCTGGACGCTTGTCGTTGAGGTTTGGAATATGTTTGGAAGCCAGCTCCAC
>Ga0307968_1004156_pt1 | contig 11856 bp, 22 predicted proteins | sample OrgLakmetagen650_FD_201834 | JGI IMG/M metagenome (GOLD analysis project Ga0307968, IMG submission 201834) | Saline water microbial communities from Organic Lake, Antarctica - #650 | ecosystem: Environmental > Aquatic > Non-marine Saline and Alkaline > Saline | place: Antarctica: Organic Lake... | reverse complement strand
CAATTGTTCATGTTCATATCAATTGTTCGTGCTCATATCAATTGTTCATGTTCATATCAATTGTTCATGTTCATATCAATTGTTCATGTTCATATTAATTGTTCATGCTCATATCAATTGTTCATGTTCATATCAACTGTTCATGATTGTGCACCACCGTATGTTCATCGTATGTAAACGGTTCTGGCCAACCCTAGTTAAACCATAAATATAGAAATGTCCTGTATGTATTCATGCATACGTGCTATGTCAGGTGGCCATCCTTGAAATGGAGTCCGAGCTTATGGACCTCAAGTTCCAGCTGGAGCGAGAAAGGGAGCTGCGTTTTAAGGCGGAGCAGGTGTGGGTGTTGGTGGGATTGGGGTGGGGATAGGGGCAGAGATTGTTAATCATTCAAATGTACACAAAACCAGCTGCGTTTGAAGGCGGAGCAGGTGTGGGTGTTGGTGGGATTGGGGTGGGGATGGGGGCAGAGATAGGCAATCAATTAAATGTACACAAAACCAGCTGCGTTACGCTTCAAAGCAAAACTCGCACTTCCAGTTTTTCTGGGCTGTGATAGATCAATTCACATAGTTGTGTCATTTATAAAAACCACTAGACCATCTGCACCTGCACTCCCTGCACTCACTAGCCGCCTCATACGCACAACGCACACACACACACATACACACACACTACACACATACGCACACACACACACACTACACACACATACGCAGACACACACACACACACACATATACACAAACACGCAATAAGGCACCTACATCCACGCACATGCAAACCCACAGGAAAAGAAGCTAATGGAGACCCGCCTGCGACGACTGACCAGCCTGTTGCTTGAGAAGCAGCGTGTGGGGGGTGCCCTGTTCCGAGCAAATGCAGACCACTCCATTCAGGTACGGCTTGACCTATTCAAGTGGCATCAGTATCAAGTAGCCGGTCCTTGCTATTCCAGAAGCAGCGTGTGGGGGGTGCCCTGTTCCAAGCAAACACAGACCGCTCCATTCAGGTACGAATGGTTGATCTATTCAAGTGGCATCAGTATCAAGTGACTGGTCATCAGTATCAAGTAGCCGGTCCTTGCTATTTGAGAAGCAGCGTGTGGGGGGTGCCCTGTTCCAAGCAAACACAGACCACTCCATTCAGGTACGAATGGTTGATCTATTCAAATGGCATCAGTATCAAGTGACCGGTCATCAGTATCAAGTAGCCGGTCCTTGCTGTTTCAGAAGCAGCGTGTGGGGGGTGCCCTGTTCCGAGCAAATGCAGACCACTCTGTTCAAGCCTACAAGCTTAAATTTGTCAAGTGGTGTTAAGTGGGTCAAAAGTGGTGTTAAGTGGGTCAAAAGTGGTGTTAAGTGGTGTCAAGTGGTGTTAAGTGGTGTCAAGTGGTGCCAATTGTTAAGTGGTGTTAAGTGTTAAGTAATTTTGTCAAGTGAAGTTAAGTGGTGTTCAAGTATGTCTTAGTTTTGTCAAGTGGTGTTAAGTGGGTCAAAAGTGGTGTCAAGTGGTGCCAAATAAATGTGTTGTTAATTCCTGCTGCTTGAGAACTGTACTTTTGCAAGTGATATTTTTTCGAGCATGCATGCAGGAATCTTATGACTGTGGTGTAATGCGCAGTGTGAGTTGACACTCTGCTGCTGGAGAAGCAGCCTGTGGGGGGTACCGTATCCTGTGAAGAAAGTGCATTGTGACATTGTGACACTCTGCTGCTGGAGAAGCAGCCTGTGGGGGGTACCGTATCCTGTGAAGAAAGCGCATTGTGACATTGTGACACTCTGCTGCTGGAGAAGCAGCCTGTGGGGGGGGTACCGTATCCTGTGAAGAATGCGCATTGTGACATTGTGACACTCTGCTGCTGGAGAAGCAGCCTGGGGGGGTACCATGTGTGTGCATACACTTGGGATATTCAAGATGTGGAATTAAGTCATCGCTAGGGTGTGAGGCACCCCCATAATATAATATAATATTATATCAATATTATATTATATCATATTATATTATATTATTTGACATGATCATGTTATGCAGGCTCCGCATAATATTTTACTTTCCGCATAATTTTATATTTTTGAATGACGTGCAGCGCGCTGTAGACGCCTGTTAGACAAATGACGGGGAAACCATTTGGGATAGAACGGGGCCCAGATGGCAAGTATCAATAGAAGCTCCTGGGGACCGCTGCAACACCGCTGGAGCTCAAGCCGCACCTGGAGCTTAGAAGCAGAAAGACCAATGCAGGCTATGATGCAGTTGCAAGCTAACCTACTCTGAGCGAGCTAACCTGTTCTGAGCGGGAAAACCTGCTCGCGAGGTCCATCATCCACACAGGAATCTATGATTTTTGTGTGATCAGGATCAGGAAGTGAAATTAAGTCATCGCCCTCCGCTTGAGAAGCAGCGCGCTTGAGTGTATGCAGTGTATGCAATAAACCTTTTCTGAGCATCCACACAGGAATCAATGATTTTTGTGTGATCAGGATCAGGATGTGGAATTCTGCCATTGCTCTCCCGCTTGAGAAGCAGCGGGCTTGAGTGTATGCAGTGTATGCAATAAGCCAGTTATGAGCATCCACACAGGAATCAATGATTCTGGTGTGATCAGGATCAGGATGTGGAATTATGCCATCGCCCTCCGCTTGAGAAGCAGCGCGCTTGAGTGTATGCAGTGTATGCAATAAGCCAGTTATGAGCATCCACACAGGAATCAATTATTTTTGTGTGATCAGGATCAGAATGTGGAATTCTGCCATCGTTCTTCCGCTCGAGAAGCAGCGTGCTTGAGTGTATGCAGTGTATGCAATAAACCTTTTCTGAGCATCCACACAGGAATCAATGATTCTGGTGTGATCAGGATCAGGATGTAGAATTATGCCATCGTTCTTCCGCTCGAGAAGCAGCGTGCTTGAGTGTATGCAGTGTATGCAATAAACCTTTTCGGAGCATCCACACAGGAATCAATGATTTTTGTGTGATCAGGATCAGGATGTGGAATTCTGCCATTGCTCTCCTGCTTGAGAAGCAGCGTGCTTGAGTGTATGCAGTGTATGCAATAAGCCAGTTATGAGCATCCACACAGGAATCAATGATTCTGGTGTGATCAGGATCAGGATGTAGAATTATGCCATCGTTCTTCCGCTCGAGAAGCAGCGTGCTTGAGTGTATGCAGTTTATGCAATAAGCCAGTTATGAGCATCCACACAGGAATCAATTATTTTTGTGTGATCAGGATCAGAATGTGGAATTCTGCCATCGCTCTTCCGCTTGAGAAGCAGCGTGCTTGAGTGTATGCAGTGTATGCAATAAGTCAGTTGTGAGCATCCACACAGGGATCTATGTCACTGCATCGGTACGTATATGAAGCGCTCTGCTGAACAAGGAACAATGGCCTCTGCGTTCGTTCTTATGCATTTGTTCCTCAAGCATTCGTTACTTACTAGCAATCCGACACAGATCGTACGTGAGGCCTTGTGGCAGAGTGGTTGTGCGTGGTTGTGCGGATACACTTCATATACGTACCGATGCAGTGACAAACAAAAAAATACACGTCAGGAGCACCGCAATGCTTGCTTGCACGAGCACACACGCATACACATACGCACATACATATACGCGCACACACACGTACACATGCACATACACACAAATACATGCACACACAGGAGTGGGAGGACGAGCAGGCCCCTGCAAACAGAGATAAGGACGAAGCCCAGCAGCAGCAGCAGCAGGAGCAGCAGGAGCAGCAGCATGGAGTACTGAGCGGTGCTGATCGACCCCCTACCCCCCCACAGCAACCCAGCACGGTAAGAGGCTTAGAAGTGCAGGAGGCTGTGCACAATTATTCCAGTGACATGTGTGTAGCTCACAAACACAAACACACACTCACACACACTCACACTCACACATGTGTGTAGCTCACAAACACACACTCACACACACTCACACTCACACATGTGTGTAGCTCACAAACACAAACACACACTCACACACACACTCACACACTCTCACACACACGTACACACATTTACACACACAACACACACAGCATCATGCTGCGTGATTCACGCACGCATATGAGCCCAATATAAACGCACACGCACACGCACACACACACACACACACACACACAAACACACACAGCATCACACACGCACATACACACAAATCACACACACACACGCACACACACACACACGCACACACACAACAAACAACAACAAGGACACACACACACTGCAGTGTCCCGGTCCTTTGGGCGTCGAAGGCCTGTCCTCTCCCCTCTCTCAAGCCTCCCCAAACTTGCGCAACGGTCGCTTCATCCGCCCCAACACACGCGGGAACTCGAACAGGGAGTCCTCTACATCACCCATTCCTTCGTCAGAAACGCCAGATGCTGTACGACAAGAGCAAGGCACGTGTGCTCTTTTGCTTTCATTGTTATGCAGCATGCGACGGACACACACACACAGCCATATGCACGCACACACATACATACAAATGCGCACACGCTCACGCGCGCACACACACACACACATATATACAAATATACTCACATGTACACACACACACACACACATACAGGTGCGCACACGCTCACGCGCACACACACATCTACAAATTTACACACACGTACACACAGATGAGCAGAAGGGAGAGACTCTGGATGTAGATGGCGCGGCAGAGGCCGAGCTGATTGCTCAGATTGAGGATATGCATGGGGATCTGGCGGCTTTTAAAAGTCAGGTATATTTTACTCGTGTGTGTGTGTGTGCATGTCGTGCATGCGTGTGTGTGTGTGTGTGCATGTCGTGCATGCGTGTGTGTGTGTGCATGAGGGTGAGTATGTGTGAGTGTGTGTACGTGTGTATGCGCACCAGTGCGGTTGTTAAATTGCAGGAGCCTCGTGCGTCCTGTCAGTTCCGTACAAGGGCCACCGTTCCACACACATCAGTCGCATTCGCAAGCTCAGGGGTTGTCAGTAGAAGCCTTTTGAGCCCTCAATTCCGTGCAAAAGGCCACCATTCCACAAACATCAGTCGCATTCGCAAGCTCAGGGGTTGTCTGTAGAAGCCTTTTGAGCCGTCAATTCCATACAAGGTCCACCATTCCACAAACATCAGTCAGTAGCAGTCGCAAGCTCAGGGGTTGCCTTTGGCAGAGCTGCCGCATCTCAGCTACGCGTTCTGATACTCAGGTGTATACAAAAGTATGCACGAAAGACATAATTACACATACTCAGGTGTACAAAAGTATGCACAGAAGACATAATTACACATACTCAGGTGTACGAAATTATGCAAAAAAGCACATAATTGCACATACTCAGGTGTACAAAAGTATGCACAAAAGCACATAATTACACATACTCAGGTGTACAAAAGTATGCACAAAGACATATTTACACATACTCAGGTGTACAAAAGTATGCACAAAAGCACTTAATTACACATACTCAGGTGTATATACAAAATTATGCACAAAAGCACATAATTGCACATACTCAGGTGTATACAAAATTACGCACAAAAGACATAATTGCACATACGTACACGCACATACATACAAGCACAAACACACATGCGCAAACACGCATATACATACTAACATGCACACACGTGCACACAGACATACACACACACACACTTACACGCACGCAGGGAGCACGCAACCTGCACACAGTACTGAGGTGTACCAAAGCATGCACAAACAACAAATACACACACACATACTGCACACGCACGTACACATGCACAATCTGCACACACCATTATCACGAGCAAAACACCACACACACACACACACACACACACAAACTCACACACACAGGGTTCGCGCAGCCTGTACCACAGTGCATCCGGGGCCGCTGCCACTCCAAGGCAGCAACAACCTTGGGAGGGTGAGCTGCAGCTTATTTTACTAGCGTGTTTCGCGTGATGGGTAGCTTTATTCAGTAGCGTGTATGGTGTGACGGGCAGGTGTATTAAGGAGCACGTTTGGCATGATGGGCAGCTTTAATTAGAAGCGTCTACGGTGTGATGGGCGGCTTTGATTAGTAGCAAGTTGGCGTAATGGGTAGCTTTATTCAGTAGCGTGTATGGTGTGACGGGCAGGTGTATTAAGGAGCACGTTTGGCATGATGGGCAGCTTTAATTAGAAGCGTCTACGGTGTGATGGGCGGCTTTGATTAGTAGCAAGTTGGCGTGATGGGCAGCTTGCTATTTACTAACGTGTATGGTGTGACGGGCAGGTGTATGAAGGAGCACGTTTGGCGTGATGGGCAGTTTTAATTAGTAGCGTCTACGGTGTGATGGGCAGTTTTAATTAGTAGCAAGTTGGCGTAATGGGTAGCTTCATTCAGTAGCGTGTTTGGTGTGACGGGCAGGTGTATGAAGGAGCACGTTTGGCGTGATGGGCAGCTTTAATTAGTAGCGTCTACGGTGTGATGGGCAGTTTCAATTAGTAGCAAGCTTGGCGTGATGGGCAGCTTGCTATTTACTAACGTGTACGGTGCGGTGGGCAGCCTTACTAAGAGCGTGTTGGGCATGATGGGGAGGCCTACCAAGAGCGTGTTTGGCATGGTGGGGAGGTCTACCAAGAGCGTGTTTGGCATGGTGGGGAGGTGTTCGAGCTAGCACAGCCGGCAGTTCTTTATGCTGGCTCAACCAGCAGCTTTGTTCGCTAGCACAGTTTTGCTAGCACAGTTAACATTAAGTATATACTTGTGGATCTGCAGTGTATGTGTACAGTGTATGTGCTGTGTATGATGCCCTAGCATTATACACAGTGTATGTGCACAGTGTATGTGCTGTATATGATGCTGTGTATGTGCAGTGTATGTGCTGTGTAGGATGCAGTGTATGTGCACAGTGTATGTGCTGTGTATGTGTATGTGTACAGTGTATGTGCTGTGTAGGATGCAGTGTATGTGCAGTGTATGATGCTGTGTAGAATGCAGTGTATGTGCTGTGTAGGATGAACTAGCATCATACACAGTGTATGTGCATAGTGTATGTGCACAGCGTATGTGTACAGTGTATGTGCACATTGTATGTGTACAGTGTATGTGCTGTGTATGATGCTGTGTAGGATGCAGTGTATGTGCTGTGTAGGATGCACTCGCATCATACAGTGTATGTGCACAGTGTATGTGCACAGTGTATGTGCACAGTGTATGTGCACAGTGTATGTGCACAGTGTATGTGCTGTGTAGGATGCACTAGCATCTTACACCGTGTATGATGCACTAGCATTTTACACAGTGTATGTGCACAGTGTATGTGCACAGTGTATGTGTGCAGTATATGGGCTGTGTATGTGCAGTGTATGTGCAGTGTATGTGCTGTGTAGGATGCAGTGTATGTGCTGTGTAGGATGCACTAGCATTATACAGTGTATGTGCACAGCGTATGTGTACAGTGTATGTGCTGTGTATGTGCTGTGTAGGATGCAGTGTATGTGCACAGTGTATGTGCACAGCGTATGTGTACAGTGTATGTGCTGTGTATGATGCTGTGTATGTGCAGTGTATGTGCTGTGTATGATGCTGCGTATGTGCAGTGTATGTGCTGTGTATGTGCTGTGTATGATGCTGCGTATGTGCAGTGTATGTGCTGTGTATGATGCTGTGTATGTGCAGCGTATGTGCTGTGCTGGATGCTGCGTATGTGCAGTTTATGTGCAGTGTATGTGCTGTGTATGTGCTGTGTATGTGCTGTGTATGATGCTGTGTATGTGCTGTGTATGATGCTGCGTATGTGCAGTGTATGTGCTGTGTGGGATGCAGTGTATGTGCACAGTGTATGTGCACAGTGTAAGTGTACAGTGTATGTGCTGTGTATGATGCTGTGTATGATGCTATGTATTTGCAGTGTATGTGCTGTGTATGTGCTGTGTATGTGCTGTGTATGTGCTGTGTAGGATGCAGTGTAATGTGCTCAGTGTATGTGCACAGTGTATGCGTACAGTGTATGTGCACAGTGTATGTGCAGTGTATGTGCAGTGTATGTGCTGTGTTGGATGCTGCGTATGTGCAGTGTATGTGCTGTGTATGATGCTGTGTATGTGCTGTGTATGTGCTGTGTATGATGCTGTGTATGTGCAGTGTATGTGCTGTGTATGATGCTGTGTATGTGCAGTGTATGTGCTGTGTATGATGCTGCGTATGTGCAGTGTATGTGCTGTGTAGGATGCAGTGTGTGTGCACAGTGTATGTGCACAGTGTATGTGCACAGTGTATGCGTACAGTGTATGCGTACAGTGTATGTGCTGTGTAATGTGCTGTGTAGGATGCAGTGTATGTGCTGTGTAGGATGCACTAGCATCATACACAGTGTATGTGCACAGTGTATGTGCACATTGTATGTGTGCAGTGTAAGTGCTGTGAATGTGCAGTGTATATACTTGTGGATCTGCAGTGTATGTGTATAGTGTATGTGCTGTTTAGGATGCACTAGCATCATACACAGTGTATGTGCACAGTGTATGTGCACAGTGTATGTGTACAGTGTATGTGCACAGTGTATGATGCAGTGTATGATGCACTAGCACGCGGGCACTCACACACACGCACACACACACACACATAAACACACACACATACACACACATACGCGCATGTACACATTCATACATACACATTCACAACTCGTACTCACACATGCACACACGCGCATGTACACATTCACACATACACATACACAACCCGTACACACACATGCATGCTGGCATACTTGCACATGCTTGTGCACATACACATGTATGCATACACAACATATGCACACACAGGCACATGCTCACACACACACACGCACACACACACACACGCACACATAAATACACACAGGCTCTGGAGAGAATACTGGAACACACACACCCTCGCATCGTGCTTCCCTTACTGGTTATGGACGTAAGAGGAGCAGCAATGAGGCAGACTGTGAGAAAGACTTTGAGATCCAGGTAGGTGTGTGTGTGTGTGAGTGTGTGTGTGTGCGAATGTGTTCGGATAAACAATGTGATGCATATAAGTGGTGAGCTGCTCATACGGCAGCAAGCACTGTCCTTGTTGTATGAGAAACGTCTGCGCTTCCTGCGCACTCACCAGCAAACTTGTCTCTACCCCTTTGCCAAAAGGGTTACTATCCTGGTATTTAGTTTCTACCACCTTTCATCCAGGGGTACTGTCCTTGTTATAAGACAAAACTCTTCTACGCTTCCTGCACACCCATCAGCAAATTCACCTTTCCACCAGAAAAAACTGTCCTGGTACTAAGTGCTAATTGTCACCTTTCACTCACGCCTGCGGCTTCCTTGTTAGACAACATGCACACACACACTCACACACACACACACTCACACACACACTCACACGCACGCACTCACACACACACACACACGCACACACACACTCACACACACACACGCACACGCACACAGATACAAACAGACACACACACGCACACTCACACACACACTTACACACGTGCACGCAGATACACACACTCACACGCACGCAGACACACACACATGCACGCACGCACGCACACACAAGCAGACACAAACAGACACGTGCACACACATACACACACAAGCAGATATATGCACACACATACATGCAGACACAAAACACACACACACATACACACACAAGCAGATGTATGCACACACATACACACACATGTAGACACAAGCAGACACACTACCTTGAACGTGTGTTCATACCGTCCTTCTGTGTTCCTTTATTGTGTAAAAGAATGATACACACCTAAACTAATTATTTTCACACACATCACACATACAGACACACACACACACACACACCTGAACACACACACCTGAACACACACACTTCCATTACATACCATGCGATGTGCAGGTGCTGCTGGCAGACCATGAAGTGCTGCAAGATCAGATCGTGACTGTGGAGATGAGCAACCAGAGGCTGATCAACAGCAATGAGCAGCTGACAGCAGAAGTTGCGTGGTACCGATTAGAGAACGAAAAGGTGTGTGTGCGTGTGTGTGTTTGCGTGTGCATGTGGGGCTGATCAACAGCAATGAGCAGCTGACAGCAGAAGTTGCGTGGTACCGAATAGAGAGCGAAAAGGTGTGTGTGTGCGTGTGTTTGTGTGTGTTTGCGTGTGCATGTGGGGCTGATTAACAGCAATGAGCGGCTGACAGCAGAAGTTGCGTGGTACCGATCAGAGAACGAAAAGGTGTGTGTGTGCGTGTGTGTGTGTGTGTTTGCGTGTGCGTGTGGGGCTGATCAACAGCAATGAGCAGCTGAAGGCAGAAGTTGTGTGGTACCGATTAGAGAACGAAAAGGTGTGTGTGTGTGCGTGTGCGTGTGTGTGTTTGCGTGTGCATGTGGGTTTGTTTGGTATGGTGTTGTGGTTTATATGTTTATATGCAATCTGCAAGATAAGAAGCATAATGCCAGCTGGAGAACAAAACAGTGTGTGAATGTGTGTGTGTGACTGTGTGTGCGTGTTTGTCTATGTATGTTTCATGCATCGCTTACGTGGCTGCTGATGCCATATAGGGCATGGTTCTTTTTGCAACTATTTGTGCATGTTTGCAGCCACTGGTTCAAAAACAATTAAGCAGGCACTTCCCACAATGAATAAGGAAAAGCAGCCACTTTGGATGGCACCTATAAAAATTGAGTTCAGGGCCCTTGCTAGTGTTTAGGCACACAAAAGGGTCGCACATCATTTGCGATCTGGAGGGAGGCTATGTATTTCTTAGTCATTTGAATGAACTGCAGCATCATCACATGATCACACACACATGCACATGCACATACACACACACATGCACACAGACACCTACGTACACACACACACACACACACACAAACACACACACACACACACACACACAAACACACACACGCACACACACACGCACACACACACACATGCACATGCACTGTGCCTCACAGGAAAAGCGCATCGTGCGCGAGCTGGAGAGTGACATGGTGGAGCTCAGGCGATTTAAAAACGAGACGTATGCGCAACTTGAGGCACTGAAATCTGAGGCCGCCGAGGCCCGGGGACGCAGGTGTGTGTGTGTGCATTTTATGTGTGTGTGTTGTATGCATGCATGTGCTTGTCATCGTATGCGTGCGTGTATGTGCGTGTGGGTGTGCGTGTGGGTGTGACTATATGTTTGCTGTGAGTGCATGCTTGCGTAAATTCTTAATGCTTGCGTTTTCTTAGAACCAGCATTATTTGTGTTATGCCATCCTGCCTGAATGCATGCCTACAATTCCACATCCCCAACGTGGACGCACAAACGCTTATACACATTCACACTCACACACACACACACATTCACACACACACACTTATACACACACACGAACACACACACGCACACACACGGACACTCTCACACACGCACACAGGGCTGCTGCCGGCATCCCCCTGCCCCCCCCACACACCCCTCAACAACCTCAGCCAAACCGCACCAGCATAGGCAACTCCTCGCAAGGCTCCTCTTTTAGCACAGCAGGCGGTGGCTCTGCAGGTGATGCTCATGCTGAACACACAGATAGTATAGCCACACACACACACACACACACACACACACACTCTGCACACATACACACGCATGCAATGACAAGCACATGCATGCAAACACACACACGTGCATGCGTTTGCACACTCACTCAACTCACACACTTACAAACACACACACCCACACACGTGCATGCATATACACACTCACACATAAACACGCACGCACATGCACACACGCACACACATACAAACATGCACACACGTACAAACACGCGCACACATGCACACATACAAACACGCACGCACATGCGCACACTCACACTCGCAAGCAC
>Ga0307968_1004149_pt1 | contig 11865 bp, 7 predicted proteins | sample OrgLakmetagen650_FD_201834 | JGI IMG/M metagenome (GOLD analysis project Ga0307968, IMG submission 201834) | Saline water microbial communities from Organic Lake, Antarctica - #650 | ecosystem: Environmental > Aquatic > Non-marine Saline and Alkaline > Saline | place: Antarctica: Organic Lake... | reverse complement strand
CTCTCAAACACACACACACACACACACACACACACACACACACACACACATGTAAACCCATGCAACACGCACACGTGCGCACACAAGCGTTGGCAGTTGGCACGCCCACACACATCACATTCACACATACACACACAGCAAGCACACAAGGACATGCACGCACATGCACACACATGCACACACGCACACACACACACACGCACATACACATGCAAACGCACACGCATACATACAAGCACACACACACAAACACACACCCACATACACACACCCACATGCAGAGCAATGTAGCCTCCAGCACCACGCCTCCCGTCAGTGACACAGCTGCACACCTGAAACCCAGCACACAGCAGCAACCTGTTGCTACTAGTAGTGCTGCAGCAGTTCCCGTCCCCGCCCAAACCACCCCGGCCAGCCTCCTCAGAATCCTCACAGATGCTGCAGGCTACTCGTCTCCCCTGCCTGCAGAGCCTGCCCCTGCCCCTGCTGACAGGGACAACAGCAGAGGCCCAGCAAATGGGGGCCCGCTGTTCCCTGTTACTGGGAAAGGGGGCACCGGCACCATGAAACAACCACCAATCCACTCCGCCTCCCACCCTTCTCATTTAGCTGTTCCTAGTGTGGCCTCCTCTCACACTTACACCACCGCGCATGGCAGTAGTAACGGGACGTCTCAGCTACCTGGTTTGGCCAGCATGCCAGGAAGCAGGAACAGCAGTAGCGGCAGGAGTAGCATTGCAGCAAAGTCGTTTGGGAGGCAGAGCCAGATCCTGGGGCACAGGCTTGAAAAGTTTAACAGGCTCTTGTCCGCACCTGTGGTAGGTGTCCCGCCTGCATTTCGTGTGCATGTGTGTGTGTATGTGTGTGTGTGCGCTGATCCGTGCAAGGCAGAACAGGGTTTCAAAGAGCTGAATAAAGCTGGCGATTTGACCCTTTTGGCTTAGTGGGTGTATAGAAGCAAAGTTTTTTCTGTGCTTGGCTTTTTAAAAGTAATTTTATGCAACGACAGACCTCTCCTGTGGTGCACTCACAAAAATACACATGAGCGTACGCACACTCACACAGACACACATACACGCTCACAGTGCTTCAATTAATGCTTTGTGCCCTGCGCTGTGCCTCCAGGTCGACCTCGCAGCGTTACGTGAGCTGTCGTGGTCTGGTATACCCCACCACCTACGGCCGCACTGTTGGCGACTGTTGGTGGGCTACGCCTCCCCTGATCAGTGAGTTGTGTGTGTATGTATGCGTGTGTGTGTGATTGTGTGTAGGCCTTTGGTGTGTGGGTGTCGATCTAGGGTATGCATGGGAATGTATGGAAATGTGAGATGCGAGGTCATATTCATTCAGCAGATCAGATATTCTGGTGCTTCAAATCCTGGTAGCAGATTAGTGCATGCAAGTTCCTGGACTTCACGATCGCTACTCCAGAGGGCGTCTTTAGAAGGTGCTTTACATTGGGTCGGCCAGATCCGTATGAAAGTTTTTTGTCGTTGTTTGTGTGAGAGTTTTGTATATAAACCACGTAATGTGTTGGTCAAAAAGAAGCTGGCCAACCTCGCATGGATATTGGAATGCAGTGTATGGGAAGGAGAATAATCCTGTGTGCATCCATTACGCGATCGAACGCACCAGAAACGTGGTTTAACGCGCCACCCAGAAATATGTCTGATCACTCTTTTTTGCTCGCATTTAATTCAAGAGGTTCCTAACTAGCTTTTGTAGTGTCTCTTTCTGCGGTCACACCTACATAAAACGTTTCCAATGGTGGTTTGTATATCTTTTTTTGTGACTATTGACGCATTCACAAGTGGGCAGCGCAGGGCTGTGTACGGCACAGCATCACTGAAATCTAGACCAAGCTTCAGAATAGTAGACGTTAAATGTCTGAACATCCCCTTTTTGTTTTGATTGCACGCAGGTCCCAGCAGACCAAGCTGTTGAAGGAGCGGCGGGCTGCGTACACGCGTATGATCCCTGAGTTGTATGACCTGTCTGATGCAGAGCGCAACGAGGCTGACAGGGCAGCATTACGGCAGGTGAATGGGTGGCAAGGGAGATGTGAGGCAGGAAGGGCAGCAAAGCAGACAGTGCGGTAGACAGGTGAGGCAGGCAAGGCCAATAGGGCAGCATCACGGCAGGTGGCAGGTGAGAACAGGGTGTGGGGGAAAAGTGTGAGTGTGGGTTAAGATGTCACTGTGTGAGAGGTTTTAATGGTAAATATTTGAGTGGAATACAGGGAGAGAAAATAAGGCTTAGGTTTTAGCTGTTTGATCGCAATTGCTCAGTGCAAGCAACTACCTCTCTAACCACAACACTTCCAGTAGCTAGTGGCCTGTGTGCCTTATAACTGTCACTAGTATTATAAAGGAATGGGTCAAGTGCGCTGTTTTGCTGGCGTAACTTGCTCTGTGTGTGTGAGGTTGCACCTGTCTAAACGAATTTGGTTCCCTTCTCCATGCAAGAAGGCTCTTGCGGGGCGTGTGTGCAATGGGAGTATTTCAGGCATTTGCTGGCTGTTTGTGTGCAGGTCATTGTGGATGCTCCTCGCACTGCGCCCCACGTGCCGTTTTTCCACTTTGCCTCGGTCCAAAAAAGCCTGGAGCGCCTACTCTACATTTGGGGCAATAGGTAATTTGAGTCAGCCCTGCTGAGTTTGTCTCTTTGATTGAGCTTGGTGGGTGGGGTTTAATTCTTGATACCATACTTACCGTACTTACTTCGGAGCCCAAAACTCATAGAAGTTATAAGTAACCCCGGGTAGCCTCGGGGACCCTTTTAAGAAATATTTTAGCCTTTAGCCATTCCCGCACTTTTCGGTTGGGAGTTTAGCCCAGCGGTCAAACGTGTGTATGTGTGTTACCGTGCCTTTCCTATATCAAACCGGTTAAATAACATCTTTTGCCCATGGAATTGATGCTGGCATTGTTTATAGCGGTATTTTGAGGCTCTGGGGTTGTCCGGGATTGCCAAAAATAAAGTTTGGCAGGTGACTGATTGGTGATGAGCGGCTCCCCGGGGCCTCCCCTTGCCCCCCTCGCTCCCCTCCCAGGCCCAGCCCCAGCCCCTGCCCCAGCCATGTCAGCAGCACCTGTTGCCTCCCAAGGGGTGTACCAGCGGAAAGCAAGCAGCTTCAAACCGGCAGCGAATGCCGACCAAGACGTTAAAGATTGAGGTTTGGGTTGCTGGTGTGGAGGTTGAGGATGAGCAAGGTGCAGTGGTTGCACATGCAAGCACAAGGCAGCTCAGCAGTTGACAAATGCCCAGGTGGGGTAGCTCATGCAGAGAGGTCACGCACCCAGGCCCATGCCCAAGCTGCACCATCAGCACGTGCAAGCACAAGCAAGGCACACAGTGGCAGCAGCAACAGCTACAGCAGCAGCAGTGAGGAGAGCACCAATACACACACAAGATGCACACGCACAAACGCGCATGTGCACGCATACGCACACACGCACACACACTGGCTGGGCTAAATGCCCACCGGAGTTGGTGCGGGAATGGTTAAATATTTCTTGAAAGGTCCAGGTCAGTTACCCGGGGTTACTTTCATTGTTTATGAACTTTGGGTTCCGGGGTGTATACGGTAAGGTACAGTAGTATGCGCGTGCGTGCGCATATACATGTGCTTGTTTACGTGCATGTGTGTGTATGTGTTTGTGTGCGTGTGTGTGAGAGAGAGTGTGTGTTGATGTGTGTTTGCGTGTGTGTAGTGCGTGCGCGCGCGTGCACATGCGCTTGCGGTTGCGCATTCAAGCGCGCGTGTCAGCTTGTGCACGTGTGCGTGCCTGTATGTACCTGTATGCCAGTGCGTGCATGTGATTTCCTGTGTGGCTTGTGTGTGCATGATCATGGTAGCAGGGGCAGCTGGAGCTGTGACTGGGTTGGGAGGGGGGCAGAGACGGTTGAAGATCCATCCCCTCTCTGTTCGGCCACCCACCAAACTTTATTTTCGGCAACACGGGGCAACGCCGGAGCCTCAAAATAAATATATAATAAACGATACCAGCATCATTCCGGGCAAAAAACGTCATTTACCCGGGGTGATACAGGGGAAAAAATGGTATGCTATTAAGGGTGTGCCAGCCTCTAGTAGAGGCTCAATGAGGTCGAGCCTCGTCAAGCCTTGACGTCACTGCTGTCAAAGCCTAAATGGCAACTAATGTGTCCATTTTTGGGGGCTATCAGGAGAAATTCCCTGAAAAATCATAAAAGTCGGGAAAATTGACCGCATTTTTTGTAATAATACCCAAATTTCCTCTTTAACCGTCAGTCGACTGGACGGTCTTTTTCTGCGGATTCCTCCCTCGCCTTTGCACAGATGCTGGTAAAATCTACACAGAAACTTTGACGGCGGGATCCAAAGCGTGGGTGCCGAGCTTCGCGGCGAGCTGTGATGGTCGAACTTTTGACAACAATAAGGGCTGGAAAGTGGCATGTTGTGACGGCGCCAAAATGCAGAACTTACCGTTTCACCTACGTTATTGAACAGGTTCAAGAATTGTGCAGTTATCATGCGCCGTCATTTTCTGTGGCTGCATGGAGACCGACGAGGAGGAATCTATGGCCGGCCACTTTTTGATGCAGTTTAATGCCTCTATTATGAACTATTATTCTACAGCGCAGTTACGAGCTTGAATGAATGTTGGAAAGCTCTGGCAGTGACAAAGGCATAAGCGCCCCATGCAGAATTTGGCCTGGAGGACTGTAGCGTCTTTGCGTCTTTTGATATGGATGCCTGGACTGTTTTGCAAAATCCGGCAAGGTCAAAGGATGTATTTGGTAGGTTCTGACATTGATTAAAGGCAGTGGAGCTTAGTGCAGAAGGGGTTGGACACATGGACAAAGGTCTTCAGGGTTGCACAAACAGGCAATGAAGGCGTGTCAAAAGGGAAAACACAAAGAAACATGAATCCTTTGTTGGGTCGAAATTTGGTCGGGCGGCACGCCCCTCTATCATCAAATATCATTCAGAATATATGGAACCTATTTCCGGCCATTTTGCTGTGCGTATGCCTGTCCAGGCAATGCACCATGAGAGACTCTACAGTAGAGATTCTCCAAACACTTCCTACATACTTTTCCGTCCGGTGTCTTCACAAATAATTATAAATAAGCTCTGGAAAAATTCCGGCTCAATCCATGCAAGCTTCAGAAAATAGGTTTTCTAACCATAATGCACCAACTAGGGCCTATGTCGACGAGCCTTGCCCTCGACGAGGATTTGTCGAGCCACGCTGGCAAAACCGTACACCCTAGTTATTCATGCTTACTAATAATCTAATAGTACATCACGGGTCTGGTGCTCCTTTCTGGGTTACCCCGAAAACCAAAGAGGCCGTGAGTCCTTATCTGTTTGCTACCGTAGCTCCAATGCACGCGTATGATACGATACGCCAAGCAGTCCAATGATGTGCATGCCTGTTATTTCTGAGATGCATTCTTACTTAATTGGGCTTCTAAGGCTTCCCTTGGCAGGCTTTACACGCCCTTTCATGTGCTCAGACGTGTCGAGCGTCTTCTAGGAAAAGAGCTAGGAGACAGGATACATTGGATCACAATGATATAACAGCATACAACAGCTACCGCAGCACACACAGATCTCAATGCCTGTGCGCAATTTTGCCCCTGTGTGCCTCACAGGCACCCTGAGAGTGGGTATGTGCAAGGCATGAATGACCTGGTCACCCCCTTCTACACGGTGTTTCTGAGCGAGCACTTGTGTGAAGACATGGATGCGTGGCAGCCTGACAACCTGCCGATGGTAAGGCGTGGAACACAGCTGCGTCTTTGTGCATGTCTGCATTGATACCCCTTTTTCAGTCTCGGTGTGTGTGTCTGTGCGAGATTGACAGTGCCAAATAGTTTTCTTATTTGAGTGCAAGGAAAGTATAAAAAAACGAAAGTCCACGCATATCAAATGAAATTGACGGAGATGTGATGAACTCCACTCACTGTCTAAAATGTAATTCACACCTGTTTGGCTTCCCAATGCAGTCAGGTTTGATATTTAGATGCGTGTATGTTGGCATACAAAGGTGCAATTTTGTACCTTTTCTGAAATTTGGGTATCTTCGTTTATGCATGTATCAGGCTTGAGTACAGAAACACATATGCACAAACATAGCAGGCAAGTACTAGCTCCTCCAGGTAATGAAAATAATGCTTTTAGCCAGGCAAACAGGTGCTGCTTTGTCAGAAAACACCAGGGATGTACTGGAAATTATATCAAGGGAGTAGCATCGTAGCATCCTTGTTTTGCCTTGTGACAGACCTACAACACACGTACACATACATACACCACATACACACAAACGGCTGCCTGCCCGCAGGACATGATGCTAGACGTGGAGGCGGACTGCTACTGGTGCCTCAGCAAGCTCATATCTGGCGTCCAAGACCAGTACACATACGCACAGCCAGGCATACAAAGGGCAGTGTTCAAGATCCATGAGCTGGTTGGGTAAGTAGCAGGGCGCTGGACAGCAAAAAGAAATGAAACTTATTTTTGCTGGTCATCTAGGTTTCAGCTTTTTAAGCATCTCAGGCCAAATTTATGTCAAAATGTGATCATCATCGTGTAGGGGTTAAGTTTTGGGTACGCAGTCGCAAGTGCAATTGGTTGCTCACTAGGATTTCCGTAGGGAGTAGGAAAGACGATGCCATCGCCCATTCTTTCATTACATAACTTTGTCAATGACCATGCTCCAATCCAGGCTTGTGGACAAGGAACTGGCAGCAAAGATGGAGTCTGAGGAAGTGGATTACATCCAGTTTGCCTGGCGCTGGATCAACTGCTTGCTGCTGAGAGAGATCCCCTTCCGCCTTTCTCTGCGACTGGTGCGAAGCAGTAGCATCACGACCAGGGCTGTGCAAAGACGGTGTAACGGTACGGTCTGTCAAAATACGGTCTGACGGTTGACGCCGTGAATGACGGTGTCAGACCGTTATGACGGTGCAAGACGGTACGGTTGACGTACAGTCCAAAATATTGCAAAAAGGCCAAAAATGGCATTTTGACCCCAAAATGGCCATTTTGGCTCTTTTCTCCTCATTGTTGCATGTGTCTTATTTGTGCAAACAAACGATTGGTATAATAATGAAAGGAAAAGGAAAGGAAGAAAGATAACAAAAAGCAGGGATGGGTCATACGGACTTCTGAGACGTCCCATACGGTATAATACCCTATTAATACGCAATACGCGTATAATACGAAAACTTATTTATGCTATTTTGGGGGGTACCCTGGGCTTGCACCAACCACCCTCCAACCACCACGAATTGTCCCCCCAGCCTCCAGAACATTATAATGCCTCCTGATAAAGACCCTGAGTGGCATCGTGTTGTTGTTATGGGACAGAAGGGGCAAATTTACGAGATGCCAGATGCCAGATGCCAGACTTCCGCGATTTCAGCAGCGGTGCCCCCCGCATCCGCGAGCACTTCATGAGGCAGAATCCCAGCGGTGTAGCAGCATGCAAAGCTGACCCGGCAGGAATCCTCAGGGCGTAGTCGCAGCGCTCGCATGGGAGAAATTGCCGACGCTAGCTCAGAGGGAGGAGATGCAGGAAAAGAGAGGCACCTGCACAGGACTACAGCAAGCACATCGGCAGCAGCATCTACACAGTCATTGGACACCTGCAGCAAGAGGGCAGTGACCAAGCCTTGTGTGCATGCAGCTGTTGCACAATTCATCTACGCTACAGGCACCACCTTCTGGGTTGTGGTAGCAATAAGCAGTGATCATGCTATGCTCTGAGGGGCTGGGAGTTCCTCTGGGGGGCTCTAGAGGGCCTGGGAGTGCTTCTGGGGGGCTCTGGGGGGCTTGTGGCTGCAAAATTCGTTAAGTGCCCAAAATCGTATTATACGGAGCAATTTGAAAAATACGGTTAAATACGTGATAAATACGATACGACGTATTATACGCCTATGCCGTATGACCCATCCCTGACAAAAAGTTTGCGTCTTGAGCAGGATTCGAACCCTAGTCTCAACTTTCTACAGCAAAAAAGCAATTGACGGTGTGTTTAAACATTTCAGAAATATTCAGTAGAATCCCGTGAGAAAAGAGACGCTTTAGGGCAGGTGCCACCTGCAGGTGGGCAGGTTCCCTATTAGACACCTCCAGCTCTAACAAGGCACCTGAGCACCTACAGGTGCCTTGTTGTGAGGCCTCAGTTGCCACCTGAGCCACATGAGGTGCCAGTGACGAAGGATCCCGGGCCAAGGCACCTGAGCACCTGGGCACCTGCGGTGCAAGAATCCCACCTGAGCCCCACCTGAGCCATCTGAGGTGCCGGAGGCTTGAGAGCCCAAGCCAGGGCACCTGAGCACCTGGGCATATAGGTGTAGCAGCGCGCTGTAAAAGGCATACTTATGATGTAAGATTAGGGTTGTATTCCTATTTGTATCGTTACATATCCCACCCTCTTGTGGCTAACGTCCTCGGTAGACAATTCACAACTCACAAATCCCTTAGGATTTCAAATGAATGTTTTCACTGCACTTCGGGACTACTATAATCAAAAACTGCGTGCGCCCGAGTTCAAGCTGGGGACCTCACAGAGTGAGGAGCACCCAGACCAAAGCTTTGATACCAATGTAGCTGTGCATTGTATAAGGCATACTTGAGATGCTCGATTCGGAATTATATCCTTATATGTATTATTACATACGGTACAAGAATTCCACCTGAGCCCCACCTGAGCCACCTGAGGTACCAGTGACGAAGGATCCCGGGCCAAGGCACCTATGCACCTGGGCACCTGCGGTGCTAAAGTCCCACTTGAGCCACATTAGGCGCCATAGGGTTGGAATCCCTATTTTCATAAATGACGTCTCCCCTAAACTCCGGCCGCCTTGCGGCAGCCTCCGTAGGTGTTTGGCAAGTGCTTTCCTAAATTATAAATGACGTTGTCCCAAAACTCCGGTCGCCATGCGGCGGCCTCCGTAGGTGTTTGGCAGGTGCTTCCCTAAATTATAAATGACGTGGCCCCTAAACTCCAGCCGCCTTGGTCCTCTTCAACCCCTACGCTCACTCATCTTTCCCCTGCCACACAGCATCCCCTTCATGCGTGCCAATCCCCCTGTGCATAACAGCTGTGCCCCTACTGTGTCCCCACGACCAAACTGTGAGACCATAGCAATCTTTGGCCTGCCGACCGGCCTTTAGATGGCTGCCTCCTCCGCCAGCAGCTCAGCCCGTTCTGCTTTTGCTTGCTGGCTCGGACAGTTGCCCTGCTGCTCGGCTGTCGCTGCGGCTTGCTTTCTGGAATTCCCCCTCGGGAGCAACCGGTGCTCGGGCTGGGGCTGCTGCTGCTGAGGCTGAGGCTTCCTGGTGCTTTGGGACAGGGGACGGGGCGGGGGTTACCTCTCACTGTTCATGACCAACAGCGACCCAAAAAGGATTATTTCACCAACCCCGCACAACCCTGCAAAATCGCTATGACGGTGTCATTGCACAGCCCTGATCACGACCTAAATTATTTTAATATTTTCCTGTTTCTTTAAGAGACATGGTGGCTTGAAGCAAGGTCAAACCTAGCGTGCACACCTGTCCGCGTGCCCAGACCACTGGATTCAGGGCTTCTTCAAGCCGCCAGTGCACATAATATTGCTTTCTATTGCTTTTCAACCGTGGTGGAGGTGTAGGTAAAGTAAACGTGTATTCCACCCAGTGCGTTAGTTTAATGCTAGGGACAGCTTTGTTTTGAATTGTGCACGCACATTTGCCAATATTTATCTGCTCTTTAAATGACACCTGTGCACGGCTGCAAAGAGGTTTTCATGTTTCTTGTCGTAATAATGTAATTTAAACCCCTCTTTTCCTCAGTCCTCAAAGGCTTCTTGCATGTGTTGAATTGTCATGAGGTTTACCGAAGCTCTTTTGCTTGATGAAGAAGCTGCTTTGTCTGCCCTGGCATTAAGTGGCTAGCAAGCACATTCACACACACACACACACACACACACACACATCATTTTTGCACGCCCAGTGGGACACGTATTTGGCAGAGGACACCCGCATGTGTGAGTTCCTAATCTACGCATGTGGCTCCTTTTTGGTACAATGGAGCAGGGAGCTTATGACCATGGACTTCCAAGAAATGATCATGTTCCTCCAGGTGTGTTTCTGTGTTTCAATTGTTTGATGTGCATTTCAAGATTTGTCAAGGAAGTGGTATAAGGGGGTTAAACCACAAAACTGGGGTCATCGTAAATGGGCTGAGGATCAAGAGGGTCTTGTCCTGTAGCAAAGGAGTTCGCGACTCTTGCTTTTTTAGGTGTTGTTAAGTGATCAGTGTTGCGCTTACTGTAGGCTTTTTTCTCTTCAAGACCAAACGTAACGCTTAATTCTATACAATTAGCTGCTGTAATGGTAAATTCTAGGTTGCTCACCCTTGAAAAAGGAATGTTGCACTTTCGCGTCGGATCCTTTGGGCACTAGGATTTGATACCTCGGCTTGGACGTAGTGTCTGTTATAGTTAAGGGGAAAACCCCTCCATCTTTGCAAGTGGTTGCTTAAATAAAAGCAAGGCCCTCTTCTCATGTGTACTCAACGGTCATGTCACACGTCATTGTGCACTTGCCGAGCTTTTATTGTACACACCCATAATTGCAGAGGCCCCCTACCTCAGGCTGGGACGAGACAATGCTTGAGGTGGTGCTCAGCAGGGCTTTCATGTGGCTCAACATCTGGGATGGCAGTGCCCTTAGGCAGCCGATGCGGCCTGAGCACTATATCCATGGCGGGGCCCCTTCTCCCCACAAGAAATGATTCCTCCTCTCAGGTTTCCTTGACTCACGGGCTCTAGGGTGGCAGAGTAATTCTTGTCGTGCTTACCTCCTCTCAATTATATCCGAAGTGCAAAAGTTGCAGGGAAGCCATTCCATAAATTGGGCACAAGGGTGAAGGTTTTCGCAGGCGAAACGAGACGCTCCTGTCTGTCGCGTTCAACTCAAGCGCTAGTTAGATTAATGCGCCCACAAAATGGGAGGATATGGAGTGAGGTTTGCTGCGCCTCCTACTATGCTGCTCTCCTGATGCTCTGCTGCTTTGTGCTGCCGAGCTTGCTCAAGTGGGATTGTGTGTGTGTGTGCTTGGTGTTTAAGGCTGGCTGGAGCCTGGTGTGGAATGCTTGCTGGTTGCTTACCTTTCTCTCTTGCATTCGGCAACTGACCTGTTCGTCTGAATTGACGTGCTCTAATCGACCTTTATCTCGGCAAAAGATTATAGAAGAGAGATTTACTTGAAATTTAGACAGTTGCAGACTCAACTAACACCCTGAAAAGTTCCTCACACAATAGTTTAACAAAGAGCAAGGGCAACATAATCTCGGGGAAAGCAGGCTAGAACACTTTTGACCCAGTCATACATCTCACACGAGGTGATGACCTGCTGCACTTAAGGCTGCGGCAGTACGCAGTGCGCTGCAGCTAGGGCATATGACATGTCAGTCCTTTTGCCATATTTTTGCAGGAAACCGTGAGCAGTAGGTACTAGCACTCGGATTTAAAACTTGAACTTGCTTTTTACAAATTTCCAGCCTCCTGCCCTTCTTGGTGGTTTATTTGCTCATGGGGGGCGATGTATGAGCACCTCCGCGTGGTGCCCCCTGGAAAACGCCTTCGTGTGCCTTCGTGCACACGCCCGGACATACTCGGGAGCGGCTAAGACTCATACTGCGGAGCAACACGGCAGCCCTCAGTATGGTAGCCGTGGCAACAGTCACAACCAGGGACCGGCTGTAGCTTGCGACCTGCTCCTGGCGAGTTAGGCACCGGCTCCCTTCGCGGCCAGGCATGCCCTGGCTCACGGTTTCAATTGGCAAGTTGTGGAGGACAGCATCGGACTGGTCTGCTGTAGC
>Ga0307968_1004148_pt1 | contig 11868 bp, 13 predicted proteins | sample OrgLakmetagen650_FD_201834 | JGI IMG/M metagenome (GOLD analysis project Ga0307968, IMG submission 201834) | Saline water microbial communities from Organic Lake, Antarctica - #650 | ecosystem: Environmental > Aquatic > Non-marine Saline and Alkaline > Saline | place: Antarctica: Organic Lake... | reverse complement strand
GGAAAGGAGAGGGTCATGGGCAGTTGAGTTCAGAGCATCTCCCCTGCCCTAGTGTGTGTGTGTGCCTGTGTGTGTTTGTGTGTGTGTGTGTGTGTGTGTGTGTGTGTGTTGAGGAATTTTGTAAAAAAAACATTAGGCGACAATCAAGTCCGTGACAACGGATCTTGTAGCTCGTTTAAAATGACTTTTGGTTGTATTTCATTTTAATAGGCAAAAAGCAGCGCCCAGTATAATTCCACTTTCGAATTGTCATTTTTCCAATCAGAGTTCTGACTTTCTGGGGATTCAGCATTTGAATTAAGGAACGCTGTTATTAATCTACAAGGCGTGTATTTCACTGAGGATGTGCCACAGTCAGAAGCCGTCGTGGGTTGGAATCTAATCCGTGTTTGTGTGATCAAACTGAACAGCGCAGGATGTGAAGGAGGTAAAATGGCACACATTGAGGACTGAAAGTAGTATGTGTACATATTAATACCCTAAAACCGGGAAGATGTTAGAGAAAATGGGTCAAAACAGGTCATGTCACACACGTACCACGTCCTGTACACCCACTCTAACACCCCCCTTTCTGGGTCGAATGAAGGGCTTAAGAGCTGAAAACGGTGCTCTTTGGCCTCAAATTGACCAATCTTACGTTGGCCCACGTGGAGGTCTTACTAAGCTGAAGTTTACAAGGCAAAACTCCACGCCACGTAGAACTGTACTTTCACATCAGGCACAGGGCGCATCTTCAGAAGGCAGCCGACAAACCTGACCACGCACCCACCCGCCCCACACCCTGCACCACCTCCAGACCAGGTACGGCCTTGACATACTTAAACCAAAGATGTCAGAACCAGTCCTGCCACCCTTACTCTGAAACAGTTCTGGAACACACAAATTGCACTCTAAACAAGATTGCCCGAAAACATCTGATGACCGTTTTGATACAATGGTGTGTGCACTGATGTACCAGCTTTGATTGGCGTGCCTGCATGCTCAGCATTCAGCACAATTTTACAAGCATGCTCAAACAACTCATGCTTGTCCGACCATGCACAGCAGCAAGCATTACCTGGAACGAGTCAGCTAGTTTCTAGGAAGCAGCAACTGCAGCAGCCTCAACAGCAGCAGCATTCGGGATTTATGTTTGATCAGCAAGAGCAGCAGCATTCGGGATGTAAGTTAGATCAGCAAGAACATCCACAGCAGGAGCAGTCACAGCAGGAGCAGTCAGTGCATCAGCTACATCAGCAGGAGCAGCACCAGCCACAACGTCAGGAGCTGCAGGAACAGCTGCACGCATCAGAACAGCAGCAAGCACACCAAGGTCCCAGACAGCTCCCTCCACTGATCGTCCCGACGCTATCTTCTTCCTATTATTCTTTACCCCCCACTTCATCTGCTTTTTCCCCTTCTGCCCTCCCCTCTCAACCCAACCTCATTTCACCTTCCAGCCTTACCCCCCTCCCCAGTGTAAGCCCGACAGCAGCACCCCACCCTAGCCCCCAGATTGTGTCCAACACCACAGAAAGTGACTCTTCAACCTGCAGCATTCCAGAATGGGATGCACCAGGACCAGCACAACCAGCAGCACCTCCAGTGCTCCATCGCGTGCTTCAGTCGACCAAGGCTGCACCTGCCGGATTGCCTGCCGGATTGAACTCCGGCCAGGGCGCAGTGTTGGGCAAGGGCGAGTTCAGCGACATGCAGGTAAATAAAAAATAAAATGGTGCGGCTGGATTGAAGCTAGAAGCATTAAGAACGACAGCGTCTGCTCTTACACCTGAGATGCTGAGGCCCTCAATCCTGTCCTGCTACAAACAACAGGCACTCAGGAAGCAGCCACATGCTGCCAGCGCCAAAGAAGCCTATGCCGTGACCGCAGAAACGAGGAAGGGGGGCGCCAAGCGGCTGCTGATCAAGAACCACGAAGAGCGCCAGCAGGTGTGGGCAAGTTGGGCCAGCTTAGTGGCTGATCTGGATGTTTTTATGTATTGCACAGTGCAAGTCTGGTCTTAACTGGTAAGGCATATACGGATGTGACAAATTAGCTAGGGGGTTCGATGCTGGTGCGATGAGTTAGCTATGGGTTTCGAAGTGTACCCTGTGTGAATGGATGCATTATATCCTGCCCTGTTCAATACAGGGGGGGTTAAATTATCATGTGTTGAGCAAATTTCCAGAGGGGATCAACGGAGGAAATGCCTGAAAATGTGCATTTTTGCATTCAGAAGGCAGCCACTCATAGCCACTTCATCCGATCGACACCATTTTAGTACCAAAGTGTAGCTGGCATTGAGAGCTACCCGAGCATGTGCCCAGTTTTATGTGGGTCGCTTGCGTGCTGAGATAGACTGGATTAAGCACACATGGTGCATGAAAACCCAAATGTGGTGATTACAATGGGAAAATGGCTCAAATCCTCATAAACACCAACCACTCAGCCGTTTTCTTTCATTTTTATTGCAATGATATTCTTTGCTAAAAAGGATTTTATACCATAGATAATATCCCAGATTGGTGCAGTGGGCGATCTGGTATGAAGAATTTGTGGTAAAAAGTGGGGTCCATGTCGCGGGCAATTAGACGTGAGCCCCCCTATTTGCTGATTTCAAGCTCAGGTGCTATCAGCCCTACCTTTGGGTGCTAAACTTAGAATCAGAAAGTTGGGGGCCCCTCAATTCACATTGAAAAACACCCCCATTTGGGGCCTCAGATTACCCCCTCTGGCAAATTTGCATGCTTTTTGTGCTTGCAGTTGATGGGTGTCAGAGACAGGCCTCTTCGAGTGATGGGTGCTGAAGAGCTTAGTTCAGACAGTGCGCAAGAGCAAGCAAACAGAGCTTGCAAGCAGGACCATTCTGTCAACCCAATTGTGGGCAAGAAAGCAGGCGTACGTCGGCCACCGGTAGAGCAACAAGCTTCCGTGCAGCACTGCGATAGGGGTCCCTCTTTGACTGAGGAGGTAGAGCGGCAGCAGAACCTCAAAGTCTTTCCAACCTTTGTAAGCAATCAGGGCAGCCTATCAAAGTCTTTGTCACTGCCACTGCTGCCAAGCATCGTCCGTAGGCCGAGCGAGGCCTCACCCACTCACGCTGGTGCAAAGCCGGGAACAATGAAATCATCCAGGTGACATATTTTCAGAAAGGCAGTAGTAATTTGATTGAAGTGTTAGGTTTGCCGGTGTTAAATTTGGAGGGAATGAGGCAGGGAGCTGTAACTTATCCTTGTATGCTAGGTTTCCTGCTAGGACGCTTTCGGTTTGTACCAAAGAAATGCGTACGTCTTGTTGATGCTCAGTTGCAATGTGACTTCTGAGCGTTGCTGTGCATCAATCATATCCTGCGTGTGATCTCCTTGCTTTTGCAAGTAAGCAAGATTTAGATACGATTATGGATCACCGCCCCATTCAAAAACATATTTAGGAGCGGTCTTCTACCTGCATATATATACAAGCTTAACAAAGTGAACAGAGTGTCGCACTACTCCTTAAAACGCTTGTATTTACGCAATGCGTAATCAAATGCTCCTGTAATTGATGAAAAGCATTGCATGTATGGACATCCTTTGTTCTCAGGCTCCTATCAGATCCTTTACAAAGCTCAATGCAAGCATACCTGCGGAAGGAGAAAGAGCAAATATCTGGATTCTTTGTTTGGATTGCGCCCTTCTCCATTGCTCACGGCCAGGTAAGCGTACTTTGTGATGACAACATGCACCTGTGAAGTGGTGCAGGCTTGTTTGACCTTTGTTCTTAACACACTGAATCTGCATCGAATGCTCAACTACCTTAGCTAACAATGGTCTGTCTTTCTCTACACTTCTCATACCATGCCTCGTTTCATCCTGCTTATCATGCCTCTACATTTTTGCCTGTTTTTAGCAGACCGTCCTTGGTCGACTTTACAACTGACACGTCTAAATAGGAAATAGGGGCTTCTTTGTGCCAAAAGATGCGTCTGCCATGTCTCTCCCACCCCTCAACCTCTTTAATCGGGAACAATTAGCGCTCGAGACGCTTGTGGCAGTTAGCTTGGTTGTTCCAAGCGCAAAACCACGTGTCACAGCTTACAGCCGTTGTCTGTAGCTGATATTCTGATTAATTGCAATGCTATTGCGCCATTTGTTAACATCTATGCTCTGCAATGGTATAAAAGCTTGAAAGCTAATTCCAAGAAAACAAATTGTCTTGTCAGCCTTTACCTTATGATTAAGTTTAGGTCGGGAGCATAGACTAGGTGAGGTTAGACCAATTGAATCTTGCTATTTACAAAGGTTATTCCTTGTTCTATACTGCAGCGTTTTCTATGGCTTGCAGCACAGTTCAAAATACCTCAATGCTCGGGATTTACAATTGTAACACAGCTCAAAGGACAGCTGACCCATGAAGAGGAGCAGGAGCAAGCAAGGGTGGAGATCGCCAAAACAGCAAAGATCATTCGTTGCATAGGGAGAGTGTGTGTTATTCTGGATCCCAGCATGTCAGTCTGTCAGTCAACGTGGATGCTCTACGAGGTAAGGACAGTCAGCAGTTGTGAGTCAAGTTCAAAATGATTTCCTTTTTTTGTATGCCTTTGAAAGCGGACGTAATTGGGACAGGGGCATTACCATACACACACGGTCGTGTACAGAGCATATTTACGCTTCTTCCATCCGGCGTGCCACATGATGTACAGCATGGCTGGTCAATGCCCTCTACTCCCTTTTTATTTTTGAAGAATTGACAAGGGGGGTGTTCAAGCAAAAGTCGAAAAAAAACAATGGGAAAAGGCACATTGGCGCTGCGTATGGTGACTCCTGGGTCATTTTCTCACACAAACCAATGCTGTGCATGAAAACAGCCTGCAGCGCTCAGCAATTGCAATCGAGCTAGCCTTGGATTCCTACCATGTTGTATAATTACTGATGTGCACGCACGTGTCAACTATGAGGCATGGAGCGAGTGCAGGATTTATGAGCAGAATGGTTGGTGCACGCTTCTTGAACTCGACTGTGCGGTTCACTGCTAAAATCTACCATCAATGTCCATGCTTTGCTGATGATTTACTTGACCTATGTGACATGCCTGCTAGTCATGGGTGTTTGCTGAGGTTCTGCCAGTTCCTTTGCCTAGCTGAGGATTGCCCATGATCGCCCAGAGCTTGTACAAACAGGTGTCTGGCAAACAAGCAAAAAATGCAGGCACCACTAGCGTGGATTAGAAAATGATGTTGTAGTATGTTCTGCAGCATGTGTGTGTCAAAAATAGGGACGTGTTTGTGTGTGCCAGCAGGTGTGGATTGCTCTGAAGCATAAGCGGGCGTTGCACACGCTGTCTGTCAACGTTACCAGACCTAATCAGATACTTCACACAACAGAAGGGCCATGCTTACAGGCTGATGACAACGACCAAGAACCTCTTTGTGAGTTGCTGCAGGAGTTTTCAAAGCCTTTGTATAGGAAGCAAAAGGATACTTGTTCAAGTGGGGAGAGTTGCTCTGCAACACGCCAGTCCATTGCAAGCAGCAGACACAACCTGACACAACGACTTTCACTGCTCTTATGCTCTTGCAGCACCAGCGTGGCATGGACGCCTGCTAACAATTGACCTCATGGCTTCAAAGGTATCTACATTTACATCTTGGCTTATAAATAAAACGCAGGGATTCAGTTGTATGTCGAATGTGTGGCACATAAGCTGTGTCAGATGTGTGGCAGATCGGTTGTGTCAGTAGCCTCCTGTGGCAGATAGGTTGTTTCAGTAGCCTCCTACAATCTAAAATTACACAACTGTGATGTGACGTACCACCGTTGTGCTGCAGGCATCACGCAGCTCTCAGCTTTTAGCCTTGCTGGCCGTGTGGATGGCCCACGTGAAGTCTTCCAGAAATAGTATTTCAAGGTTAGTGAGCAGCAGGGGGGATTGGTGGCACCTGGATGATGGAATTAAGGACACGCAGCAGTCTTTTCTAACCCCTCCTACAAAGAAAATACGTGTTTGCCCTCCAAACTGTCTGTTTGAATGCATCTCCCCTTATTCCTTAGATGCATATGTGATCAGACCTTGCAGCAGCCAACTTAGCTTCCGGGCGCCCTCATGCTTCCATTGAGGGTAACACGCAACTCTGTGGCCTAACACATGTGGCCTGTTGATTGCAGCATGGGAAGCGTGGCTGCTCTTATCAAGCAAGGTTTGCAAAGGGCAATGCAAAGAGAAGTGCAGCGGCCTGAGCTTGTGCGCAGCATGTACAAAGGGCTTACCAAATGCTGCCACACTTGGCAGTACAACGCTGGGGTGCAACCTGCTCGGCAGGATCTGAACGAGACGGTTGATGCCTTTCAGGTATGTGGTATATGTAAGAGTGCACTTGAATGCATGTGTCTTATGTGTGTGTGTGTGTGTGTGTGTGTGTGTGTGTGTGTGTGTGTGTGTGTGTGTGTGGTGGTAAGCATGGGTAACTAGGGTGTATGATTTTGCCAGCAAGGCTTGACGAGCGTCGTCGAGGGCGAGGCTCGTCGATATAGGCCCTGATTGATGCATTACGGTTAGAGAACTATGAAACTTGCGCGGATTGAGCCGCAAATTTTTCTGGAGTTTATATCCAAATTTCTGACATAGAAGACTATTCATAACTAATTATCGTGGAGAGACCAGATTACAAAGGGCTGTAGGAAATGTTTGGATAATCTCTCATAGTGCATTGCCTGGACAGGCATACGCGCAGCAGATTGGCCGGAAACAAGTTCCAATTATTTTGATAATACCGTAGGTTCACGATCACTTCGGAAATTGAATAATTATTTGGCAAAAAAACGAAAGTTTTAAATAATTCTCGGGGCTCTCTCCGAACTGAATTCGAAGTGTTAGATTAATTATTTTTAGTGGTTTAGAGCGTTTTTGAGGGTGCTTTTCAAAATGAGCTCCCAGCGTGCCCTGGTTGTAAACCCCTGACCCGTTTTTGGAGCCCCTGTCCCCAGCTGAGAGGCTGGCTGCTCAGCAGAGGGACCATGAGAAGCTGCAGAGGGAGAGGCCGCTCACGGAGCTGGCAGAAGCAAGAAGCAAGGCAAGGGGCGAGGCAGTGATGAAGAGGCCCGTGGGGTGCCCATGCATGCTGCTCGCTCCAAGAGCAAGCCCCCTCCTCTCACAGCCCCTTCATGCCCTTCCTCTGGGGCATCCACACAGAGTTAGTGAAGATGGCAAGTGGGTAAGAGAGGGTTGCTTCTCTGATTGAGGGAAGCACACATGCAAGCACTCAGCTGTGGTTCACCCCATGCAGCCAATGGGCAGTCTGCCCATTAGCCTGCACAGCAGCAGCCAACAGTGGGCTTGAAATTACAAATTAATTCCCGACAGAGCCTGCCCGAACTGGATTCGAACTCGATAATAAATCCCCAGACCCCCTCACGAACTAGAATCAAAAATTGTAAACCTACGGTATTTGATAATACCCAATTTTCCTCAGAATTTTGTGCTAGGGTTGGTTTTAATCGAATCTGTTGGAAGGACTTTGGGCCTGAATGGCTCCGTGGCCAGGCGTCTGTTCCGCGTAAGATTCTGTCGACAATCAAACTGGCCTCACCCTTGTCTATGTGTCCAGTTTTGCGGCCAGCTGTGATCGAAGTTTTGACAGCGATAAGGTCTGGAAAGTGGCACGTTGTGACGGCGTCAAAATGCAGAATTTACTGTTTTGATTCTTACTCAATTCCGTTCAGAGACTGTGCAGCTATTATACGTCGTCATTATCTGTGGCTGCATGGAGACCGGCGAGGAGGAATTTTTGGCCGGACACTTTTTGATGCAGTTTAATGCCACTGTTATGAACTGTTATTTTACAGCGCAGTTATGAACTTGAATAAATTTTGGGAAGCTCTGGCAATGACAGAGGCATAAGCGCCCCATGCAGAATTTGGCCTGGAGGACTGAAGCGTCTTTTGATATAGATGCCTGGACTGATTTGCAAAATCCGGCAAGGTCAAAGGTTGTATCTGGTAGTTTCTGACTGTGAAGGCAGTGGAGCTCTGTGCAGAAGGGGGTTAGACCAAAAAAATTAGACAAATGGACAAAGGTCTTCAGGGTTGCACAGACAGGCAATGAAGGCGTGTAAAAAGGAAAAACAAAAAAAGTGTGAGTCCTTTGTCAAGTCGAAATTTGGGCGGGCGGCACCCCCCTCTATATTAAGAAAATAATGTATAAATTTGCTGCCCATTTTTGGGCGTCGAGAAATAAAAGTCTGACAATTCCCTGAACAAGACTGTGACATCGTGATGTGCCATTTTTCACGATTACAATACACAAAAATACTTTATTATACAAAAAATGCGTTCAAATATTTCCGATTTTAGAAATTTCCAGGGAATGCCCCCTGATTTCCCCCAAAAAATGGACATTGTATTTGCCGTCTAGGCTTTGACAGCAGTGATGTCGAGGCTTGACAAGGCTCGACCTCGTCGAGCCTCGACTAGAGGCTGGTACATCCTTAGTCATATGTATGTGTAAGTGCAATTTTGTATGTGCGTGTGCTTGCTTTAAAATCTAGCGCAGGTGACTGGCCTGGAATTACTTCTTTTAAAGGACGGAGGCTGCTTATGATATCCTTACCCCTTTTCCCATTTTTGTTCTATTGCACTCAGGATGTCGCCAGCACTCAGTTCAAGCCTGATATGACCCGTGCTGCTTCTCTCCAAGTGACAAAAAACGGTGACCCTGAACTGTATCTGTGGCACCTGATCAGATTTTTGCAGGTGAGTTGCTTTTCGTTAGACTCTGGCAATGAGCTTAGCTGGATCCCCATACCTATCTTGCTAGCCAATTGTTGCGATCATGCTGGATGCCGCGTCGTAGCATTTATGGATTGCTGGCATGACAACCAAGACACGTACACCTGTACGCCACCACTTGATGTAAGTTAACACCCATGTATCACACGGAACAGGGTTTTATACTTCACTCCCTGCCGCGCAGCAACAACTGATCTTGATAAGGGATGAGCCATTGTGGATTGGCCTGCTCGCTCGCTTTGAAGCTGTGGCAGAGAAATCCTATGCTATGCGCTTGTCCAACAGCATGGTGGCCGAGATGATGGAGCACTGCAATGGTTCCTTTGATTTGGAGAAGTTGCGGCGGCATTGTTCAATGGTACGTAGCAAGAGGCCACTCCAAGGGAAGTCAAGGCCCAAATGCCTTCATAGCAATTCCAGTAGTGAGAGCGCAAAGGAGGGCGAGTAAAAGATGGATAGTTTGCCTCTCGAGGATTGATTTATTTATTTATTCTCCATATAAAACACGTACGTTTTTGCTGACTTGATTTAGTAAGTGAACTTATGAGATCAGTGTAAAACACCTGAACTCAGGTTCTTGTAGTGTAGCATAAAGTGAGATGTCCTCATTTTCTGGTTTTCTCCGGTTTCTGCTTCATTTCTCCATTCTTTTTATTCCTTAGAAAACACAACTCTCTCTTGAACATACTTCTATTCTAGGTTGCTTCCTGCAAGGCGCTATGCGCCCCAATTCTCGACCCACGGCCTGTGGGCCCTTGTCTCATGGCTTTTCTCGCTCCTGACGCTTGAGACTCTTGACTCTGTCGCAATGTTCGCTGGTGGGCTCGCTACAGCTCTGATGGAGGAGGCTTCAACCTGGCTTGAAGTACACGGCGGGGCACTCGCTTTTGTTCTTGCCGCCGCTGACACTTACCTCCTCCTCTCCCGCACCTTTGTCCACACCACGCTGACCTTTTCATCGACCCTGTTGAGTTTCATGAGAGCACACGTCGTATCCCTGGCTTGGGGACTCATCGTCGGGGGCCGCCGTCATTGAATCTGGGCTTACGTTTGACACGCGCCTTTTTGCGCCTGACTTTTGGGACCGTGTGATGAGCCCCACGTACTTTCTCGCTTCGGTGATGCTGGTTATGTTCTGGGCTATCCTTCTTAGCGAAGACGACTCCTACGACTTGCGGGACGATGAGAATTCTTTGACGCTTTCCCCTCTATCACTGCTGCGGCAATCAATTTTGTTCATGTCAGGGAGGAGTGGTCGTGGTAGTCTTGGTGGTCGTGGTGGTGGTTGTGGTAATGTACAGCAACCTGGTAGCAATGTTGTTGTTGATATCGATGTTCTCCCCCCTTTTCCACCTTCCAGACCGAGGACTAGGAGCCGTGGTAGAGATGATGGATATATGCACAAAGAAGTTGATATTGCTCCTGATGGGGAGAACGGCAATGAGGATGGCACTGAGGAACCTGAACCTGATGCGCGCCCTGCCCAAAGAAACAAAGAAGCTAATAAGAAGAAACGGTCCAAGAAGTCCAAGAAGCGCAGCAAGAATCACAAACGCAAGCATTCCTCTTCTGACTCTGACTCGTCATCTTCGTTTTCCTCTTCTTCCTCTTCTTCTAAATCTGATACCAACTCCAACTCTGCCTATCACCGCAAGAACAAGAGCAAGAAGAAGTTCAAAGTGAAGCTGGCTTCAAAACATATTCTGAACCTCAAACGTCCAGCAAAAGAGAGGCATGACAGGTTAGTTGAGCTCAACAAGCCGCTACACAGGGCACGCAAGCACGCCGAGTCCAACCTTAACAACGTCCGAAAGCGGGTGCTCCACACAAGACTGCCAAGAAAGTGGTGGCAGAGATCCAAGGTGTGCTGAGGGTGCTTGAGAAGCAATCTAATCATCTCTTTTTTGGAGCGACATACGGTTGGGGCATACTCGACAATGCACTAAACCACAGTCACCTGCCATCCAGTACAAAGAAATTTGTTAAGAAGTTGGGCGCGAAGGCTGGTGATGTCAGTAAAGCACCTGTTCCCTTTCTTCCCAAACGCCGCCCACCTTTTACCACTCAGACTTTGAACCACTCCTTGCCTCAACAACATTATAATGCACCACTCCACCCGGCCCCTACTTTTCAGCAATCTTTTCCTATGCCGCCCCCCGCTCCACCCCCTAAAGTTAATGGTCATGCGGGAGGGAATCGTAGTGGCCCACCTTACACGTCTGGTGCACACACACATGGCCACAACCAATCTGCTGCAAACGGTTTCCGTAGGCCAGGGTACAACGGCTACAACAATTTTAACGGCACTCCACGCTGATTTGGGAAACTTTGGACACACATAATTTTTTATTACTTTCATTCCTACAAACCTCTTGAGGCAATTTCATTTCTGGTACCACTATGCACCCAGGAACTAATTCTCTTTATTAGGTACTTTTTCCAGGCCAGGCCTGAAAGGTGCCAGGCACCGTGGAGGCCCAGGGCCTGCCCCACATGTTCACAACTGATCCAGGCCAGGCCTGAATTAGCATAATTAATTCCCTTGATCCTTGATCTCATCCAGGCCAGGCCTGCAAGGTGCCAGGCACCACAAAGGCCCAGGGCCTACCACTTTGATATCACCTTGACCTTGTTATTATTTATTATCTTAATTTTCTTGCCCCAAAGAACGTGTATGTAACCTTCCCATATTTCAGGGCTTGGGCTTCCTTTTCACTTTTCTTTGATGCAGGCCCAGCAAAGCCGGCAGTTCCGTCTTCAAATGGGTTGAAGGGGGGTTATAAGGATGGACTACAGCCCGAGACTCTGGCTGATGGCAATTGGCTGGTGAAACAATATCAACCAGTGTCAAAAATTGAAACTAAATCTGACACAAACTTGAGGAGTCTGTATGAGTCTTGATTCAGGAATACATTGATCTCAAAATCAGTGATACTGTGATGACAAGCCAAGAAAGGAATAAATTCAGAGCTCGAAGGAGCAAACGCATGCAAAGTCTTCAACATTCCTTCAAAAAGGTCTCTGTATCTCATGCGCAGCTCGCACACTTCAGCACACTTGCAAAAGAAAAGCACATGCTTCTCATCTTGAACTTCTCCACACTCACATTTATCACAAATGCTAGAA
>Ga0307968_1004147_pt1:0-10000 | contig 11869 bp, 15 predicted proteins | sample OrgLakmetagen650_FD_201834 | JGI IMG/M metagenome (GOLD analysis project Ga0307968, IMG submission 201834) | Saline water microbial communities from Organic Lake, Antarctica - #650 | ecosystem: Environmental > Aquatic > Non-marine Saline and Alkaline > Saline | place: Antarctica: Organic... | reverse complement strand
GGACAGAAAGAGATACCTAAAAGAAAAAAAATGAAAAGGAGCTTGAAAGGCTGACCAGAAAAAAAAGCAAGAGAGGCACCTAGGAAGGATATTAGCTTAAAGGCAGACACTTGTAAAGAAGGCACTTATAAATAAGAAGAAAACAATTAGGCAAGAGTCTGATGAAATGCAGAAAAGGCTGGATCCACGTATTATAATAGGAAATATGAAAGTAAGTTTGTATGCAACACGTTATGACAATATTTGAATTGTGTTATGGGTCCCACTTTTTTGTTCCTTTTGCAGGTCATGGATGTGTATGCTGTTGCCCACAAATACAACATCAAGTCAGTCATGAAGAGCTGCAGCAAGATGCTCCTTACGACATGTACGACAGCCAATCCCAGAGAGAGAAGTGCCCAGTTTTCTGGATCAAAGAGGCCTCCAAGTATCAAGTAAGTTTTCAATTCGTTAATGAGAATGTCTGGTATTAAATTTTATGCAGACGGGTAGCTAATAAGTGCATTCAGCTAGCATAGAGCTCTAGAGGGAGCTAGATGAATGCAGTGCATTAAGGAGCATTACACTGCAAAAAAGAATTGTTGACGGGCAAATGTTTCACTTTTCCCTTAGAGCAATCTAGTAACAAAGGAGCCAGGTAAACTTCACGTACTGCCAACTCTGCGCTAATACCACTGCCACTACTATTGCAGAATGACAAACTGGCGTTTGAAGCGTTCCAGTTTATTGCACGTTTATCAAGAAGCTCAAATGTAAACTTGGATTATCTCAATGACATTCGTAGTGTAATAGCCAGTGGTTTTGTAATGCAATGCCTGTCACCCACCTTTCAGATGGCCTTGTCTGCTGTGCTGTCTAATAATTAGCTAGCCCAGGAAGCCCTAGTAGTTGAAACCCTTATTTTTATTGATAACGTCAGATGCCACAATCAATACATTGCACCGATTGCTTGAATAGCAAAGCCTGCTTTCAACCTGATGCTAAGGAAAGGAAAACAATTGTAGAAAAGAAAAGAAGAAAGAAAAGAAAAACTACGCAGGCAGTAAAAACCACTCCCCACCTTAACTAAGGAAAAGGAGCCACTTTGGTACCGAGTACCGTAAAGCTCCTCCACTGTGAAAAGGAAAGGAAAATCAATGGGGATCAGGAGCGTTGCAGGTTTGGCCTGAAACCGGTTCCTGATGAAAGTTGATAACAGTACTGGAAAGGGCACGTCTAGTATGGACAAGTTTAGCAGCAAAGTTCACGGAGTGCACATGGAGCTTGGAGGCAAGCTTCTTTACTCTTTGAGAATCAAGACCCAGTTCCTTGAAAGGCTTCAGAGTGTGATTGTTGTAGATGGTGCCACCCACACCCAAAAGGATGATGTGGAGAGTAACGGAGGCTCCTTGGAGAATGTTGCAGAGGTCTTTGTGCTGTTCCTTTGCGGCGTTCAGCTAATTCTGAGCTCTGGTGCCCTCAAAATACTTGATCTCGACGAGGTGGATGTCACGTCGAGTCTTGTTGAGGTCATTAGGTCTTGTTGAGCTGGCGGTGCTGCTGGGATGCTCCCAGTCTCCCTCAATTGCCCCCTGCCACTCCGAAGAACCCACCCCCCTACATAAGTTTGTTGATTTTGTGTTTTTGCAGCGATGGGAGTAACCAGCACAAAATATGGGCGGCTGGAGGTAAATCTGTCCTTATCTGAGAAGCGGAATGGGAAGAGACATTTGGGAACTATTCTAATTTAAGCTGTTTCAGAAATCTGGAGATTTTGCATGGTCATCCGTTCGTTGCTGCCTATATCCATGGAGACAATGCATGATCCTAAGGAGCCTGTTTTTCTGATAGCCTTAAGGATCATGCGGCATGCTATGTTGTGTCTTTCGGTGATCATGTTCCTTATTTGCGTGTGTTGGCACCCAGAAAGGATGTGCAGGGCACTGTCTACTTGTGGGCAGAGGGGGCAAGTTTGACTTGTTGAGAGTTTGAACAATACCGCATGTTTTTGATTATATAGGGTGCCTGTTCTGTATTTCATAATGATACATTTGGTCTTAAAGGGGACATCGGATGATGTTAGGTAAGCATTGCTAGTGGCTCCATTGGCAGTGCCGTCCTTTATGAGGGTCTGGTAGTACGCATGGTAGTTCGCTTCAGTTTTGGCATTTCCCAGTTTATGGAGAAAATGCATGTGTGCTTGAAGGGCGTCACGGTGGTTTGGTAGGTACCAAAGCTTTGGGGGAGGAGAATGGGCCATGTTTGTTGTATGGGTATGAGTATGGGTTTGTGTTTGGTTTTCTATGTCTTCTTTTGCAATCCAGTGGATGTTGAAGAAGGAATTTCCCTCAGGGCCTGCTGTTCTGATGGAGGTGTCAGCAATGTCGGCGTAGGTGGTGGCTGACTTTTTAGCAAGGTCGTCGGCATGTTCATTACCAATAATACCGGCATGGGAATTTACTTTGAAGAAGTGGATGGGCGATGGTGATTGGCAAATTGCTTTAGCAATAGATTGAAGGACATCTCCTTAAATTTGGTGGCGATGGAGGTTCGGGTGTGACAGCTGCTTTTTGATTTGGTGCAGTTATGTAAGGCTGTCTGTGGCTATATGTATGTAGCCATGTATGACTGCAGCTGCTATAGCTGCTAGCTTTGCACGTGAGATGGTGTTGGTTATACCCATGCCTTTTGGGTTTACATAGTGGGAAACGTTTAAGTGGGGGTGGTATACACCTGATCCGTTGCCTTGCCCTACTTGATTCTTTTGGAGGCTGCCATCAGTGTAGGTCCAATCCTGCCAATCTTTTACTTTACGGGTTAGGTTTTGGCTGAAGCTGTTTTGGGGTGCTTCGTCGATATTACAATTATGAGGTTGGTCAGTGCTCATCAGGGCACTTGTTTTATCTGGGCCTTCTGGGGCTTGAGGGTGGTCATTGGGTAGCTTATTAAATTTGTTGAGTCCTGAGTGTTGTCCGGAACCTAAGGCTGTTTTGCAGGGATGGTTCTGGATGTTTTGAATTTCCCACTTTGCCTCAGGGATTTCTTTGGCAAGTTCTTTTAGCCAGTCTTTATTGTGAGCATTGAGGCAGACCCTGCTCTTGATGGTCCATATGGCAATGATCTTCAATCTCCATGAGTGTTTGGAAAGTGGTATTTGTATGTTGTTCCACAAGGGCACTTTCGCATATTGGAGCTGGTCTGATGGGATGGTGCCCAGGAATTTACACATGTGTGGGTATTTGCGGCAGAGTGATGCATAGGGATTTGTGGTCAACCTTTTATTCCAGGAAGGGAGGAGCATGAATGTGGCTGTTTCCTCTGTGCTGACAGCAGCAGAGTAGATGGTGTGTCTTGTTGCTAAGAGCATGGTGTTTTCATGGCAAATGGGATGGCAGATGGAGAACCTAGAAAAATGGGAGGAGAAGGCATTGGTGTTTGCCCCAAACACTTTGTCCCTTGGGTGCTCACTCCAGTAATGGGGGAATTTGGGGTCATGGTCGAGGGGGGATGCCATTTTTTCTTAAGTGACCAGGGCCCACTTTTGAAAGGCGGCGGTGATGTGCGAGGGGAGTATCCGTGCAAAAGAGTCTTTAATTCTTTTGATCGTATATTTAGAGGCAGAGGTGTCTTTACGTGCAATGAGGCCTACGAGTTCTGATGCAAAGCTAATGGGAGGCGGTTGGACGTGATCGTGTAGGCCGCTGCATTTTGCTCTGTGAAAGGTCTTTCGTAGTATGTTAAGGCGCTCGGGAGTAAGCATACCTTTACACTTTCCGTCGACATTGTAAATACAGGCTACTGTGTCAGTGTACACTTCAGGAAGCATAGTGTCATCTGGGGAGGATAGGGTACTCTTTTCTTAAAACTCCATGAGATTAATGGTTGTGATCCAGTACTCGCAATGCCCTGTAGCCATAATGTCAGCCTGTGGGTTGGTGGGTTTAATATCAAATACAACTTTGTTTCGAAGATCGACATTGTAGGGTTGGTACGCATTGCCCTCTTGGATGGCAGAGAACCCTTGTTTTTGATAGGTGTTCATCTGGTGCAGGCTGGGATAAGTTTGGTGCGGCGATATGCTCTTCAAACTTTTTGAGGCTCTGCTTGAAGCTCTCACATGTGTTTTGTAGTTCTTCTGGCTCCCAGGTTGGGTTCCATGAGACTTACAAAATCTCTCTTTCCTTAAAGTGGATACGGCTTTCCTTTTCATTTTGGTTCAGATTGATAGGCAGGGCAGGCCCATCAATCATTGGCGTCAATAGCTTCCCTTTCAGTGGCGTTGCAGCAGCTTGTTCTAAGCAAGCATTGCCAGTTATAGGTACGGTTGCAGACGTCACAGATGTACAGATGTACATGTCTTTAAAAGGTGGGGAGAGGTCTGGAGATCCAAGTCCTAGATGGTAGGAGCAAATTTCGCAGCTTGCGCACTTAATTTGGCTCTGGGCAATAGTCTTACTGGATTTAAGCACTAGTCCACCTGATTTAAAGAGGGGTAGGGCCCATCTTTCAATATTCATGGGGGCATAGTAAGTGTGGTATTGTTTCTGTCTTAGGGGTGTATTATCTCTGTCCCTTTTCTTGGGGGTGAATAACCTCCAATTATCTATGTGCAGGATGTCCATATCATCATAGTAGAGTGTGTTGATGGCCTCTGTGGGTGTCATTGGAAAAGCCTTATACTTCTTGTACGTCCAGAGTTCTTGTTGAATATGTGTGGTGCGCAAGGGGGTCAGGTTTAGGCTAGGAATGTTATGGGGTATATCGAGGACTTCAAATCTTCTTTTCCTTTGGGGTCTGCGCTGTGATGATGGTGCTGGGTGGTCTGCAATCTCAAAGGTCGGGTTGTTGTGTATCTGGTAAGTTATCGGGTTGATGATATTGATATGCTGGGTGGGAGGAGTGATTGTTTGTGTGAATGCTTGTGTTGCATGGTGGTTGTGGCTAGTGATTTGTGAGCGTGTGGTACGTTTGTTTGGCTGACTGTTTGTAGTTTGTAGTTCAATAGGCTGAATTACTATTTGTGAGTTTAAAGCAACAGTGTCTATGATTTGTGTCAGGGGCGTATGTTGCTGACTTTCTGTTTGGCTGCGTGTCCTCTTTCTGGTACCAGGGAGGACATCCTGTGTATGCCGTACACGCTTTGCTTGTTGGTCTTGGGAGAGAGTCACCAGTTGGTTAGTGGGTGTAGGCTCAGAGAGGCAGGTAATAGCTGTAGTTTGTGGCAGTGGTATTGGCGATGTGCTTATAGAGTTGTGATTCCTTTTTGTTTGGTTGGAAACCCTTTGTGAGTAGCGTTGTGAGCGCGAGGTTTCCGTTCGTGGTGAATGTGAAGGCCCTTCCACTGTTGTGGCGAGGGAGTGTTGTGTTTGAAGAAACTCAGTGCGGGATATGTTGCCATGTGCTGTGCACTTCCTGGGTCGAGCATTGGATTCTGTACATTGGGGGGTAATTTCCTCTTAAAATGAAAGTGTAGGTACGTTAATGTGACCTTGAGTTTCTGTTTGAGGTTCGGTTGTGATAGAGGAGGCAGGGGATGTTTGCAGTTCTAAACTGGGTGTGTCAAAAACAGAGGATTGGTTGGGGTATCCATTACTTGGTGATAAATCTGTGTGTGTAGGTGGTGGGCCTCTGATTAAGTTGTTTGTAATGGGGTGCCTGTAGTGTGTTGCTGAGCGCGGCTGTGGTGGGGGTGGTGTTGTGTGGATGGGCAAAGTTTGTTGCGTTTGGACGTTTGCGGGATTTGGGGGCACCTCTTCGAGAGCCGATGTGTTAATGTGTGTGTCCAGGAGACCTGTGAAGGAGGAGTTGTTTATCTTGCGGTAATTAAGTAGGATAGACTGTTTTGGAATCATTTCTTGGAGCATTTGTGCAACTGATGTTGGGCTTAGCTCCTGTGTTCCAGGCATATTAGCAATGGCAGCAAGCCTATTTAGGGCTATGATGTGCTTTTTGACAACTCGAGTGTATTTGTTTTTGAACTGTTTCCCAGAGACAATGTATTTTTCGTTAGCTGATGTGAGGTCATGGAAGCCAGTTATGCCTAGGTCTATAAGCGGTTTGGTAATGCAATTGATGAGGGTGGCTAATGTTGGGGGGGGGGCTTGCGGGCGGAGGTGACTTCTGAGATAAAGCTTGAGATCGTCTAAGAACATGCTGTTTCCTTTCAAGGCTAAGTCGAGCTTGCTGGTGTGGATGCAAGCGAGTTGACGTGCTCACATATGTAGGTTGAGTTGCCGTTTTATTGGTAGCGACGTTCCTTCTCTTGTGGAAAGGAATGTAGTGGCAAGGGCCTTGAGTTGGGCGACCTGGTGGGTCAGGGGATGCATGGTCACAGATTTGGTGACGTTTAGGGTCTTCTAGGCTTGTTACGAGGGCTTGTTACGAGTGCTATTGCAGAGCGCCTGTGGTATTCCACGTAGATGGAGGGGGTACCTTATCTAAAACTATGGACATCTTCACGGATCATGGCATTCAGAGTGCTTCGCCATAGTTTGTGTTTGCTTTTGATCCTTCCAAGTCAATCATTGATCATTGCATCCCTCTTATCCAGGTCTGAGTAGGAGCATGGTGTGACCGCAAAAGCATAGGCCAGACTAGGGATGATTGCTGTGCATATTATGTTTAGTGTATGCCGTGGTGAGGCATAAGAGCCTTTACGGTCGTCAAGCTTTTGCTTTAGGGTTTCGTCCATGCGCCTATGCTGGTTCTTCCAATTGAGATCCATCGTCAGTGTGACTCCTAGATAGAGTAAGGGGGAGCTGGGTGTGATATATTGTGTTGCCTGGTTTTGAACCAGTATGTTGTTGTTGAGTTGATGTTCGAGTACTTCAAACGGTGTCAAGCCATTTTGGTCTTTAGAGGGGGATGCATAAGGCTACCCGTGACTTTGGTTATATTTCGCTTGCATCGTGAGATGCATAGGGCTCTGTCATTGTTACTAAGGAGAACACAACAACTCAGAGAAACCAGAAAAACGGGAGAAAACTAAAATATAGAAAAGAGGTGAGGGAGGGGGGGGTGTATGTTAAAGAGAGAGTTGTGTTCTCCAAGGAATAAAAAGAATGGAGAAGGGAAGCAGAAACCGGAGAAAACCAGAAAGTGAGGACATCTCACTTTATGCTACACTACAAGAACCTGAGTTCAGGTGTTTAACACTGATCTCATAAGTTCTATTTTGCTTGTATCGTGAGATGCATAGGGCTCTGTCATTATTACCAAGGCAGACAGCAGTCGTGGTTTAGTAGTGCATGGCCCTGGTTGGAAGCAATTTATTGGCAATATGCCTCTCAATGTAAGCGTGCATGGCCTGGCTAGATCTCCAAGCTCCGTGAGCCTGGAAAACATGATCAGGAACACCCTCATTGGCAACGAGGGTAGCACCCCCAGAGCAAAGGGAGTGCAGGCCGTATCTGTCAGTATTATCTGCGAAGGACATGTGAGCAGAATCAGCCAAAGCTTGCAGAACGCGAGCTCAAGCAAAGGAGTAAGAGCAGGGCTGATTAGAGGGGCAAAACTTCTCAGAAGAACCCTTCTTGAAGGAGCAAAAAACGAGAACGTGCTTGCCCAGGGATCCTGCCTTCACCAACAAGGATTTTAAGAGAGAGACTGGGCAGGAAAGGGACTTGCCCCGAGCAATGCATACTACTGAGCCTGAGCTAGATTGGTCGTTCTCCTTTTGGCCAAGAATATTTCCATGTGAGAAGAGTAGAACCTGACTTCATCTGCAAAAATCTGGCAAGCGCAGTCATATCTCAGAAAACAGCGAAGCAAACCATAATTAACGTTGCAATTTGGAGGTTGAGTAGGGTAAACTGGCTTGGCTGAAGCAGGAACGAGACTGTTATTATACAGAGGTCAAGGGACAAGGGAGCTTTTCTGAGTTGGCCTCCAGAGGAAAGTGACCTCTGTGCGCAGGATCGAACCGCTTGAACAAAGGAGTGGTTGGCCACATCTAAACCAGCCATGTTGTGCGCGCTTAAGATGGCTGCGCTTGCTGCTTTAATAGTAGAGTAGGTCAAACCTCGGCTGAGAGCAAAATGCAGAGAATTCGACAGAAACATAGCAACGTGCATTGGATCAGCTGGCAAGAAAGAAAGCTTGTTGTTGAAAGTTGAAAGAGCAAAATGCAGCTCGAAGTGTACTTGTTTTTAGCTTTCAAGGTAGGTGTATGGCATTTACCAAACAAAAGCTTAAAAACATTGGACTCAAGGGTGCACCTGTGTCCTGCAAGCATAGGAGGGGATTGGGATTGGTTGAGGAGGGGGTTCAGCGGAGAAGCACAAGACGGCCAGAAAGGTCCAGCGTGTGAATGCACGCAGGGCTGAGGCTGTGCTGGGGCCTGGAGTCAGCAGATTCTCTAAGCGTGGCAGCACGCGACAACCGTGTACAAAAGGAAAGAATTGCTGTCCTTTAGACAGTAGAGGCCACCAAGGGCTAGATGGCCAGAGAGGTAGGACAAGGATAGAGGCTGCACCGGATTGCCGGATGGTGGATATGACCGATGAAATCAAGTTGAAAGGTGGGAAGCACCAGTTGAAATGTTCTGACCAGTCTCTTTGAGCAAGCGCATTGATACCGACTGAACCTGGGCACCACAACATAGAGTTGAACCTGTCAAGTAAATGATTGGAGTGGCTTGCAAAACGGTCAATGGTAGGTAGGCCCCACTGTGCAACGTTTTTTTGGAAGACGTCAACATTCAGAGTCCAGTCACAAGGGTCTTCAAGGTGAGTAAGGCCATCTGCAATCTTGTTCTGATCACGTGGGACCCATGTGGGAAGCAGGGAAATGTCATGTTCCATTGTGAGTGAGATATTTCTGAGTACAATGTCATTCAAGCGCAAGTCTGTACTGCCCTGGCCCATAACTTTGACCACGTTGGAGTTGTCAGTGACAATTGGAACGGACTGTGCCTAATGATGTCCAAAAAGGATTCAAGACTGTGAAGAAGTCCCCACATTTCTCGCAGTGTGCTGCTGGATGTGCCATGCCACAACTCGGGGGGGAAGAAACCTTGTGCCTGCAATTTTTGATTCTCCACCGTGGCACCCCAACTTCCTGCTCCAGCATCACACCTTATGGAAATGTCAGAGGTAAAGGGGGAAGGCCAAATCTTTTCGTAAAAATGCGTACAAGACAAGTGGGACCAGCAGGTGAGTTCGTCTCGCAAGCCGTCAGAGATACCAACGTAGAATTGCAAGCTGTACTGCTGCAGGTAAGAGTGGCATTGCCTTGATTTGATGAGAGCAATAGGGCCAATCGCCAGAATCATGCTGCTAAGGTGGCCAGCAATACGCAAAAGCAGGTGCACTAGCACTTTCTGTCTTGACAATGCTACTGTGATCAGCTGTTGCAAACTCTCCCATCTCTCTAGCGGCGCTTCAAAGGAACCAGAATCCAAGTCAATGACAAAAACGAGGTGGGTCAAGAGGTGTGTAAATTGCAGATGAGACTTGGACTCATTGATTGCCAAGCCAGCAGATTTGAAAGTGTCCAAAACCAACTGCCTGTGTGCTGTAGACTGGGAATCAGAGACCAGGAAAAGGAAGTCCATCCAAGCAGTTTATATATAAGCCGGACCCCCCGAAAGCGCAGGTATAAAGAGATGGTTCTCACAATTTTTGTGAAGCACCAGGGGGCAGAAGCAAGGCCGAAAGGAAGGACTTTGAAAACATAGAATTCACCCTCTCATTGAAACCCAAGGTACGTGAAATATTTGGGATCCATATTTACCTGGTGGTAACCGCTGGCAAGGTCAAGAGAAAACATGAGGTCATCCAGATCTGCCATGTCAGTCAGTAAATTGAGAGAGTCAAGCGTAAAGAAGGTACCATCAGAAATTGATTCACGTGTCTAAGGTCCAAGATCAAACGTTGTTTGCCATTTGATCTAGTAACAACGTTCAAGGGGGACACACATTTGGGCTGGGTATGCCACTTCATAATAGCATTTGCGCGGAGAAGGTCAAAAATGGAAGATGTGACAAAATTGCTGCATGCCAGTGCCTCTTTGTTATTTTTTT
>Ga0307968_1004146_pt1 | contig 11870 bp, 17 predicted proteins | sample OrgLakmetagen650_FD_201834 | JGI IMG/M metagenome (GOLD analysis project Ga0307968, IMG submission 201834) | Saline water microbial communities from Organic Lake, Antarctica - #650 | ecosystem: Environmental > Aquatic > Non-marine Saline and Alkaline > Saline | place: Antarctica: Organic Lake... | reverse complement strand
GGGGGGGTGCAAAGGTGATGTGCTCGGTTTGGGTGTTGGACCTCAGTCAAATTGCACTTACCGTTACGTGTTGTGAAATGTGAACCACGTGCACACGCCCTGCTTTTTGCTCATTTGATGGTACGTGGCTCGATGCATTAATGCAACTGACAGCCTTAAGAGTGTGCTTGTGGGAGGTGCTGGCTTAGGAAAGGGCATGCCACCAAATTTGAGCGGAACAAAGACCGCTGCCAATTGCATTGTTGAGGGGTGTGCAAATCAAAGAGGAATTCAGTAGTAAATGATGGGACACACAATGTTTTGGGACACACAGTGGGACACAATGGGACAATGAGACACACAATGGTTTGGGACACACAATGGGACACACAATGGTTTAAGACACACAATGGGACACACAATGGGACAATGGGACACACAATGGCTTGGGACACACAATGGGACACACAATGTTTAAGACACACAATGGGGCACAATGGGACAATGGGACACACAATGGGACACAATGGGACAATGGGACGCACAATGGTTTGGGACACACAATGGGGCACACAATAATTTTAAGACACACAATGGGACACAATGGTTTGGGACACACAATGGGACACACAATGGGACACACAATGGGACAATGGGACACACAATGGTTTGGGACACACAATGGTTAAACACCCATTGTCGCTTGTGCTTGTGCTTATCAGGTGCGGACGAACGAGGGCGGAAGCCTGTCTTTGCTGCAGTGCTGGCAGCTGGGCTGCCTCGTGGATGGGGTCACACTGCAGGTGTGTATGTGCGTGTGTGTGTGTGTGCGTGCGTGTGTATGTGTGTGATTTTGCGTTGCAAAAAGGAAAGGCACATTTTTGGGTACAATGGGAATGGAATGCATATACACAAAAGTGCCGGCATGCACATTCCACGTTGGTGGTGGGTGCTGAGTCTGTGCTCCTGATATGAGCGCTGATCAAGGCCTGCTTTTGGTAACACCAAGTGCAGATGGAGAGGTGAGGTGGGCTTACGCTATGAATGCAGGAAAGTTGTTATGAAGTGCAGAAAGGTTTTTATGAAGGTTGTTAAGCTGTTATGAAGGTTGTTATGTTGCTATGAATGCAGGAAAGTTGTGACGACGCTCATACATTTAGCGCAAACAAGGGCAATGCAAACGCAGCTCTGAAGCGAAAGCAGCTGAATGCAGGAAAGTCGTTACGACGCTCATACACTCAGCGCAAACAAGGGCAGTGCAAACACAGCTCTGAAGCGAAAGCTGCAGCTCCAGGCAGGACCTTGCCACAAATTGGGACTGGGCCAAAGGACTCAAATTTGGGTGGCAGGCTGGCAATGTGTTGCTGGCTGCTGCGAGTGCAAAACTGAAACCACCTGCTGCACGAGTGCCATGTGACCGTAGGGTTGGCCAGAACCATATATATACACCGTATGTGACCGTATGTGATTGTATATTTGGTAATCTCCCTGCCAAAAGTACCGTATATATACGGTGTATGGTTCTGGCCAACCCTACACATGTGTGTTTGCTACCCCCTTTTCTCACGTCTTTTTCACAGGCACCGCAGTGGAATGGTGTAGGGTGCTGGTGCTGCCTAACATGCCCCTCACTCACAACAACTTTTCCTGCTTTCATGTGCATACGCTACCCCCTCTCCTCACGTCTCCTCCACACGCAGGGTGCTCAGTGGAATGGCGTGGATTCCTGCCTAACAGAGCCCCCCCCCTCCAACATTTTTTGCCCAATGCCGCTGCTGTGGTTGGTGCCGATGCGTGAAAAGAAAGCCGCCAAGGGCAGCCACTGGCGCACTGTGAAGAATCAAATGCCTGAGCTGAAGGATATGGAGAGCAAGGATGATCTAGAGGGCCTCATCACAGGTGCAAAGGGTGGATGGCTCATATGTGTGTTTGTGTGTGTGTGTTTGTGTGTGTGTGTGTGTGCAAAGGGTGGATGCCTCATGGCTCATATGTGTGTGTGTGTGTATGTGTGTGTGTGTGTGCAAAGAGTGGATGCCTCATGGCTCATGCGTGCTGCACAAACACAAACATGGTATGTGTGCTACAATTTGGCTTGTGGAAGCACATACACACACGCACACATACAAACACACACACATACAAACACACACACACATTCAAACACACACGCACACACAGGGAGGCATCGAGGAAATGCCGGCAGAGGGGCGGGCTTCCGCTTGATGCGCATGACCACTACAGGATTGTCCCCAAGCCATGAGGAGACTTCTCTGCCTCAGAAACCCATGAGAGCTTGTGGCGTAAGCATGTCCGGGGTGAGCATGTCCGGGGTGAGCAAGGCTGGCAGATTTCCGCAGCCGTCATAAGTGTGTATGTTTTGGCCAAAATTTGCAGCATGGCCACAATAGGCCACTCCCCAGAATGAGGGCCTTTCTCAGACAACCTTGAAGTCCAGGAGGAATAGGGCCAATCGGAAAGCTGGGAAGGCAGGGGAGAAGGCTAGCTAGGTTAGGCTAATGTTGTTTGCCACCGTACGAGTATGAAACGCATCATTGGACATTTTTTTAACTGCGTACGATACAGAAGGATTGCTGAGCAGGCACACACAACGTACACACATGCACACGCATGCACACACACACTCGCAAACACACTCGCACAGACACACTCGCACTTTCACACACACACACACACACACACACACACACACACAAACACACACATACACACATACACACACGCACACGCACAAACACATCTGAATGCTCACACAGGTGCAGCAGTTGCAGCAACAGCCTGCGCATAATTCCTTTCTGGGAGGGGCTGTTGTGGATGAGAAGGAGGCACAGGCCTCTTCCAAGGCCTCTGCTGTTGAAAATGACATGTGGGGGCTGGACAAAGGCAACAGTGTTATGCAACAGGTGTGTGAGTGTGCGTACGTGTATTCTTGACAGACCTGTGATGCACACAAATCGGTTGAAAGAGCACATTTCCTTCTTATGGTTTGCAAGCTAAAAGACGCAGTACTTGATCTGCATCAAGCAGGAAAAATTGATGGCTGTGTGTGCTGTTGATCACACACACACACACATATATATATATATATATAGCACACATACACACACGCACACACGTATATATATACTCATATACTCCCTCTCTCTCATCATACACACACACAAACACACACACAAAACACACACACACAAAACACACACACACACAAAACACACACGCACGTGCATACACAAACACTTCTTTCTCTGTCACATTCAGGAGCGATACAATTGCCCAGTGTATCTGCACTCCTATACCTTTGGTGGGCGCATGAGCAATAGGGCGTCTGATGTGGAGGACTGCTTATTTGACCTTCAGCTGCCCACAGGGCTGCACTGCCCAATGCACTGGATCACCAGAAACGTGGTCATGCTTGTTGCACCTTCCTCCCTCAGAGAATGAATTAACTACCGACACATTGATCACATAATGTGCAAGTGTGAACCCAATGCACTGGATCACAAGAAACGTGGTCATGCTTCTTGCACCTTCCTCCCTCAGAGAATGATTAAATTATCAACGCATTGATTACAAAAACGTGCAAATTTGAACCTTAAGTAAGATTGAATGTCAGCCTATTTGATGGCAACTTCTTTGTAGTCCTAGCTAATGGCGGTATTTCCAAGTCTGCTCCATGTCATGCTAGATCAGTGGCATGGACGTTTACCTAGAATTTGTAATGCAATCGAGGATTCAATGGTTAGTTGTTTATGATGTGAGTAGATGATTCGTTCATCCGGTGACGAGATCTGACAGTTGGTGTGAGAAACTTTTCAGGGTGTAAGTTGAGTCTACAACCGTCTGAAATTCATGTGGATCTCTCTTCTGTAACCTTGGCTGAGATAGAGATTTATCAGAGCCCGTCTACCAGACAAACAGGTCATGGCAGTGAGCAAGAGAGAAACGGTAAGCAACTAGCAAAACAAGAAGATAAGAAGCAAGCAACCACATCAGGCTCCTGCCAGCCTCAAACACCAAGCACACATCAATCATCCCACTCGGCAAGCTTGGCAGCACAAAGCAGCAGGGCGTCAGGAGAGCAGCGTTGTAGAGGCGCAGCAAATCTCACTCCATATCCATTACGTCCCCTCCTGGTCAGCACGTGCTGGCCACGGACTAAGTGGAAGGAGGAAATGGAAGGAACAAAGTTCGTAGGGCTGTGAGCCAGGAGGAAGAAAAGGATGTTGAGATTTGGGCCGACAACAAGACCCTTGCATTGATGCGCACCAAGCAGCTACCTGATGGGGGGGCCAAGCTGGAAAAATACGGGATAAAGAGGAGGGGCAAAGAGTTGGAATTCAAGGAGGACACATTGCACAGGCTCATGGGAGACGGGGGCAAGATCTCTCTCTCTCTCTCTCTCTCTCTCTCTCTCTCTCTCTCTTATTTTTTTCATGGTTGCTTTGGACCAGTAACACCAAGGCTGTGGAGTGGGTTCCTTTTGTGACTGCTGTAAATGGCGCCTGTTGCTTCTAGCAGGATGGTGTGAAGGGATCTACGGTGTCTGAGTAAGCGAGGCATTGGCAGCTTACGTTGTTCTCGTGCCTTTCCTACTTGCTGAGTAGGGGAGGTGTCTACACAGTACTTAACTTTGTTTAAATGTATATTGCGTTGTTTAGTTGTATGTCTCTTGGTTTAAAGAAACGGTGACGTAGGATCATCACTATTGTTCCTAAAAGTAGAAATGGTGCCATAAGCTCAGGTGATGAATTCATCAATGTATTGAATGCTGCAGTCAAGTGTCACCTACCAATTTGCATACACGTGTTTGGAAGGTAACAATGCCCTCGTTGCAAATCATGTGACCCCAGCATTGAGAAAGGGCTCCGACTAAGTGACCACGCCTAAATAATATTGAGATTTCTAACAGCGCTGGCGGTCAGTGTACAGACGTCCTGGTATTTAAGTTTTCCCACAGGGATGCCATCGTCATTATGTGCGCCAATTTATTTACAATTTTCCTCCTTTTAGATCAACTTTTAGGTACTTTTCGGTCGGCAGGAAAATTCAAAAAAAATTTAAAAAAATTTGACAGGCGTTGAGTCATCCGAGATCTTTACTTAAAATTTTGGCGTCCATAATAACTGGAAAGTTTTAAAATGAGTATTCTGGCGTTCAACGTCCGCGGCATGCAGGCCAAGGTTGGTGTGAGCATCGCCAAGGCCCGAACGTAGAGTTAACAGACAAGATTCTAGATTGCTCAACCCTCCTCAATGCCCGCGAGCTCGTCTCCTGCCTTGAGGACCTGTCCTTCGTAGGGCGAGTGGGGGCAAGCAACGCGTGAGTCGTTGTCACGAGCAATAGCCACAATTGCTCCAATTGATCAATTCCATGTTCTCAACGATGTGCGCATGCACGCTTATTACTCCCTGAGAACGCTTGTATTTGTGTTTGTCCATCAATGTCCAGTATACCTCAGCCATTCAGCAAATTACTTTTGTCCATTTCTTCCAGGTTGGATGGCGTTTTGCCTCCCCATTGTGGTGGTCGGGGGAATGCTGTAAATCTCGGCAACAGGCAGCTGGTTGATGTGAGTGATCTGCAGTATGGTTTGCTTAAAGATCATCATCTTTTAAACCACTATGTTGCTGTATGACACATTACAAAAAAATCAGGCCAACATTGATCTCTTGAATTGATTGATCTCTTTACCCGCAGACCACCGCACGACATTTTCTGACAACCATGGAATAAAGCGGACACATTGGAGATGTGACCTTGGTAAAGATAGTTTTTGTGAATTTTCAAGGAGGTTGAGATAGTTGTGATCTCATGAGCAGTGACTTTGTGCACTTCCTCCTATCTTTGCATAGCCGATGCATGAAATGAAGTGCTTGCATGTGATCTGGTCAGCCCTAAGCTGTGTGTATCATGTGAGTAAAGACAGGTGCAGGAGGTTACAGGTACAGGAGGTTGAGATAGTTGTGATCTCATGAGCAGTGACTTTGTGCACTTCCTCCTATCTTTGCATAGCCGATGCATGAAATGAAGTGCTTGCATGTGATCTGGTCAGCCTTCCAAGCTGTGTGTATCATGTGACTAAAGACAGGTGCAGGAGGTTGAGATAGTTGTGATCTCATGAGCAGTGACTTTGTGCACTTCCTCCTATCTTTGCATAGCCGATGCATGAAATGAAGTGCTTGCATGTGATCTGATCAGCCTTCCAAGCTGTGTGTATCATGTGAGTAAAGACAGGTGCAGGAGGTTGAGATAGTTGTGATCTCATGAGCAGTGACGAGGAGCATCAAAGATACTTCGACTCACTCCAGGTGTGCAAGAACAAGAGTCAAGAGAAGAAATGGAATGAAAAGGAAGAGGGTTAAGCATCCTTTAGGAGCACCACCACTCAGCTACTTCACCAAAGAAGAAACTAGGCAGGCTGTGGGAGTTCTATAAGAAGGGGATGGATTTTCCTGTTTGCCTCAAACAGAAACAGCCTGCTTTTAAATTTGTATGTGTATGTATGTGTATGTATGTGCGTGTGTATGTGTGTGAGTTGACACAAATAGCTTTTGCGGAATCAAGGGTCCATCAGGTAAGTCCAATGAGGGCTTCAGAATTAGGATGAGGATGGACAAAAAAGCGTGTGTTGCTGACTTCTCCACACGATCTTGTATTGCCTGATGACATGCAGAGCAGCAGAAGGAGGGGCTACTCATTAAGCTGAAAGATATGGGCTTTAACTGTCGGCAGGCGGAGAGGGCTCACATGCTGGCAAGGGGGGATTTGGGCCGTGCAATTGAAATCTGCCTCTCCGGACTGTAGTAGGCAGCGTGTGAAGAGGTATGGTTTGTGCTGCAAGCGTTTTTAATAGTGTGTGTGCTACATTGTTGGAAGGTGTGGGGGTGCAGGCCCTAGGAGCGTGTGTGCTACATTGCGCTACAGCTCAGAATGTAGTTGTGAAAATTCATGCACAGCAGGCATCGAGGGGGTGTAAATACTGCAACGGGGTTTTTTTTTAATGCATGTGCAGTGGAATGTGCTGCGCTACGCTAGTCCTCAATTGTTGCTGTATCATGAAACACTTAATTTGCATTTATGTGACAACTAGATCAGCTGCTGGTTTGGTTGATTCAACCACACTGTTGATTCAACCAGCAATCATGCAAAAGTGGTTGATCTGAGATTGATAAGAGGACCTGCTAGGCCACTGCTTAATAAAATACTTGCCATTATCGTGCTATGGCTAGTAAACCCTTCCAGTAAAAGCACTGAAGGTTTGAAGCATCTCACGCGATGCTGCTAAACTTACAGTTTGGGTAATAAGCACAGCATGCTCGCGCTTGCACGCACATGTGATCACCAACTGTAGACATGTATAGGCCTGTAATTGGATGTAAGACACACCATTTTGATATGGGGAGCACATCATCCATGGCCATCAGAGGGCTGACCAGGAAATGCGAGCATTAATATCATAACGTTCCTCTGTAATGTCTGGCAGGGTTGCCTGATGACCAAGGTGAAAGAAGCTAGCATTGGCATTTTAATTACCTTAAAATGAACCCAAAGGTTCTTTAGCTAAAATCAAACCACGGCCCGCACAGCCAGCACAGCCATACTTGAGGTATGTATAACTGATAAGAAAAAACGCCAAGCTGCACCTCCTCCGTGTCCAGAAGTGTGGTGCAGGATCCTCGCTCATACTTCACTCACACCTTGCTCCTCAGAATGGAAGGCCAAGGAGAGCAGCAACAGCAGCAGCAACAGCAGCAACAGGAACAGCTGCAGCAGCTGAGGCAGCAAAGTCGTGGACGGAGAACGTGCACTCAGCATGCTCAATTCCAACGAGAGACGGACGTAGATAGACGTAAGGAGGGCTTTGCAGCACGAGAAGACGGCTTTGCAGCAGCAAGTCACGGCCTTGGTGCAACACTTGTTGAGAAAAGGTACGCATTTACCCTCCTTCCCCCTCGAGCATGTACCCCTTCATTTGTTGCTAAGCATGCTCGAGCAAACGTGCATGAGCTCCGACTACCTAGCTAACAACCAGGCTCCACAACTCGTGCATGACTGCAGACGACGAGGTGCAACACTTCATGCCGTTGGCACAAAGCTTGGGAAATGGTGAATGCTCTACACTCAAGTAGCAAGAAGAAGTTTAGTTAACCTAGGTGGTGGTTTGCTGCAGGGACTACCAACAAGACCAAGCTTGTCGCCACCCTTCTCGTCCTTGACGCTTTCAAGGGTGCCACCTCCCCACAGGTCCTGGCATCTAGGTTAGTTAATCCTTTTTGGCAGCCATCACTCTATAAAACTCTATAAGCAACCAAACCCTCATGGTCAATGCGAAAAACACTATGCCGTAGGCTGGTCCTGGGACCTGTGTACGGCGTAGTTTTTTTTGCATTGACCATGATATCTGGTTTGGTTGCTTATAAAATTGTAAAGAGTAATGGCTGCCAAGAAGGTACAGGGATGGTTCAGTGCACTTTTAGAGTGTACACGGTTTGCTTCTTTTGCTTTGTTTCTTTTTAGGGTTGTCTGTGTGCTTTGTTTCTTCTTAGGGTTGTCTGTGTGCTTCTTTTGCTTTGTTTCTTTTTAGGGTTATCTGTGTGCTTTGTTTCTTTTTAGGGTTGTCTGTGTGCTTACGTTGCCTATGTTGTATGGATCAAACTCTGTGTTTGTATGTAGCATAGTCCTCACAACAAAGGTGTGTGTGTGTTTATGCAAATAGACAAGCTCAATATTTGTAGGTCGTCCCAGAGTAACCTCGAACATTGCCAATAATTTCATTTTAAAGCCCCTCTACCTCAACTAACAGCAGCAGACTTGTTTTTAAACTTACCTTAGACAAACTTAAGCATAAAGGAGGGGACATGGTGCTTGTTTTGGACCCACTTTTGTAGGGGAATGGTGGTTTATGAGCTTAAATAAACAGTCGCCGAAAGCTTGCCCTCTCTATGGTGGGCTGTATGTGCAACAAAGACAAGACATAAGTCAGAAGTCAGAAATTGGACATTTCATAACATAAGGGATGGCAAAAGATGCATCAAAATATGATTAAGGTTGTCGGATGCATCCTAAACCTAGCTAATCCGAATTTGGCTGTGCTAATGCTACTGTTACAAATATATTTTTCTGTCAGAAATAGCCTGCCTAGACTTCATATACAATGAATTTCTATCAAACCATTTTATCTTACAATGAATTTCTATCAAACCATTTTATCTTAAGGTAAGCCTGTAACCACACTTAGAAGGTCCCAAAGAAGATAAAACCATTAAAGGGACGCTCTACACCGACACGAGCGTAGGTGCATCTTAGGTAAGGTAAGATAAAGTAAGGTTACATCGCTATATATGCCTCTGGTGGGCATCTGAGCGGAAGCTTGGAAATAAAGCCTGTAATTAAACCAAAAAAACGCTAGAAAAATCAAGGGACCAGGGCTAGGCACTTAGCAGCTACAAAAAAGGCAAGTTGGTTCATAAAGGTCCTCAAACGAGCTGGGCCATCCTCAAACTGAGGTGGGAAGATAAGCTGTTGCTGTGTTTGAAGTCTGACCAGATGTTCATCATGCGGACAGTCCAACAAAATGTGTTCCTCATCCTGAATGGTGTGCTAGTCACATCTGTCACAGATCCTGAGCTCACAAGGCCTTCTATTCCTGTCATGACGCATTCATTGGACTAGAAAGTTGTGTCCAGAAAGGCGAAGGCAAGAAAGTGCTCGGCTGAGGTTGCTGGGAATGTCCAAGCGAAAGTAGAGAGGCAACACAGGCTTTTGATTTCTTTTTCTGTCATCCCACCATCCATAAGTATTCCCCTAATGTACACCGAAATGTGTGTGATATGTCCTCATAATTCTGCTGGAATGGTGAGCTTCATGTGGTGTCAAAATGTTAAGATCTCTCCAGCCCCCAATGATATGTTCACGTAGAGTGAGTTTAAACTGTCCTAAATTGATAGTCTGACGAGATCGTATGGCATCCAAAAGCTGTTGAGATGTAGGTAAACCTTGGAGCGCATGCAGAACCTAGTAAGTTCATGTATCACTTCTGTTTGCAAGAAGTAAATCAGCCCGCACAATTTTCTCAAGAAGAGGGTTGTTTGAAGAGAGTAAATTGTTCCAGAATCTTATGGTGCATCTGAACCAGTAGAAAAAGATGGGCATCTGGCCTGTTTCGTGGAGCACGCAGTGAGTATCAGTACCTTTCTTGACACCCAGGAGTTTTTGCAGGAAGCCAAGATGAAGGACGTGTGCACGGGTGGTTATTGAGGAATCATATGTCAGTGAAAAAGTGACCCATACTTGACATCCGTACAGGCCAGCTGTCAAAGCGAAGACCTGGAAAAGCCACATGGCATGTTTTTTGTGTGTGATACCCTTGCTAGAACCGGTTCTGTAAACTCTAGCTATCGCGAGCCTCAAGTTGTCTGCCATCTTCTCAGCTGCTGTGTGCATACTTCCATCACGAGTGAGAGTGAATCCAAGGTATTTGAAATGAGTAACAAGTTCTAGAGGTGTGCAATCGTACGTGAAGGTAGGAATCGCAGAAGTATCTTTGCTGAAGACCATGATTTTTGTTTTGCCAGTGTTGAGCTTGAGCCCCTTGAAACGTGTGTAGTTGTGGAATTTGTTTAGCTGGAACTGTAGACATTCAGCTGTGTTTGAAGTGAGAGCAATGTCATCAGCAAAATCACAATGAGGGACCTGGACTGAATCCAAGGCAGTGGCAGCACCTCTCTGCACGGTCAAGAATCTGTCAATGTCATTGGTATAAAGGGAATGCAGAAGGGGACTCAGAGGGCAGCCCTGTTTCAAGCCTTTGTTGGGCGCAACCTCCCCGGAAATTTCGTCGCCATCAATAAGAAGGTTAAGACATCCTGTGTACATGGTTTGGATGATATCTCTCAAATATTGTGGTCTTAATTTTTTGCAAGTGTCTCCAAGTTTCTCTCTTGAAATACTGTCGTAGGCAGCAAGGAGGTCCAGAAAAGCAGTGAACACCTTCATTTTTTTCTTTTTTGCAGTAGCGAGAAGGTGTGCAGAATAAAGAGGGGTTGGTTTGTGTTCCTTGTGGGGCAGAAACCAAATTGTGAGTCTGACACCTTGGAAACAATACTGAAAGCCACAATTCTTTTATGAAGGCTGTTGAGAGAAAGGACGTAGAAGCAGCTAACAGTTATTTACGGGCTGTGATTATTTCAGCTGCTTGCACTTCTGGTATGGGGAAGTTTTTGCCTTGCGTTTTTTATCGGAAGAATCAAAGGGTGGCAGCTGGAGCCAGAAAGGCTCCTTGGTTTGATGATGAATGCAGGAGAAAGAGAAGGGGTTTTTTAACGCTCTTTGAGGGACGGTAGAGAGGATTTACAGGACACAAAGAAAGAGTACAGAAAACTTACGCGGAGGGTTGCACGCAAATTCTCAAAACAACAGACTGCTATTTTTTTGGACAAGTTGAGCAAAAGGGATCCAGCTATTTACGACATGCTAAAACAAAGAAGGACAACCTGTCCATCCCCTGTGCCTACAGATGCTTAAGATACCTACCTCCTTTCACATTTCAATGCTAAACCACCTCCTAAACCTCCTGATGCACTGAACAGGAATTCAACGCACATAGATGCACGGGCTTCAGCTGTCCCTTTGGGCTTTAAAGATTTCTCAGCTCCTTTTTTGAAGTACGCTTATCCAGGTGATGAGAAAGATAAAAATGTGATTGTCCCTTACCTGGCCAACCTCTTTCACGTTGCTTTTAGTGAGAATATGTGTGCAACAGTGTGAACAAGGCAGGTCAGTTGTTAGTTGATCTGGCTGCTGCTACGAGTATGGCTATTACGACTGGACGTGTCGTTGGAGATGATGGGCAACCATCGTTTACTGGAAATTAT
>Ga0307968_1004143_pt1 | contig 11871 bp, 15 predicted proteins | sample OrgLakmetagen650_FD_201834 | JGI IMG/M metagenome (GOLD analysis project Ga0307968, IMG submission 201834) | Saline water microbial communities from Organic Lake, Antarctica - #650 | ecosystem: Environmental > Aquatic > Non-marine Saline and Alkaline > Saline | place: Antarctica: Organic Lake... | reverse complement strand
CTCTGTTTGACAACATATACAGCAGATCTTTGTTCACACATGCACCATTTGAAATCTCTGTTTGACAACATATGCAGCACATCTTTGTTCACGCATGCAACTTTTGAGATCTCTGTTTGACAACATATACAGCAGATCTTTGTTCACGCAAGCAACTTTTGAGATCTCTGTTTGACAACATATGCAGCAGATCTTTGTTCACGCAAGCAACTTTTGAGATCTCTGTTTGACAACATATACAGCAGATCTTTGTTCATGCATGCAACTTTTGAGATCTCTGTTTGACAACATATACAGCAGATCTTTGTTCACACATGCACCATTTGAGTTCTGTGTTTCGACATCTACAGCAGAGGGCTCTGCTCATGCACATAAGCGTGGAATCTTGGAGCTCTGTTTGTGAACATCTACAGCAGAGAGTTCTGCCCACACATTTAAACCTGAAATTTTGGAGATTCCTGCATGAACGTACACAGCAGAGCTCTGCTCATGCACATAAGCGTGGAATCTTGGAGCTCTGTTTGTGAACATCTACAGCAGAGAGCTCTGCCCACATATTTAAGCGTGGAATTCTGTACACAGCAGAGCTCTGCTCATGCGCTTAAGTGTGTATTTTGAAGCTCTGTTTGTGAACATCTACAGCAGAGAGCTCTGCCCACACATTTAAGCGTGGAATTCTTGAGATACCTGCATAAACGTACACTGCAGAGAGCTCAGCTTGCACGCTGGAGCATGCAACTCTTTCCTGCATGAACGTACGCAGCAGCTTGGCTACAGGAAACACCCACCCAGCATTGGCTACAGAAAACACCCACCCACCCACAGCATGCAACTCTTTCCTGCATGAACGTACGCAGCAGCTTGGCTACAGAAAACACCCACCCAGACACAGTTTGGAGTCACCTGTATGAACATACACAGCAGTTTGGCTACGGAAAACACCCACCCAGACACAGTTTGGAGTCATCTATATGGGCGTACACAGCAGTTTGGCTACGAACGACACCCACCCAGACACAGTTTGGAGTCACCTGTATGAACATACACAGCAGCTTGGCTATCGCCCACTGCTTGTAGCACGTTCTGCTGGAGCTGAGCAAGCTGGGCGTCAGACGCTCCTGGCCGCATGCATGCAGTGTTCAAGTCCACCTGAGTGTGTGTGTGTGTATGTGTGTGTGTATGTGTGTGTGTGTGTGTAGAGTTAGTCAGTGGACGTGCTGTGTATGTGTATATATGTTTGTGTGTTGGAAACAAACACTCCTGGCCGCATGCATGCAGTATTCAGGTCCACGTGTGTGCGTTTGTGTGTGTGTGTGTGTTTGTGTGTGTGTGTATATGTGTGTGTGTGTGTGTGTGTGTAGAGTTAGTCAGTGGACATGCTGTGTATGTGTATATATGTTTGTGTGTTGGAAACAAACACTCCTGGCCGCATGCATGCAGTATTCAGGTCCACGTGTGTGTGTTTGTGTGTGTGTGTGTATGTGTGTGTGTGTGTGCGTGTGTGTGTGCGTGTGTGTGTGTGTAGAGAGTTAGTCAGTGGACGTGCTGTGTATGTGTATATATGTATATATGTCTGTGTGTTGGAAACAAACACTCCTGGCAGCATGCATGCAGTATTCAGGTCCACGTGTGTGTGTGAGTGTGTGTGTGTGAGGAGACTGTGCGTCAGGAAATATGGTCAATTACAAACACACACCTGCAGATATAATGCAGCCACTGCATACTCTAGACACACACACACATGTACACACACACCTGTGGGCAGAAAGCAACCTTTGCATACTCTAGACACACACACACGCACACACACCTGTGGGCAGAAAGCAACCACTGCTGTGGCCAAAGGTGAGAAAAGTAGGGATGCCGTAGCGCCCATACTGTCTCCCTGAGAACATTAAAGGAAACGAAAAGTTGGAGATGAGAAAGCGGGCACACCTGTTAAACCATACTGTCTCCCTGAGAACATTAAAGGAAATGAAAAGTTGGAGATGAGAAAACGGGCAAACCTGTTTAGTAGCACACACACTATATGTGTGCAATCATGTGCACCCACCCACCCACCCACCCACACGAGTTATAACCGAGCAAGGAAGAAGCAGGCGTGTAATAAAAACACACACGCACACACACATAACAGATCTCACGTGTACGTCCCTCTTTTTAGCTAGCTCAGTAACAACATCATATACACAGCACGACTCCCAATTTCCAGCCCTATCACACCGACTCCCAGCTGTCAGCCCTACACTATGACCACAGCACGTGACACCCTCTCAGCAATATGTACAAAGAGCAAAGTAAGCACCAGCAATATGTACAAAGAGCAAAGTAAGCACCAGCAATTTGTACAAAGAACAAAGTAAGCACCAGCAATGTGTTGTAAAAACAAAGTAAGCACCAGCAATGTGTACAAAGAACAAAGTGAGCACCAGCAATGTGTACAAAGAACAAAGTAAGCACCAGCAATATGTACAAAGAGCACAGTAAGCACCAGCAATAGGTTGAATGAACAAAGTAAGCACCACCCGCCCCAGCACTTCCACCACACTGCAGCAGCACAAGCATAAATTCACGCACTCCCAAAACAGAGCACGCGGCACGCTCTGCAATATTGCACAGGGAGCAGCGTGAACACCATTACCAGCACTTCCACCCATACTGCAGCAGTACAATGACGTGACATGGTTTGCCAATCACACAGGAACACACACACACATACACACACACGCAAAAAGTCGACCCACCAACATCAGCACGTGCTCGTAGCGCTGCGAGAAGTGAGCGATACGGCGCCGGTAGTAGTCCAGGCCGCCAATCATGTCACTGCTGCTGTTGCTGCTGCTGCTGTTGTTGCTGTTGCTGCTGCTGTTGCTGTTGTTGCTGTTGCTGCTGCTGTTGCTGTTGTTGCTGTTGCTGCTGCTCGGCCGGTGGTCGTCTTGTGAGATGCTTTGCTGGATGCCACTTGTGGCGTTGCTATCAGGCTCCATGCCACCAAACCAAGAGCGGGAAGGGTCGACAACATACAGCACATCAAAATCCCTGCATGCGTGTGTGTATGTGTACGCGTGTTTGTGTACCTGCCTCAATTTGATGGCGCTTAAATTCGTACATTAAACAGAGTAGCAAGATGGCCAAATCAAAATCAATTTGTGCATGCATGTGCTAAAGCCTGCTCAAACACAAACACACTCACTGCACAAACACACACGTTAACACACACACACAAATGCGGACACACACACTCTCTCTCTCCCTCTTTCTCTCTCTCTCTCTCTCTCTCTCTCTCTCTCTCTCTCTCTCTCTCTCTCACACACACACACACACACACACACAGACACACACACACATACAGTCACGGCAGACACGTACGCACACAAGCACACACACACAAATATGCACACACACAGACTCTCTCTCTCTCTCTCTCTCTCTCTCTCTCTCTCTCTCTCTCTCTCTCTCTCTCTCTCTCTCTCTCTCTCTCTCTCTCTCTCACACACACACACACACAGGCACGCACACAGACACACGCATAGGCAGACACGTAAGCACACACCTTTCAGCCTCGGTTTGTGCAGCAATGTACACGCGCGACAGCAGGCCTGCCCAATTAGGAGTACCAGGGGCACTGCCAAAGGCCACCACCAAGAGCCCACTCTATAGGTGCGTAAGCGTTGTGTGTGTGAGTGTGAGTTTGTGTGTGTGTATACGTTGTGTGTGTGCTTGTATATGTGCTTATGAAGGGCACTGCCAAAGGCCACCACCAGGAGCCCACTCTATAGGTGCGTAAGCACTGTGTGTGTATGTGTGTGAGTTTGTGTGTGTGTATACGTTGTGTGTGTGCTTGTATATGTGCTTATGAAGGGCACTGCCAAAGGCCACCACCAGGAGCCCACTCTGTAGGTGCGTAAGCGTTGTGTGTGTGTGAGTGTGAGTTTGTGTGTGTGTATACGTTGTGTGTGTGTGCTTGTATATGTGCTTATGAAGGGCACTGCCAAAAGCCACCACCAGGAGCCCACTCCACAGGTGTGTGTATGCCTATGTGTGCATTGTTTGTGTGCATGTGTACGTTGTGTGTGTGTGCATGCATTTGTATTTGTGCGTGAGTAAATTTGTTTGCACGTGTGTTTAAATTGTGTATGAGTTTGTGTGCGTCTGTGTGTGTCTGTGTGAGCGTTTGTGTGTGTGTGTGTGAGTGCGTGTGTTTGTGTGTGTGTAAGGAGCGCTCATTGCATCTCTACACTGTTGGCAAACCACGACTGACGCAGAGGCAATACAGCACACACCTCTCAATTTAGCACTAAGCCCACACGCTCACACACCTGCACCTCCTTCTCACACACCTGCACGCTCACACGCTCACACACCTGCACGCTCACACACCTGCACGCTCACACGCTCACACACCTGCACGTTCACACACCTGCACGTTCACACACCTGCACGTTCACACACCTGCACCTCCTTCTCACACACCTGCACGTCCTTCTCACACACCTGCACCTCCTTCTCACACACCTGCACGCCCACACGCTCACACACATGCACCTCCTTCTCACACACCTGCACGCTCACACGCCCACACACCTGCACGCTCACACGCTCACACACCTGCACGTTCACACACCTGCACGCTTACACACCTGCACCTCCTTCCCACACATCTGCACGCCCACACGCTCACACACCTGCACGCTTACACACCTGCACCTCCTTCTCACACACCTGCCCCTCCTTCTCTTCTGGTGTGCTCAAAGGCTAGGGATTTTGTCTGCATCCCTCACTCATGTCCGTAAGGGCAACACACTGCATACACCACCACACAAGTACCACACACACTCAGGCAAACACACACACTCACACAACACACACAGGCAATCACACGCACACACTCACACAACACACACAGGCAATCACACGCACACACACTCACACAACACACACACAGGCAATCACACGCACACACACTCACACAACACACACAGGCAATCACACGCACACACACTCACACAACACACACAGGCAATCACACGCACACACTCCACACCTGCATCTTTCCCGACGTACTCGCTGGGCCAGATCCTTCGCCTGCGCCGCCCTCTGTGTGTGCGTGCGTACGCTGCATCCCAGCAAGCCTGTCAGAGGCTTGCACTGTGTTGGGCCCCAAGGCCAGCTTGAAGTAACCAGGTCCAAGGTTAGGCGCACACACACCGTCGTCTTCTGCTGCAGTGCTGCTGCTGCTGCTGCTGCTGCTGCCTGTACCAGGGAGCTGGTGGTTTGTGTCTTGGGGGGTGCACCCTGAAACCTGCACACACACATGCACACAAACAACGCACATGCACACACACAATCACACACGCACACACAATTCAGGTTTGAGCATGCTGAGTCACGTTAGCACACTGCAGGGTGAGTCAGCTGACATCGACAACACAGCAGTCGGCCATTTTGCACACAGATTCTACAGCAGCCTCTGCTGAAAGTTAGAACGGTATCAAGGACAATTTGTTATGCTCACATTAGCCGAAGCCCATCAAACATCACACATTACACAAGCCGGAGCCCATTAAACATCCCACTTTAAACATCACACAAGCCGGAGCCCATTAAACATCATACATTTAACATCACACTAGCCGGTGCCTGTGAAACATCATGCTCATTAACGCCCATTCAACATCATAGCCGTTGGATGGAGCCCTCTACACATCACAACATCTAAATATCACAACAGCCGTACCCCATTAAACATAACACTTGCTGGAGACCTAGATTCGTCACACTAGCCGGACCCCATGAAACATCACACTTGCCCAAGCTAGTTGAAACATTGCCCCTAAACCGTATTTCCTTCACCCTAGACCCTGTGCATTTGTACGTCGCACCGTGTATGTGTTGAGTACCGTCAGTAGCCCCTCAGAAATGGTTTGGCAACATGGGACTTAGGTGCAATCGTATGTTGTGCCATATATATAGGGCTGGCCAGAACCATATATACACGATGTATATCCGGCATTTTTGGCAGGGAAATTATCAAATATACGGTAAGATACGGTGCATATATACGATTCTGGCCAACCCTAGAAATAGTTATCTGGAGCATTTATTGAGAAGACGACTTTCAGTGCAACTATGTACACAGACAAACCTTTGAATACCTATTGACAATGGCACAAATCGAGTCAGTGTCTTACCTTGAAAATCAAATGCCTTACTTTCAAATCAAGTAATGCCTCACCTTCAGACGTGACCCAGCACTGGACATCATTCCTTTAAAAGCGTCTAGCCCTTCCAGCTCTGCTTCCTCATCAAACACACACACACACACACAAACACGTACGCAGGAAGAGAGAGTGAGATCAAGACAGGTTGAGGTTTGAACAAGTTGTATGGGAGCCGTGGACGTGCGCACATACACACAGCACATAAGTGAAACACACACATTTATGCATGCATACATTGTGTAGACACTAGGGTTGGCCAGAACCAAACATGCACAAATTTTTGCGGTGTTACACCAATGTATATACGGTTATCTAAGCAAGGAGATTTCCATACGTACGGCTATGTGCAGTGTATATGTACTGTTCTGGCCAACCCTAGTAAACACTCGTGTAAATGGTTTTGGCCAGAACACATACAAACATGACCAAACATGTCTTCCTGCCAAAACGAATACCGTATGTACAACATATATATACTTCTGGCTGTAGAAAAATAATCAATACCGTGTGTACAACAAATAAGTAGCTATTGGGGAATAATCAATACCGAATGTGCAACATATAAATGGGTCTGGCCAATTTTCAAAACCATACAACATGTGGATAGGGCTGACCATATACTTCACTGTATATGACCGTGTATTTGGTGATGTTCCTGCCAAAAACACCGTATATACACCGTATATATATATATATACATTTCTGGCCCACCCTACATATAAAGGGTTCTGGCTAAAAATGAATACCGTGTGCACGACATATAAAGGGATCTGGCTAAATTCACTTGTGTAAATAACATACGATGAGTCATATTAAGGAAGACACTGGCGTTTGGGTACAGGGGAAAGCAGCGCAAGCTCTCTTAGTATGTAGATACATATGTAGATGTAGATAGATGTGTGGCCAGAATTCCTTCTAGCTGGGCACCATGCAAAAGGTGCACAAGGTCACACTGTTAGCACTGTTTGCACTGTTTGCACTTTTAGCACTGTTAACACATGTCTAAGATTGGCCAGTTTTCCTGTACAGAAATGGCAAAAACTCTGTTAAGACACCGTAAACGACCTTTAGGGGGCGGTCACACGTAAAATTTTTCCTACTTTTTTTCTTTGGGGGGGGGATATATTAATGAACTTTCCCCCCAGCTTTGCAGAGGAAATTTTTAATGGCAATCGGTACCAAAGCGGCTCATTTTCCTTATTTATTGTAAGAAGTGTTTTCCGCTGCCTGCGCATAATTCCCAGCAACCACACTTGCCTGGCCAGCCTGAAGCATGTAACAAGCGCACGCACGCAGACACAATGCAAGCAAAACACAACTCAACTGACGCAAAACGAATATTTACATCTTACCCCCCCTTTTTTAACAGGGCTCTGCTTGTGATTGTGGTAATTGAGTGTGGCCCTCTGCATTGCACGCCACAACCTGTGCTGCTGCTGATTAGATTGGTGCGATAGTTAAAGCACACATCCATCTTTGACACCAGGCAAGAGCGTACACACACAAACACACACACAAGCACACACACACACAAACGTGTCACCTGCTGCGCGTGTGACCTGCGCAAGGTCCAGCCCAAAGTGCTTCAAAGCGGGAGCCTGCACCACACAAGACGCGCACACACACAGTGCAAGTTATCCAACGCGTGCATGTACGTAATGGAAATTTGAGAGAATAATGAGACTTGAGAACATGAAAACATGAGAGAGCAATGCGACACGAAACATGAAAATGAGAGAATAATGAGACGTGAGAACATGAAAATGTGAAAGAGCAATCCGACAAGCTCTGCTGTCTAAGTACACACTCTGTACCGGCAACACGTCCTCCTGGTCTCTCCTTCCCCCCCTTCCCCCCCCAAAGTACATTTATATTCAAACGCAGCGGTGATAACACCCCAAGCATCACTTCAAAAAAAAATTTGCGTTGCTGTCGAAAAGCGTAGAACACACGCTACCAGGCGGATTCTAACTCATAACCCCGAAGATCACCACTGGCTCAATTTCACATTTTGTGCGCCACTCACAGGAGGGGAAAATGGCTGTTTCTCACCGTCTTTCCTCCTGTTGCATTTTTCCTTGTGCACCATCTTTCCTGTCTTTTTTCGCTGTCTTTCCTCATGCACCACCATATGGTCTTTGGCCGTATTGAAGCGGCTCCTTCTCCTTATTCAATGAGGGTAGTGGCCATTGCCTGCGCAATTCTCTCTTCTTCTTTTCCAGACGTGTCCTTTCAAGCGCTTATGACTGATCTGGCAGGAGCCAACTTCACGCCAAGTCTGCAACCCTCCTGATCACCATTGAATGATTGATTGATTGATTAATAAATTGCTTTCTTGCTTGCTTGATTTATTTATTCATTTATTCATTTATTGATTGATTGATTTAATTATATATTGATTTATTGATGATAATTGATTGATTGATTGATTGATTGATTGATTGATTGACTGATTGATTGATTGATTGATTGATTGATTGATTGATTGATTGATTGACTGATGGATGGATGGATGGATGGATAAATGGATAGATAGATGCAACCCTCCTGATCACCATTGATCCTCCAATCTTTCTATGGTGGAGGACCTTCAGGATACCTGCTTCCAAAGTGGCTCCTATTCCTTAGTATTTGTGGGGAATGTGTTTTTGTACTTAATTTTGCATCTCAAAATGAACAGAGCACGTCTCATCAGCAGTAATTATGGGGAGTGTTTCTCTGTACTTAAATTTCCATCTCAAGAGGAACGGAACACGCCTCATCAGCTGTCACATGAAATGGTGTCTACGAACGTCTCATAGCTGTCACACAAAGTGGTATCTATGAACGTCTCTTAGCTATCTCATGACATGGTGCGCCATCTATCTTGGTTCTTTATTTTCTTTAATCACGTATTCAAAAACGAATGGAACAGAGCACATACTTCCGCTATGGCACCTGCGGTGTGCCGTTCTGTTTCACCATAATCTCGAAAAGGTGCCCTCTTAAAAGGTAAGGATCGGGGCACATGCCATAGCTATCTCGTCATGCAACGTATCATCGTTTTTCCTGACTAAGGTCCTCTTAGAAAGAACAGAACAGAACAGAGTAGCGACCGAGGTCAGCGTCACACGTTCTATCAGCTTCATCAAGCCATCAGGATAGTAGAAATAAGAAAACGAGGGCATAGATTGTTACAAAGCAGTTGCAAGGTTCTATGCTTTTTATGAAGGAAATCACCAAGCGTACAAGCACTGACACACACAACATTGGTATGACGTATGTGTTGTATTGCTGTCGTAAACAACAAACTGAGCTCAGGCGATTTTTCTAGCATAAGGGCAACAGCAACACCATCCTGAACGCCTCTCTTAGCACACAAAATACTTGCACAAACCGACCGTGTGTGTATGTTTGTTTGTGTGTGTGTTTTGTTGTGAAAGCAAGGCGAACTCACATGATGCTCCTGTGAGCGTAGAGACAACAGCAGCACTAACTCTTGTTTATGAATGTGCTTGTGTGTTTCGTTTGTGTGTGCCTGTGTGCGTGTGTGTGTGCAAGATAAAATGAGGCAGTTTAACCCACCTGTGGTACTCCTGCTAGCATGGAGGCCACAGCAGCACCTTCTAGCGGATTGCCTTCCATCCAGCATGATTCCAAACGAGGAAGCTTGTCCAGGGCAAGGAGGGGGCTCCTGCACAGAATATGGAACACAAGCGTTTTTCATTTTTTGTACCATTTTCCAAGCGAGGAAGCCTGTCCAGGGCAAGGAGGGGTTTCTGTTTGGAATACAGAAGAGACTCACCCCTGCTTAAGAAGACTAGAAACAACTAGCATGCAGCAGCTGAGCGCTTGCAGAACTCGTCGTGTGGACATATCATGAGCGCTCCCGCATGGATTGGGGGCAGCAAGGAAAACTCTTGCTTGTTTGTACCTTGTTCAGACAGACTGCGCAGGAAGTAACAACCAACGCCTGCATTCATCATGGATAAGGAGCCACTTTGGTATTCAGTACCGTTAAACTCCTCCACCGTAAGATTGTCCAGTACTATTATCGACTGTCATCAGGAGCCAGTTTCAGGTCAAGCCTGCAACCTCTTGATCCCCATTAATTTTTTCCTTTTCTTTTGGTGGAGGAGTTTTACGGTACCCGTTACTTGGGTTGCTCCTTTTCCTTAATGTGGGAAGTGGTTTTCACTGCCTGCGTAGTATTTTCTCTTTCTTTTTATGAAACCAACTGGATTAGGAGGGTTGCAGGTTTGGCCTGCAACTGGCTCTCGACGAGAATTGGTAATAGAACTGGAAAGGGTACATTTGTAGGGTTGGTCGGAACTGTCAAATTTTGACCTTTCTAACCCAATCAATTTACACCGTATATGACCGTATATTTGGTGATTTCCCTGCCAGACATACCGTATATACACCGTATGTATGGTTCTGGCCAACCCTACACATTTGTTACGGACAAGTTTAGCAACGTAGCCGATCGAGTGTATGCGTTTGCAACCAAACTTCCTCAAGACCCAGTAAGGAAAGCATGAGCACATATTATCCAGTGAGCAAACCAGTGGGGGGGGGAGCACAGAGTGTGTGCATACTCTATTTAGTGGACATTATAGGGGGGGGCATGTTCATACTGTGTCCAATCAACAACCTAGGAAGGGGCTCATGCACGCGCTACTCTTGTCAGTGAACTCATTAGGAGGGGGCTCATACACGCGCCACTCTTATCAGTGAACATATTAGGAGGGGCCTCTAACAGGTGTGACACCTGGACTTTGACAGAAGGTTTGGATTGGGTGCGGCGTGGAGTCTAACAGCAACTGCCATAGACGGCAGCAGCATGGTATGGGAGGGGTAACAAGGAGCAGCATGGTATGGAAGTCGGTGTGTGTTCCTACAGCTAATGCCAGAGATGTCAACCCATCCGTACCACACGAATGGTAGCTGTCTTCCTCATTGAAGAAAAACCACTTGGTCTCCGTCTCCGTGCGTTTCTTGGTGATGCGGAAACAGAGGGAGATGACGCATGCACTCACACACTCATAGACACACACACACACGTGTACCTGAGGCAGTTGCCGTACAGCCACAGCTTGGACAGCTGTGACAGCTGGGTCAGGTGCGCAGGGAGCTGTGCCAGCTGATTGTCAGCTAGTGACAGCTGCTGCAGACACTGCAGCTGAGGCAGCCAGCTGTCGAGACAGCTGCCATCCAGCGCATTGCCCTGTGTGTGTGCGTTTGTGTGTTTGTGTGTATATGTGAGTGTATACGTGCATGAGCTTGCGTGCGTGTGTGTGTGTTTCTGTCTGTATATGTGCGTGCGTGCATGCGTGAGTGCCCCTAAATTTCATGAAGCTGACTACACGGCTGCCACGGCTGAGGCTGCCTGTAGCCTTCAGCCATCTGATACCATGCATGTGTGTGTCAGTAGACGTGTGTGTGTGTGTGTGTGTGTGGATGGTTAAAGGGGGGGGGCGGATGTGCGCGTGTGAGTATATGGATTGGCACACAGAGCTGCTCACAGGATTTAAGCTCAAATCTGCTGTAGCCATACTCAGCTCTTTCTCTCCCTCTCTCTCTCTCTGTCTCTCTCTCTCTCTCTCTCTCTCTCTCTCTCTCTCTCTCTCTCTCTCTCACACAACCACACACCCCCACACAAACACAAGCA
>Ga0307968_1004142_pt1 | contig 11871 bp, 11 predicted proteins | sample OrgLakmetagen650_FD_201834 | JGI IMG/M metagenome (GOLD analysis project Ga0307968, IMG submission 201834) | Saline water microbial communities from Organic Lake, Antarctica - #650 | ecosystem: Environmental > Aquatic > Non-marine Saline and Alkaline > Saline | place: Antarctica: Organic Lake... | reverse complement strand
AAGACAGGTGGTGGCAAGATAGGTAACGGCAAGACAGGTAATGACAACACAGGTGGTGCAAGACAGTGGTGGCAAGACAGGTGGTGGCAAGACAGGTGGTGGCAAGACAGGTGGTGGCAAGACAGGTAATGGCAATACAGGTGGTGGCAAGACAGTGGTGGCAAGACAGGTGGTGGCATAACAGTGTTGGCAAGACAGGTGGTGGCAAGACAGTGGTGGCAAGACAGGTGATGGCAGCAATACAGGTGGTGGCATTACAGTGTTGGCAAGACAGGTTGTGGCAAGACAGGTGGTGGCAAGACAGGTGGCGGCAAGACAGGTGATGGCAGCAATACAGGTGGTTGCATTACAAGTGGTGGCAAGACAGGTGGTGGCAAGACAGTGGTGGCAAGACTGGTGTTGGCATTACAGTGTTGGCAAGACAGTGGTGGCAATACAGGTGGTGGCAAGACAGGTAATGGCAAGACAGTGGTGGCAAGACAGGTGGTGGCAAGACAGGTCGTGGAAAGACAGGTGGTGGCAAGAAAGGTGGTGGCAAGACAGGTAACAGCAATACAGGTGGTGGCATTACAGTGTTAGCAAGACAGGTGGCAGCAACACAGGTGGTGGCAAGACAGTGGTGGCATAACAGTGGTGGCAAGACAGGTGGTGGCAAGACAGTGGTGGCAAGACAGGTGATGGCAGCAATACAGGTGGTGGCAAGACAGGTGGTTGCAAGACAGGTGATGGCAGCAATACAGGTGGTGGCAAGACAAGTGGTGGCAAGACAAGTGGTGACAAGACAGTGGTGGCAAGACAGGTGGTGGCAAGACAGGTGGTGGCAAGATAGGTGGTGGCAGCAATACAGGTGGTGGCAAGACAGGTTGTGGCAGCAATACAGGTGGCGGCAAGACAGGTGGTGGCAAGACAGGTGGTGGCAAGACAGTGGTGGCAAGACAGGTGGTTGCATTACAAGTGGTGGCAAGACAGGTGGTGGCAAGGCAGGTGGTGGCAAGACAGGTGGTAGCATTACAGTGTTAAGCAAGACAGGTGGTGGCAAGACAGTAGTGGCGAGACAGGTGGTGGCATTACAGATGGTGGCAAGACAGGTGGTGGCAAGACAGGTGTTGGCAATACAGGTAATGGCAATACAGGTGGTGGCAGCAATAAAGGTGGTGGCAAGACAGGTGGTGGCAAGATAGGTAACGGCAAGACAGGTAATGACAACACAGGTGGTGCAAGACAGTGGTGGCAAGACAGGTGGTGGCAAGACAGGTGGTGGCAAGACAGGTGGTGGCAAGACAGGTGTTGGCAAGACAGGTGGTGGCAAGACAGTGGTGGCATTACAGTGTTGGTAATACAGGTGGTGGCAAGACAGGTAACGGCAAGACAGGTAATGACAACACAGGTGGTGCAAGACAGTGGTGGCAAGACAGGTGGTGGCAAGACAGGTGGTGGCAAGACAGGAGGTGGCATTACAGTGTTGGCAAGACAGGTGGTGGCAAGACAGGCGGTAGCACACACATGGAGGTTGCAATGCAGTTGATTTCTGTGTGTGCTTGTGCGCAACATGAGCCACCACTTCAACACAAAGTCGGCATGCGCCAAAGCAACCTGCGCGAACCCTAATGCGACGCTGTGAGCTGGAGAGGCGCTTTTTCGACCCTTTCCTCACCACTTCAACACGAACTCATCATGCGCCAAAGCAACCTGCGTGAACCCTAATGCTACGCTGTGAGCTGAAGAGGCAATTTTTCGACCCTTTCCTCACCACTTCAACACGAACTCATCATGCACCAAAGCAACCTGCGTGAACCCTAATGCTACGCTGTGAGCTGAAGAGGCGATTTTTCGACCCTTTCCTCACCACTTCAACACAGAATCATCATGCACCAAAGCAACCTGCGCGGACCCTAATGCGACGCTTTGAGCTGGAGAGGTGCTTTTTCGACCCTTTCCTCACCAGTTCGATAAACAGATTCATCATGTGTCAAAGTGACCTGTGCCTCCAAGACCCTTTTCAATCTCCATCACAGCTTTCAATCTCCATCATAGCTGAAACTGTGCATACTTGTGTGTATGCAACACGTGACACCACTTCCACATGGATTTATCATGAAACACTCGGCCTGCGTTAATCTTGCCTGCGTTATCTTGCCTGCGTTAATCTTGCCCGCGTCAATCTTGCCTGCGTTAATCTTGCCTGCAGCACTCTGATCTGGAGAGGAGCCTCTCAGACCTTTCCTATCTCTTCCATGTTTCCAAAGGCTTTGACCTTTTGCAAGCTTGTGTACGTGCAGCACGTGCCATCACTTTTATATGATTAATCGTGTGAGAATTAGCAGCTGCGCAGGTCTCACCAGGATTACTTGACGCAGTTGGGACAACACTGGGGGCTGGAGCGCCTTGGATGGATCCCTTCTCCCAAGCATCAGTGCCCCTGCGTGTTGAAGGTAATAGAGAGCTAAAGGTAAAAGAGAGAGTAAGGTTATATATATATATAGAGAGAGAGAGAGAGAGTGGTAGAGAGAGAGAGAGAGTGTTCTATAAGTTATAAGGCAACACTATGCCCTAGTCATATTCTTTAAAGCACCAGCGTCCCTGTGTGTTGAAAATGAGAGGTTGGTTTGTGGGTAAAAACTGCAAGGGTAATACTATAGCATAGATAAATTTCTAACCATCAGCGCCCATGTGTGTTAGAAAAAGGGAAAGGTTGATATAAGCATGAAATAGTTAAGAGGTGATATTAATGGCATTGGAATTGTCTCAAGCGTCAGTATGACCTACAATGGATTATGTAAGACACCAAGTCTCAAGGAAGCATCATATCTTTGATTGTTTAGGATCCTTTTCCAGCCCAAATGCTTCTGCATGACACCACATACTCACCCACACCCACACCCTCACCCACACAAATCCGCAACACCTACACCTTCACGCACTCACACTCATCCATCTTGCATACTCTCACGCCTAATCCCACACCCAATTACCTGCACAGAGACGTAATTCACACACATGCCTGCACAGAGGCATACATTCACAACACACACACACATGCCTGCACAGAGACGTAATTCACACACATGCCTGCACAGAGACGTAATTCACACACATGCCTGCACAGAGACATACATTCATAACACACACATGCCTGCACAGAGACGTAATTCACACACATGCCTGCACAGAGGCATACATTCACAACACACACACATGCCTGCACAGAGACGTAATTCACACACATGCCTGCACAGAGGCATACATTCACAACACACACATGCCTGCACAGAGACGTAATTCACACACATGCCTGCACAGAGACGTAATTCACACACATGCCTGCACAGAGGCATACATTCACAACACACACATGCCTGCACAGAGGCATACATTCACAACACACACACACATGCCTGCACAGAGACGTAATTCACACACATGCCTGCACAGAGGCATACATTCAGAACACACACACATGCCTGCACACAGGCGTACATTCACAACACACACACACACACACGCCAGCGCAACACACGCACAAACACGCACCCTGCTCTGCACTCTCTCATGAGCTCCTCTGTTGTTTTGGCATGGCCAGTCTCTGGGGCAAGCACAAGCCCCAACAGAATCTGCATGCATATAAATATATCAATGCGTCGCAATTCGGACACACACAGTGGAGATGAGTACAGGTCTAGGTCAGCTTGCAAGGGTAGCTGCTGTTTCCTACAAATGCAGGTTCATGAACAATCTCAAATACTACAGCTTATACAGACAGATACACACATAGAAGCATTTTTGACACACACACACACACACAAACACACGCACACACACACACACAATTATCGGAAAGGGGCCATCAGAGTGTAACAGAACAGCCCCAGCTTTGCTAACTGTTAAGGTTGGCACAGGAACACAAGGAGGCTTCATAGCCTCCTGCTGCACCCACCAGCCCTCCATCTTTGCCCTCCAGTTACAAGCCACTGAATGTGGCACCATAAAAGCACAGGAACACAAGGAGGCTTCATAGCCTCCCGCTGCACCCACCTGCCCTCCATCTTTGCCCTCCAGCTACAAGCCACTGAATGTGGCACCATAAAAGCACAGGAACACAAGGAGCCTCCCGCTGCACCCACCTGCACTCCATCTTTGCCCTCCAGCTGCAAGCCACTGGGCTTTTCACAGGGGGGCTGCGGCAAGCTGTCTCCAGGCTCCAGCAGGTCCAAGTGCTGTGTGCCTGGGGCGGCTAAAATTTGTTGCAAGGCCTGCAAATGCAAAGTAGCAAACACATTATTGTTGGGGGCCCTGAGGCATAAATAGCGATGTAACCTTGCCTTACCTTATTGTTGGTGGGCTCCCATACATCCAATTATAAACCACCCACCGATCATCACTCTGCTGGCTCTTCCTCACCTGCACCGCCTCCAAACGTACAGTCCCTGATAAATTCCGGCTGGCCTCTTTCAAGAGGGCTCCCATACATCCATTCATAAACCACCCTTTGACCATCACTCTGCTGGCTCTTCCTCACCTGCACTGCCTCCAAACGAACAGTCCCTGATAAACTCCGGCTGGCCTCTCTTGAGAGGGCTCCCATACATCCATTCATAAACCACCCACTGACCATCACTCTGCTGGCTCTTCCTCACCTGCACCGCCTCCAAACGAACAGTCCCTGATAAATTCCGGCTGGCCTCTCTCAAGAGGGCTCCCATGTATCCAGCTTGCAGCAGGCGATGCCTGACGCCCTCAGAAACGCACATCATCCGCATGAGCTGCATGCAAAAGTAGTGAAGGTGTAAGGCTTTGTAAGAATTTACCTCATGTCTCAAAGCTTGGTCCGCCTCTGACCATGCCCATCATCCTCTCGATGGTGTAGAGTCCGCTGAACGTGTCGGCGCACCTGACACCCTCAAAAACACAAGGTACCCACATGAGCTGCATGCAGGAAACGTTAATTTGCAAGGCTTGGTCGTATAGTTTTAGAACAGCTCGTGCCTCTTTGTTTGGGCCCGCCCCCATAATGTCGTGAAACAAGCACATCACTTTACGTGGGCCCGCCCCCATAATGTCGCGAAACAAGCGCATCACTTTACACAATGTCGTGAAACAAGCACATCACTTTAAATGAGCTGCGGGGGTATACACAGTCATATAACAAGCGTAGGGTTGGCCAGAACCGTATATGTACACCGTATATGACCGTATAAAAGGTAATTCCCCTGCCCATAATACCGTATACACACCGTATATACATGGCTCTGGCAACCCTAAACAAGCAGCCTGGTTACAAACATGAACATGATCAGTCGCTGCCTGACGCACATTCGCACGCACAAGCAACTGCTTTGCACACACGCACACATGCACAACCCCACTCCTCAGCTCCCCCAACGCACCCACACACCCACACCTATTGTCAACACACACACAAATGAGCATTTACCTGTGTAGCCCGCATCAACACCATGCCAGTGTTTAAATGACTGTACCAAGGAATTTACACACTAAACACACACACACTCTTACACATACAAACTAATACACACACACACGCGTGTACAACAGCATGCCAGAGTGGTGTTCAAATGACTGTACCAAGGAATTTACACACCATACACACACACTCTTACACACACAAACTAATACACGCACATACACGCGTGTACACAGACACTTTCACTAAAACCCACATACTTACGCCCTCACCTGTGCAGCCCACAAATGGACCCTGCCTGAGTGGCGGCCCGGTAACTGTACCAATGATTGCACACATCACATAAAAACTGACACACACAAACACTGACACACACACCAACGCTGGCACACACACTCAAACCCACACAAACCCACACAAACGAGACCTCACCTGTGCAGCCCGCATCTGCACCCTGCCTGAGTGGTGACCCAGCAACTGTAGCAATGCTTTCACACACACATAAACACTGACACACACTCAAACCCATACAATCGAGACCTCACCTGTGCAGCCTGCATCTGCACCCTGCCTGAGTGGTGACCCAGCAACTGTAGCAATGCTTTCACACACACACAAACACTGACACACACTCAAACCCGTACAAACGAGACCTCACCTGTGCTGCCCGCATCTGCACCCTGCCTGAGTGGTGGCCCAGCAACTGTACCAAGGGCGTCAATGTCATAGTACTCTCGTTGCTGACCTGCAAAGGAATGTGTAGTGTAGGACAGAACCACATCTTTGTGTACGTATCTACACAACTGAATTTGCGAGGTCATTTCCTGCACGCAATTATTCCTAAGGTTGGACCATTCCCTGAGAATTGCAAAGAAAGTACGAGGCTGTATAGTGAGTGATGTTGATGTGCTTACAGAGATTTTTGTACAATAATTACGTCATGGTGGCATTAATAAAAGGGTTTGGCCAACTCAAATCATATACAATGTGGGAAAACAACCCTCTTGTCATGTACGCTATGGACAAACAACCCCGCCTGCCCTTGAAATCTGTCGTGCAGCCATGGCAGCCAGGAAACATTGCATTACTTCAGGTTGATCTCAGCCATGGCAGCCTGGATACATTGCAGCCATGGCAGCCAGGAAACATTGCAGTACCTCAGGTTGATCTCAGCCATGGCATCCTGGATACATTGCAGCCATGGCAGCCTGGATACATTGCAGTACCTTAGGCTGAAATGAGCCATGGCAGCCTGGATACATTGCAGCCTGGCAGCCTGGATACATTGCAGCCATGGCAGCCTGGATACATTGCAGTACCTTAGGCTGATCTCAGCCATGGCAGCCTGGATACATTGCAGCCATGGCAGCCTGGATACATTGCAGTACCTCAGAGGCTGATCTCAGCCATGGCAGCCTGGATACATGGCAGCCATGGCAGCCAGAAAACATTGCAGTACCTCAGGTTGATCTCAGCCATGGCATCCTGGATACATTGCAGCCATGGCAGCCTGGATACATTGCAGTACCTCAGAGGCTGATCTCAGTCATGGCAGCCTGGATACATTGCAGTACCTCAGGCTGATCTCAGTCATGGCATCCTGGATACATTGCAGCCATGGCAGCCAGGTCATAGTGTAATACCTCAGGCTGACCTCACCGCAAGCGAACGAGCAAAGACAAAACACCCTCTTATGTTGGTGAACTTGCATACATTTGTCAGCCACTCAACATATCCTTTTTACAGTGTAGTTGCAGTCGACACATTTGTAAGCCCACTCAACATGTCCTTTTTACAGCAGCTTCACGTGCCCTGTATGCTGGTGTGGCTGCAGCAAAGGAAATTGTTAGTGAATCAAAACGTCTGTGTGTTGACCACGGCACGGGTGGTAGCTGATCGAATTGTTGGTGTAAGCATTGGACATGCTGCACACATGCCAGACACAGTGCAGATGCAGCTGAGACGTTTTTCACGCTACACACGAACCAGACACTGTGCAGGCAAAGCCAAGATGCCTTTTCACGCTACACATGAACCAAACACTGTGCAGGCGATGTCAAGATGCCTTTTCACGCTACACAAGAACCAGACACTGTGCAGATGCAGCTGTGACGTTGTTCACGCTACACATGAACCAGACACTGTGCAGATGCAGCTGTGACGTTGTTCACGCTACACATGAACCAGACACTGTGCAGATGCAGCTGAGACGTTGTTCACGCTACACATGAACCAGACACTGTGCAGATGCAGCTGAGACGTTGTTCACGCTACACATGAACCAGACACTGTGCAGGCGAAGTCAAGATGCCTTTTCACGCTACACACATGCCAGACACTGTGCAAACGCAGTCAAGACTTGTGTACGCTACACACATGCCAAACACTGTGCAGACGCAGCCAAAACTGCTTTCCTGTGTTTTTAGAAAAGATCACCTAGGCCCTAGGCTCTGAAACACTAGCTTTTGCCTTACCAGCCATTCAAGAACATGTCGCGGTCCTCGAGCGACCATCAAGCTCAGCGCGCGCAGTGCAGCTTCAAGAGCGTACTTGCTAGGTCCTGGCAGGTTGGAATCAGGATCAGGTGCAGCAGCAAGCTTGGCTCCACGTTTCACCTACGTGCGTGTATGTGAGTATATATGTGAGTTTATATGTGAGTTTCACCAACGTGCGTATATATATTTGAGATTAAATTCTGAGAAATACAATGTAGGGTAGATTTCTAGCAGGTGAGTGATTTTTAAAAATTGGCATGCAAAGGCATGCATATGGTCCTGTATAACTCAACACCTACGTGTAAATTTCTGAGTGAGCGTCAGGCATGCGCATGGGCATGGTCGAAGTTGGACACATGTAAGTGAGTGCGCACAAGTTGGACACGTGTAAGAAACACGTTGGACACGCGTAAGTGAGTGCGCACAAGCTGGACACGTGTAAATGACACGTTTGACACGTGTAAGTGACGTGTCCACGTTGGACACGTGTAAGTGAGTGCGCACAAGTTGGACACGTGTAAGTGACACGTCGGACACGTGTAAGTGAGTGCGCACAAGTTGGACACGTGTAAATGACACGTTGGACACGTGTAAGTGAGGGCGCACAAGTTGGACACGTGTAAGTCACACGTTGGACACGTGTAAGTGAGTGCGCACAAGTTGGACACGTGTAAATGACACGTTCGACAGGTGTAAGTGAGTACGCACAAGTTGGACACGTGTAAGTCACACGTTGGACACGTGTAAGTGAGTGCGCACAACTTGGACACGTGTAAATGACACGTTGGACACGTGTAAGTGAGGGCACACAAGTTATACACGTGTAAGTGAGTGGGCGCACTCAAAGTTGGACACATGCAAGAGAGTGCGCAAACATGTACGACGTTCAAAGGGAATGTGTGTGCATGTCTATTATGTCTTACACTTGTACTCACATACTTTGCTTTTTATGGCCGTAGCGCATGCATGTGGAGAAATTATGCTGCTTGCTCTCACCTCAGGGACAGGGGGGGTGTTCGCCAATTGCAGTAATGCCTCTTTATAGGCCTCACACTGATCACTAAACTCGACCAGACAAGTCCACGCACCCTGCGTACGTGAATTACATATAATGTGTGTATGCATGACATGTTTATGCATTGCATGTATACATGGGGGGGTGGGGGGGAGTGGATGTCGGAGTCAGGAAGGACAGGTGAGGGGGGGGAAATGGATGTCAAAGTCAGGAAGGACAGGTGAGGGGGGATGGAATGGATCCCACAACCTTACTTGCAAGGATGTCAGCTGCAAGCAAGGTTGCTATTTAATTCTATTTCTTTTATACAATTCACCTTACGATGCTAGCACTCAAGTTAAGGTGTGCAAGGATGTCAGTCCGAAGTATACTTCTGTGTCCAAATCAAACAGTAGTGCTTTTGTGTTTATACAGTAGCAGTAGTGCGTTAGTACAGTACAGTGACAGTAGTGCTTGTGTTAATACATAGTATATAAAGCCACACGTGGCATCCGGGACAATATTAAGAACACACAGTGTTTTCAGGCCGCCAAACAAATGTGACAGAAATTGGTTGATGTTGACTGTCGATGTCCTTATACTACAAGGAGTTACCACATCAGCCACCTTCAGGATATGTGTTAAAAGAAGGAAGCCACGCTTGATAGCACTGTTGTTAAACAACTCTACCGTCCTTTGCGCTCGGCAAACCTTCTGCGTTTTGTCTTTTGACCTTGCACCCTTTCTTATAAAGACAGAAATGGTAGGGTAGAAAGAGGTATCGTCTTTTCTATCAAGACAGCGATTGTAGGGTACAAAGAATTATCGTTCCTATGAAGAGAGCAATTGTAGGGTAGAGAGAAATATTGTCTTTTCATCAAAACAGCAATTGTAGGGTCGAAAGAAGTATCGTCTTTCCTATCAAGACAGCAGTTGTAGGGAAGAAAGAGCTATGCAGGCTTACCATCCATGTATCCAGCTTGCACTTCATGGCGTCAGATGGAACATCAAGCGACAGGATGCTACGGTTATTTTCATAGTCACTCCTCGCACCCACCTCTGCGTAGTGCTCCCCAGAAATAATGCCGTTTTGCAGCGGCCCAGGAATGGAGATGAGCTTGCCCAGCACGCGCACACAGACACTGCGCACCCTAGGGTCTTTGTGGCATAGCTTTGTGTGGGGCAGGGCCTTGCTGAGGAGGTCCAAGGCAGGGCCCTCCTCCTACAACCGTGTGTCCAAGTACACAATCATTTAATGATTTTAGGGTCTTTGTGGCATAGCTTTGTGTGGGGCGGGGCCTTGCTGAGGAGGTCCAAGGCAGGGCCCTCCTCCTACAACCGTGTGTTGAAGTACACAATCAATAAATGATTGCAGACATCAGGGGGGGGTTGAAAACGTGGAGGGATATCTGAGGAGCCTAGGAAATGAAGTATGAACAGGCGCCCCTAGCTCAAACAGGAACAGACCATGACACTCTTACTCAGACCCCAAGCTGACATCTGTCACGATGGACCCACTCCAAATAGTAGCAAATCAAGGTCTGAAACGTTGTGTTTCTTGTTTCCCTGCTTCAAATTGTTGGTAAGTTCCCTGATGAAGGGTGTCGCAGCTTGCTTCTGCCTACAGCAAGAGCAGAATTAGTACACACAAGCAGGGATGGCCAGAGCCATATATATACGGTGTATATACGGTGTTTTTAGCTGGGAAATCACCAAATATACGGTCATGTACGGTGCATATATACAGTTTTGGCCAATCCTACATGTTCACGGTACGTGATTTTGTAAAGGAGGAACAGAAACGCCTTCAGATAAGGCTTACGCTCTTTTGGAGTACTGAATCAGACAAGAAGTCATTCGTACGTTTGGAAGTTTATCAGAAGTTTATAGTACTTCACGCAGAGGAGAGTTTTTTTGCACGTTGAGAAGAGGATACTCGTTTGATATCTTACTGTTGTGGTCTTATAAGCTTATAAGTGAAGAGTCATAATAAAGAAGGTCAAGAGGAAGCTACCTACATGTAGCAAGTGCCTAGAAAAAGGACCAGCCTCCTTGATAAAACGTTCAACCCTGAAATAAACAAAGTAGGATTCCCTGGTTACACATGCGTTCCCTGCTTTAATAGCAAAGACAGCACAACCTACATCACACACAAAAACACACACACGCACACGCATACATACACACACACAACACACACACTCACACACACACACACACACAAACACAAACACACACACACTCACACACACACACAATTGTGTGTTCACGAGACTCACAGTGGGCAGGTTCTTGAGCTCCAGCAGGACTCCCAGAGCAACTGCGACCTGCCCAGGATCGCTGAGGCCCAGGAAGTTAATAACACCCGCCAAGTCTGTCGGTGGAGGGGGGGGCTGGTCGATGCTGTTGCCGCGAGGAGGCATGCTGTTCTTTAATGCGTTTGAGTGTAGACCTTAGGCTGTATGGGTGCTGGCAAGGTCCTAGGAGAGTGAGTTGGGCACGTCTTCAACTCCAACAAATGGCATGCTGTGTCAGGTCAGAGCTACCTGGCTGGCTCGCCCTGTGCGGGGGCAAGTGCCTTTTTTTGCTGCCTTAATGACCTGAGAGTAGGCAAGTAGGCTGCAAGCTTGCAATTACAGGTGCAATATGTTGTGTGCTCATATGCATAACTAAGGTTTGGTGACAGCATACATTTGCCGCATGTGTAACAACAGCAAAAGCGTTCAGTAAAAGGGGGGGGTGATATTTAAGTGCAAATGAACGAGAAATTGCAAATGTGTGTGTGTGTGTGTGTGTGTGTGTGTGTGTGTGTGTGTGTGTATGAGTATTGTGTATGTGTGCATGCGCGTGCGTGTGCGTGTGCGGGTGCATGTGTATGAATGTATATATGTGTGTGTGAGTGTGTGTGTGTGTGTGTGTGTGTGCGTGTGTGTATGTGTGTGTGTGTGTGTGTGTGCGCA
>Ga0307968_1004141_pt1:0-10000 | contig 11872 bp, 17 predicted proteins | sample OrgLakmetagen650_FD_201834 | JGI IMG/M metagenome (GOLD analysis project Ga0307968, IMG submission 201834) | Saline water microbial communities from Organic Lake, Antarctica - #650 | ecosystem: Environmental > Aquatic > Non-marine Saline and Alkaline > Saline | place: Antarctica: Organic... | reverse complement strand
TTGTGCTTACACCTGTTCATGAATTCTGTGACATAATGTTGCTGTGCATGTGTGTGTGCAGGGCTGTGGTGCTACACGAGGACAAAAAGTACTATCCCTCTGCTGAGGAGGTGTACGGGCCTGGGGTGGAGTCTCTGGTGAGTTTGTGGGTGTGGATGTGGGTGTGGGTGTGGGTGTGGGCCTGGGGTGGAGTCTCTGGTGAGTTTGTGGGTGTGGATGTGGGTATGGGTGTGGGCGTGAATGGGTGCCCTAAGTGCCTACTTCGTGTGCCTGTGCATGTATTTCTTTTAGGGTTGTTGTTTTCAAACTACGCATGCGCAAGGTGTACCTCTCTCAAGCTTGTACGCCTGAGCAGCTGCAAACAGAACCCTGCAATTTCTCCCGCTAAATCCCGCATGTGGGGAGGACAGACATCTTCTTTTGTCCTTAATCTTGTACAAGCATGTGGTGTACAAGCATGTGGGGTGTCCTTTATCTTCTTTTGTCCTTTATCTTGTACAAGTAACGCGTCCATTACGCACATTGCATCAGGAAGGATTATGCTTAGCCCTTGAACATGCTCATTTCTCTTGTTAAGCTGGCACATGCGCTCAGACAAATGCACACAATACATGCACAACACACACGCGCACACATACACGGGTGCACACACACACAACACATTAAACAACACACACGCACACACATACACGGGTGCACACACACACTCACATACACAGGTCATGGAGGAAGATGCCCAGCCCTTAGAGACGCCCATCATCGCCCCCGTCAAGGTCAAGAAGATTGAGACCCTGGAGCGTGAGCCTCTGAAGACGCGTTTCACCAATGAGTTTCTGGCCACTCTCATGGCCAACCCAGGTAAGCAATGACTTACATAGTCCAAACACTCGTACACACATACACGCACACACAGACAGACTCAGGGGCCCCCACACGCACACACATACACTCACATGCACACACGCACACGCACATGGGAATACACATACATATACAAACACACAAACATGTACACACATGCGCACGCACAAGCGTATCCACATGCCCAAACATACACGCACAGACTCAATCCCACACGCACACGCACATGCACACACACGCACACACACATACACAGAAAGACACTCTGAACCTTAACTTTTGAATCCTGGTCATCCTCACCAGGTCAACCCAGCATTGACTTGTTACTGGACACGTACACACATACACACACACACACGTGCGCACGCAGAGCTCTTGCGCAACGTAGCGGTGGTTGGACATCTGCATTGCGGGAAGACCACTGTCATGGATATGCTGGTAGAGCAGGTAGGCTTTGTAGCCTGTCCAGGCGTGTGTGTGTGTGCTTGCATGTATGTTTGTTTGTGTGTGCATGTGTGTGTTTGTGTGTGCATGTGTGTGTTTGTGTGTGCATGTGCTTGTGTGTGTGCTTGTGTTTGTGTGCGCGTGTGTGTCTCTGTTTGCTTGAGAGCAAGGATTCTGATTGATACAAGAAACACACATAGTCTTGTGTCATGAGTCTTATGTTGTGCTGGATAAACAAGCCTGTAATACGAGGAAACCTTGGTTGCACACCCACTTACGTCTACTTGGAGCGCACCAATACACACATGCTCACACCTACGCACATTTACATACACACACACTCACGTACATTTACTGGCACGCACATACAGATAGACGCACACACAGAGCACACACACACACTTAACACATACACTTGACAATTTACACACACACACATACACAGACTCACGACATCCAGCACGAGTGGCGCATGAACGAGAAGCAGCTCAAGTTCACAGATACTCGTTTGGATGAGCAGGTGAGCTTCTTTTGTACGCAGGTCTGGTCAGGATGAGCAGGTTGTTTACACGTGGGCTTGTCTATAAATACAGGCTTGTTGTACACTTAAGATTGTCTATTGTTTTTACATGCGGGGTTGTCGGCAGTATGGACAGTTTTGAAGCCTTTCTCCAACTCCACGTACTGAGTCCAAGTCCATGCATGGTAGTTCAAGTTTAAATACAAGGAGTTTGAATACAAGGACAGAAGCTGCTGATTTAGGGCAAGGTCAGAAGTTCTGGCAGCACGGCTTCACTCCAAGCTCGCGTTTGTGCACAGGCCCTTAAACTGACCATATTGCTGCGTCTGAATACATACACATATTGTTATTGATTTGTGTGTGAAGGTGTGTGTGTTCATGTGCATGCCCTTAGGCTGATCATTATTACCGTGATCATGTTGCTGCGTCTGAATTCAAGTTCATACGTTTTAATACGGAACTGTGTGTGAAGATGTGTGTTCATGCGCATGTCCGTAAACTGTCACTATAGCCGTGACCATGTCGCTGCGTCTGAATACATGCTCTTACATATCAATATTGAACCTCATTCATTGTTATTTTATTGTGTGCATTAGCAGGCTTGTGAAATGTGCATCAAAGCCACGCCCATGTCGCTGCGTCTGATGACACCATCGTCCATCATCGTTAATACTCAGCCGTTTGCGTGTGTGTATGTGCGCTCAGGCCCGTGGAATGAGCATCAAAGCCATGCCCATGTCGCTGGTGCTAGAGGGCGGGAGCGGCAAGTCTTTCCTGCTCAATCTGACAGACTGCCCAGGTATGTGTAAGTCCTTCCTGCTCAACCTCATAAACTGCCCATATGCGTGTGTGTGTGTTTGTAAGCCCTTCCTGCTCAATCTTACAGACTGCCCAGGTATGTGTGTGTAAGTCCTCCCTGCTCAACCTCACAAACTGCTTTAGTACAAAAGTGTTTGTGCTTGCGTGTACGTGTGTGTGTACGGGTGCGAGTGTGCGTGGGTGCACGCGTCAAGAAACGCTGAGTGTGCTTCACGTATGTGTACATGGAATATGTCACTATTACAGCCATGCATTTAGGGGCTTTGATGCTTACGAAAATAGCTGTTGCCTGTACAGCCTTAAGCCAACAACAACACTCTCCCATGCGCTTCATGCAGGGCACGTGAACTTCAACGACGAAGTAACTGCAGCCATGCGTTTAGCGGACGGCCTGCTGCTGTGTGTGGATGCCGCTGAGGGTCTGATGGTGGTGGCAGAGCGCGCCATAAAGCAGGCCGTGCTGGAAGGCTTGCCCATCACACTCATGATCACTAAGGTGTGTGTGTCAGTAAAATTTTAAGGCGACATACCATGTCGATCGACATGAGTTTTCGACTCTTGAAATCGACATGAAACTAAGATTCTGGGGTTGCCGACGAGCCCCTGTGTAAAACGGTTCTGTGGCCCTTCAAAGGCCCTCACACACCACAAATTCCAAAAAATTTCCGAACGTTTCCAAACATTTAATCATGTTACAATGAGCAATAAACCCCCATCAAAAAAGCCCAAAGTTGCCAGGGGGAAAAGTGATGGAATTTACTTAGGGGCCCACGATTAAGTTTCAGGCTCAGTGGCTTGAGGATCCGGACCGGACAGTCCCAGCGCAAGGACTGGCTGAGTGATAGGGGGGTGGACGAAAAGAATTGGTTCCAAGCCCACTGCAGCATCTGCGCAGCCATATTCCAATGCCGGAAGCAGGCCATTACAGGGCATGAGAGCAGCAACAGTCACAAGGATAAAGCAGCAGCATGGTTAAAGAAGCAGCAAGCGAGGGCAGGCTGGCAGGGGCAGTTGAACAAGGGTGCAGATTACATCAGCGTGCAGCCCAGGCAGCTGACCCCAAGCTGCACACACAGTTCACTGCGTGTTCAAGACACTGCGTGTAGGGGCGCCCCATCACTGACGTGTGCTCCAAGGGGGGGAAGCCACGCGCTTAAGTATCGGTTTGGGGAGTGGGTTATAGTAGCAGAGTTGGTGATGGTAATGGTAATGGTGCCAGGGTCAGGAGGATGAGCGTAAGTTCAGCACACGCAAATACATCTGTAACCCCCAGCGCAACAGGCTACAAGCGCAGCACCTGACATGTTGCGCACGGGGGTTTAAGAGCTCAGCATTCGGCGTGGAGTCATTCCCATACCCAGAGGCCATTTTGGGGTGGATTAGCGCTAAGAAGCGCCGTGGGATTAATAGATGATGAACAACTCAGTTAAAATGGACAGTTTGCCCAACTTGCAAATTCCAACATAATTATGTAAATGCAAATACTTTATCACAAGTCAACATACGTAACACCAAATGCCGGGAGGCCGCAGGCCTTCCGGCAGGCTGGGGCAGGAAAAGAAAAAAGACATGAAAACCCAATTTCTCAAATTGCCAGATTTGGAGGTGACATGAAATTAAGGTTTTCCCGAATCCTTAAAAAAAACACTGGTGTGTGTATACCTGTGCACATGTGCTTGAAGTGTGTGTGTGTGTGTGCGTGCGTCTGTTTGGTGGCAGAGCGCGCCATTAAGCAGGCCGTGCTGGAGGGCTTTCCCATCACACTTATGATCACTAAGGTGTGTGTTTACCTGTGCACATGTGCATGTCGTGTGTGCGTGTCATGTGTACATGTATTGTGTGTCGGGTGTGCGTGCATCTGTAATTTGGTGGCAGAGCACGCCATCACGCAGGCCGTGCTGGAGGACTCGCCCTTTCACGATCACAAACATGTGTGTATTTGTGTCTGTCTGTGTATGTATTTGTGTCTGTCTGTGTGCGTAGTTGTGTCTATCTGTATGCGTCCGTGTTTTTGTGTGTGCATGTGTGCTGGTTGACCGCCTAGTCACTTTTAGCCCACATGTCGCTGTCAGCCCACATGTCACTGTCAGCCCACATGTGTTCTTGTGTGCTGGTTTGACCGCCTAGTCACTGAGCTTTAAGCTACCCCAAGCAGATCCTCTACTACACACTTAGGCATACTAATGACAAGGTGAAATACACGTTTCATGGTTCTTGTGCACAACTGATTGCGCTTGCACATCTCATCTCATGGTTCTTGTGCACAACTGATTGCGCTTGCACATCTCATCTCATTGTTCTTGTGCACAACTATTTGCGCTTGCACATCTCATCTCATTGTTCTTGTGCACAACTGATTGCGCTTGCACATCTCATCTCATCTCATGGTTCTTGTGCACAACTATTTGCGCTTGCACATCTCATCTCATCTCATGGTTCTTGTGCACAACTAGTTGCGCTTGCACATGCTTGTGCAGGTCGACCGCCTGATCACCGAGCTGAAGCTGCCCCCAGCAGACGCCTACTACAAGTTGAGGCACACCATCGAGGAAGTCAACACAGCCATCGGTGCTGCTGCTGGTGCTGCAAACGCCAACGGGGAGATGGAGGTGAGGCTCTCCTGCACGCGCACACACGTGTGCACATATACAGACGCACACACACATGAACACATGCACGCGCACGTGCTTAAATACACACACGCATGCAGCACATGCTCGGATATACACACACACGCGCATACACGCACACACACACACAAACACACACATGAACACATGCACGTGCACGTGCTCAGATACACACACACATGCAGCACATCCTCGGATACACACACGCGCGCGCATACGCACACACAAACATACGCATGAACACATGCACGTGCACGTGCTCAGATACACATGCATGCAGCACATGCTCGGATACACACACACGCGCACATACACACACGCACGCATGCACGCACAACCACGTGCTCACGTACTCAGACTGACTCTGTGAAGGTAATTTGGTCTGCAACGACTTGCTTTCTACAAATGTACACACATACACACACATATGCACACAACTTCACACACGCGTGCATATACACAAACGCTCAAGCACACACATGCATGCACACACAGACACAAACAAAGAAACACACACGCACAAACACACACATACACACATAGACACACACAGGCACAAACACACACACGCTCAAACACACAGGTTGATCCTGTAAAGGGTAACGTGGCCTTTAGCTCTGCCTTCAGTGGGTGGTCTTTCACTCTGAGGTCGTTCGCGCAGCTGTACGCAGACGTGTTTGATGCCGACTTTGACCCAAGGTGCGTGCCTTTGGTACAGATGCACTGTAGCAGCAGATGCACTGTAGCAGCAGATGCGCGTGCAGTGGTCTTTCACAAGTCTATGATCCAAGCAGCTGTGGGGCCGCATGCAGCTGTATGAGGACGCCCATTAAAGCCCTCACGCACCAAACAGCACGGACCACACTCAAATGCACTCCACATACATACAAAGACACACCACACACAAACACACACACACACTCTGCGCACAGGGAGTTTGCCAAGCGGCTGTGGGGTGACATTTGGTTTTACGAAGACACCCGACAGTTTCGACGCAAGCCCCCCCCAAACCGCGCAGGCAGCGAGCGCTCTTTTGTGCAGTTCATCCTGGAGCCGCTGTACAAAGTCTACAGCCAGATCATCGGTGCGTGCTTGGATGTGTGTGCGTGTGTGTGTTTGTGTTTGTGTGCATGTGATTGTCAGTGTGTGTTAATATGTGTGTTTGTGTGCGTGCACGATGTGCTTGCTGCTTTGCTTTCATCCTGAAGCCCCTGTACAAGGTCTACAGCCAGATCATTGGTGCGTGCTTGGGCATCTGTGTTGATTTGTGTGTTTGTGCGACGTGCTTGCTGCTCTGCTTAAATTCTGGAGCCGCAGCACAAAGTTTACAGCCAGATATTCAGTGCGTGTTTGAATGTGTGTATGTGTCAGTGTGTGTCAGTGTGTGTTAATACGTGTGTTTGTGTGCGTGCACCAGGGTTGTTCAGTTCGATTTTTGGGGAGCAAGGGTTTGATAAAGTTCGTTAAAGTTCTAGAACCCTCGAACTGTTCGAGCAGTTCGATGTGCAATTTCGAATATGGAGGATTTTGCTGGTTCCTGTGGTCATACTCGTCCAAAACATGCTTAGATTGTCTTAAATACATACAGTATATTATTTGTAATCAGTACACAGAAGGTCAGAACGTTTGACGGCCATCTAAGGCTTATTCTTGCATTTTTGACTACAATTTCGGACCCGATGCGTGAAAGTTCGCAAACCCAATCTTTTGACCGAACCCCGAACTGAACAATCCTGGCGTGCACGATGCACTTGCTGTACTGTGCTCATCCTGGAGCCGCTATACAGCATTAGGAGCTCAATGCACACGTCCTTGGTGCATTTGATTTCCTGCAGATGAGCAACCCAAGACCAGAATAACTACACACACACGCACACACACACACAAGTACACCAAACAGAGCTCAATGCACACACGTGCACCCATCATTTAATTTCATGCAGTTGAGCACCCCAAGACCAATTAACACACACACGCACACACTAGTACACCGAACAGAGCTCAATGCACACATGTGCACCCATCATTTGATTTCATGCAGGTGAGCACCCCAAGACCAATGAACACACACACACACACACACACACACGAGTACACTGAACAGAGCTTTATGCGCACATGTGCGCCTGTATAATTTCATGCAGGTGAGCACCCCAAGACCATTGAACACACACTAGGCCAGTTGGGCGTGTTCCTGAAGGGCTCATCCTACTCAATGGACACCAAGCCCCTCTTGAAAGAGGCATGCAGCCAGGTGAGAAGGGAAAGAAGGGAGGCATGCAGCCAGTTGAGAAGGGGAAAAGAGTTGTGTGAAATGTGTGCGTGTCCATACAATGGGTTTCAAAGCCCTGTGTAAGTGAGCGTGTTTTGAAAGGCTCTTCATGCTCGATGATATGAGTATAGAGCGATGACATGATATGAGAGCTTCATGCTCAATGAATACCAAGCCCCTCCTGAAAGAGGCATGCCATTGTGTGTGGATGCTGTTTGTGTCAATATATGTGTGCACGTGTGGCGATTTGCGTGTGTGTATTCATGTAAGGGTTTCTAGGCTAACAAAAAGGCCGTGAGGGCTGTATAAAAATTGCCCATCATATATGGACATACACGCACACACACACACACACACACACACACACACAAATGCGTCGCATGTGCACCAACTTGCACTTGCACACACATTCTGCTGTAGGTGTTTGGCGGATCTGCTGGCTTAGTGGACATGCTGGTCGAGAACATCCCGTCCTCCAAAAAGGCCACAGCCAAAAAGGTTCAGCACGACTTCACAGGTGTGTGTGTATTTGTGTGTACAAACTCCCTGAATTACAAGATGCTCTGCTGCATCACACTCTTGCTGTTGCTAACCCCTGGGTCCCTCATGCTCACGCCTCTCAAGCACGAAAGCATTATCTCAACACACTTTTGTGGTGGCTGATTGCTTCCCCGTCACTCACTAAACTTTTGTATTACACACACAGTCACGCACACGTACACACGTACACACACACACCATATTAACACAAGTCCCCTGAACAGCGAGGTGGCAGAGTTCATGATCTCATGCAACCCCAGAGGCCCCCTGGTCATGCGTACTCTAACACACACACACACACAAACACACACACACACACACATACACACACTCATCGTATAACACAGGTCCCCTGAACAGCGAGGTGGCAGAGTTCATGATCTCATGCAACCCCAGAGGCCCCCTGGTCATGCGTACTCTAACACACACACACACATACACATACTCATCGTATAACACAGGTCCCCTGAACAGCGAGGTGGCAGAGTTTATGATCTCATGCAACCCCAGAGGCCCCCTGGTCATGCAAATTGCCAAGCTCTTCCCCAAGCAAGACTGCTCCACGTTCGATGCGTATGGCCGCATCATCAGCGGCACACTTCGACCGGGAGACCAGGTGCGTTTGTGGACCGTCTGTTTGGTGGCAACAGCATTGTCTGGTTTGCCTTAATGTTGCATGCTACGTAGTGCATCCTCATGTAAGAGACTGCTTTGCAGTTTATGCGTACGGCCGCATCATCAGCGGCACTCTTTGACCGGGAGACCAGGAGACCAGGTGCGTTTTTCGATTGGATATGCCTCAATTTACAACACCACCAAGCTCTTCCTCCGCATTTGATGCGTACAGTCGCATCATCTGCGGCACTCTTGACTGAGAGACCAGGGAGACCAGGGACTGGGAGACCCCCAGGGAGACCAGGGACTGGGAGACCAGGGACTGGGAGACCAACTTTTTGAACTCATCATGTTGCTGTGTGTTGGTGTGACAAGTGGGGGGAAGCGTCGCAAGCGACGCTGAAAAGTTGGCGAAGCCAACGCGCGCGCTCTTCACCACTAACTACCCTCTGGCAGTTCCCACACACGTACTCCCCTCTTGCTGTGCGCTCTGCTGCTGCTGCTGCTGCTGTTGCTGCTGCATGCTGTGCGTGCGTGCGCGCGATGTGGCCATGCTCACCACAGATGCTACAAGCCTGCTGTCGCCCCTGTGGTTGTTGCTGCTGAACTGGCTGTATAGCTGTGCCCCTCTGTGGGCAGGTGCGTGCGTTGTGGCCTTCCCTCTCACACACTTTTGCTGTGGGTTTTGTAAGGAGGAGCAATCCCTGCACCACCAACATGCCAGGAATGTGCACATGGTACACATGGCACACACATGGAGCAGTCTACCAACCAACGCACCAACGCACCAGGAAGAGCAGACACGGCTTCCGCAACACACCCATGGCATTTCAAGCACTTGTAATCAATTAATCATGAAATTGAAATTAATGAACATGAGTCGTGTGCTTGCATGGAGCAGCAAACTTTCCGTCCGCGCCTCTCCTTGGCTCCAGACCCAGCCGGCACACTCAGAAACGTCTCCTGTCCACGCCTGTGCTTTCAGTTGATGTTTGGGAGGCATGGGCTGGGCTGAGCGCCGGGCAGCTTCCTCCAGCTACCAAACATTGAGTCACTTCTTTCCACAGCACCTTTCACTGCACCCCTGGTCACCAAAACTTGTATGCCCCGACAAACGAGTTTGCTTGGCCTGCCTGCCAAGTTTCAGACCTGGACGTTGGCTGCGTGGCTCTGGCCAGGCCCTGAGTCTCAACTTTTACAAAACTCGTTTCGGGGTGCGCCCAGCAGCACCACCCCCTGCCCCTCCCCTCCCCCTGACACCGCAGGGCTGCCTGATTTGTAAGTCTGGGTCATTGTGCA
>Ga0307968_1004138_pt1 | contig 11875 bp, 12 predicted proteins | sample OrgLakmetagen650_FD_201834 | JGI IMG/M metagenome (GOLD analysis project Ga0307968, IMG submission 201834) | Saline water microbial communities from Organic Lake, Antarctica - #650 | ecosystem: Environmental > Aquatic > Non-marine Saline and Alkaline > Saline | place: Antarctica: Organic Lake... | reverse complement strand
TTTTCTGGTGTCTTGTTCAGTCTGGCCTCCTTCTCTTCTTGAAGCTGCCTTTTTTTTTTTTTGCTATAGCTCAACTGCCCTCGCTGGCGGATATAGCTGTGTAACCCTTACCCTTACCCTTACCCTTACCCTCAGCAGCACCGCCAGCCACTAGCAGATCCACCTTCCCCAGACAGCACCGACCCAAAAATCTCAGCATTCTACAACGTGGCATTCACCTCATCAAAATCAAGTACTGTGAGGACACTAGACCGCAGAATCAGCTGAGCGCAGGGTTGCAGCCACAACACGGCGCCACGGAGGGTCTTCGTGACGTTTTTCCACGCCACGCCACGAAACGGAGGTGCCATGGATGCAAGCAGCTTTTAGGGGGGATGTAGGAAGGCTGAGAGCCCATGTCTTAAAGATAAAGGGCAGAGATGTTTCAACATGCACTTCAAGGTTTTCTGAGCAGGAGCTGAAGCCCAGTCAGACAGACCTGGAGGAGAAGGCCGAGCAGGTGAGAGATTGTTTTCATGCACGTCCTTATTGTTCATGCACGTCCAGGACAAGGCATCTTAGAAGAAAAGAAGATTGGAGCAGGAGCAGGACCCTTTGTTGGGGCCTAGATCCTCCTCAGGGCAGAGAGGGAGCAGATGCAGAGAGGGAGGAGAGCGGTGTGTAAGCTGGACCAGCATAGCACAGCAGTGCACGAAGGCCCTCTCATAATATCGTTGCTCCAGCAAGGCTTGCTTGAGCTATAATCAATGTGCACGTGATGATCTGGGGTGATACGACGGAGCTTGCTGAGGATCACGTGCGTGTTTGTTCTTACGCCAAGAGGGTAGCAAATATTTAATGAGACTTCAAGCCAAGTAATTTCAGATCAGTGATGTACGTGCTCCTTTTTTCTGGCGCGGCAGGCTAATTTCAATGTTTAGTAATTCTTGTAATCTTCTTTCCTGGAGTTTCAATATTAATGTTTTGAGCACGATCTGTCTTTGCTAAGGAGCAAGGAGCTACGACAAATAATTATTGAGCCTTCACTTAGAAGGAGGAAGAAAATGAACCAAATTGGCGCAAGGTATAAACAATTGCCATGCATAAAGTACTTAAACAAGAAAAGAAAAGAAAAGATACGCGGATAGTGTAATCATCTAGGGTAGCTGCCCTGAATTTGCATTTAGGGTAGCTGCCCCTAGTGGCCCGTGGTCAGGCCAGACTCTTCAGGGTCGCAAGTTCGAATCCGCCTGGTAGCGTGAGTATTTCGCTGTCCGACAACTCCGTCTCCATTTCCTCAATCCATGCTTGAGATGTTATCACCCCTGCGTAGTTTTTCTTTCATTATCAGCAAGCTGCTGCTTTAAAAAGGAGCCGCCAAGTAGAATTTGATCTGTTAGAGGCAGCCATCTCTGTTCTAACTCTAAAGCAAGCTGACCTAGCATTTTCGAGCTGTTTCGCTAAATCAAAGAGTCACCACGTTTTAGGGGCCTGTCGTGGCAAGGCGTGGCCGTGTTGTGCAACCCTGGAGGAACAACACAAAGGCCTTCGCCCCACTCTCTAAGGAGCCTCCGTTACCCTCCACACCATCCTTTTGGGGTTGGGTGGCACCATCTACAACACTCACACTTTGAAGCCTTTTAATGAGCTGGGTCTTGATTCTCATAGAGTAAAATAAATTTGCTTCTCATTCCGTCAATTACGCTGCCAAACCTGTTCAACCAGGCGTGCCCTTTCCAGCACTACTATCAACTCTCATCAGGAGATGGTTTCAGGTCAAGCCTGCAACCCTCCTGATCCCCATTGATATTTTGTTCCTTTGGTAAAGGAGTTTTACGGTACTCGGTACCAAAATGGCTTTCTTTTCCTTAATCAATGTGGGGAGTGGTTTTCACTGCCTGCGTTTTTTCTTCTCTTCTTCACACCCGCAACAGCTCCTAGCCTCACTATCCTGTGCCAGTTGGGAGAGGTGAGGATGGACGGCTATGGAGCTTTGCTCAACTGAGGGTGTAGTAACACCCGTCTACTGAGTCAAAAGAGAGGCATAGCATACACGAACTGACTGCCTGTTGCACCTTCCAGTTTAGCACAGTTTCCAGGTACTATTTGCAGCTGAGCTTGAAAGGGTCCGATCAATGGACACGCATCTGATTGGTCGCACTGGCTGGGAACCTTACCTCCACTTTTAAAGAAATCTATACACCTCCTGACCAGCTGCAGCACTGATTTATTTTCATTAGTCCTTGCACGGCGGAAGGGAAAAGACCGGTAATGACATCTTACACTTGATGTGACTACCAAACCTCTTAGCTCTTTGAACATTACTAACATAAATCCTCATGTGCCAGCCAGCTAGGTAATCAACCAGTAACTTGTCGCTAGCGCCTCACATACCTACACATACCTTTGTGCAAAAGATGAATAAGCAAGGCCTTGTCTGTGACTTTAACTCGTGGCATTTTTTTGCCAACCGTGCCAATGCGTGTGCTTATACGACAAAACGAAACAGTTGCGACCACTTGAGGACCCTTCATACATCAAAATCATTTCGGAAACATCTGCTGGGCTCGGCACACGGGCACAGCACCACCTGATATAGGTCTGGCTTCTTCAATATCCAATCACACCTTCCTAGATCTGCCACAGAGCAAAGCGATGGAATCACAAACAAAAGTGCGACGCCAATGGCCGCTGAAGAAACTAGCATGAAGCAACGTACATTCATCTTTACATACATGCCCCTTGCGAGCCAAAATGAATTGGAGATAATATTTTCAATACCTTATTCCACATAATAGCTTAACGCTCAAGGACCCGGACTTAGCCTTGGCCGTGGTTGGAAACAATACAACAAACAGAAATTCTTCCAAGAAACAATTATTAAGGCTAAGGTTCATTCCTATGCCATCGGGAGGTTGCCAGTGCCTTGCAGCAGTCATCACTACTAGAATCAGGTACGGCAGCCGCACAGTACCAATCAACGCACTGACCAAAGACAACATGAAGCACTCCCTCATTACACCAAAAATATGTACAGTCCTTGCTCCATCTGAATCAATCCCAACCCATTTTAAACGCTGCTTGGCGTGAATGTACCAAGCCTCCTGCAACCTCTGGCAGCTTGTACCTCTTAACATTAATCAAAGCTCACCTATACAAGTTGATGCGACTCCTCTTATTTTGCGTTCTTCGCACCCGTTTTAAACATGCGCTTAAATTTCTTAAAGCTGAGGCTGCCGGACTTGCCAAGAGAGGATGATGATGAAGGAAGGGGAGGATCAACGTTTGCTGTTGCGGCCAAACAATGTTGCTCCTGCAAAGTGAAAAGATGGTGCTCAGAAATGACAACCATGCTCTACAAGATGGTGCTCAGACATAGATGGTGCTCAGAAATGACAACCATGCTCTACCATCCACAACAAGGGACAAGGGTTGCTACGGTGCTGCGAAACAAATCGAGATAACAGCTTTGCGGTCGAGTGACAGACAGGCCTTATGAGGGAATGTTCAGTCATGCTTGCAAAGGTTAGTTCTATTCTCTGTTTCTGTTTGTTAGAATAATTAAAACTTGCAGTTGGTGAGCTATGTATTGTGAGCAAAAGGTAATAGGTGATGAGTATGGAAAAGTCTTATGACAACTGGCCCCTAAGCGTTCTTTTTCTAAATTGCTATGGGGTGTGGTGTTTACTGCCTGCACATTCTCTTCCTTTCTCTTTTCTTTTGGTAGGTCAGTGAAATCAGGGCAGAAAAAGTGTACATCACATGTGGAGCCGCTGTTTGTAGCATCCAGACAAGAGTGTATCTCAGGCACCCTGCAGTACTCATTACCTGCTGCTGTTGAAGGCTGCTGCTGCCATCACTGCTCTCTAACGGAGGTTGGGAATTGGGAATCAGGCGGCCATCTCCGCACAGCACAAGGGACTCAGAGCTGTCCAGGTTATAAAGAGATAGAGGGAGTGACGTGTGCCTGCTTTGAGCCACCTGCATACAATTTGGCCAAGAGTGTGTGTCTTATGTTGACCCCCTCTGCAGGTTCACACAGACACACACATACATACACAAACACACAATTAAACACACAGCAACACAGGGCCCAAGTGTAAGCTCGGCCTGTCGGGGTCAAGGAGGAGTCGCCGTTCTGTGTTTACGGAATTGTCAAACTTGCGGGACCGCATGGTGTTATCACCATGGTGCTTTTGCCGTAGGAGGGTCGGAAGAAGGTCAGGGGCTGTGGATAAACAGTTGCCACACATTTTCAGGAGCTTGCGCTTGGAATCTTGAGACTTAAAAGCTGCCAACGAGTGCATTGCCAAAACAAGAGGCAGTGGCACGAGAGTGGTGCGGGAGGGCGTGGCTTTATTTCCTAGTCTGTTTGCCACTTCAATGGCAGGAAACAAAATGCAAAACAAGAGTGAGCAGATTTTTGTCTTGACCACAACACAAATACACGTCCACAAACGCACATATACAAACACTCATGCACACTCACGCAAATACACACGTGTACGCATACACAAGTTGCACCACGTCCAATGCAAGGGAAAGTAAAAGGAAAGGAGGGAAACTCACCAAAGGGAATGAAGTGCTGTTGTCTTGGCTCTTTATCGGTGCATCTGGAGTCTGGCTCGTCCTGCCACCTGATGCTACAACATGTGCCACCTGGCCGTGGCTCTCCCTCTGAGTGGCCTGAGGCACATTGCTGCAATCCTCTGTCATGCTTGCCATGGGTACAGCAGCAGCAATGTTTGAGTTGTATGGACCAGGGTGGGATGGGGAAGCGGAAAAAGGCGAGGCATCCCACTCCGACAGCGAAACACTGCCTGCTGTGCGTGTGTGGGGATGCTGAGCTCTGGCACCCTCTGCACCGCTGCCTGCTGCTGCTGCTGCTGCTGCTGTAGGTGCACGTGCAAACACAGATGTCGTCGGGTAAGGCGCTGCCTTATGCTCAATGTGCTGAGAATAATTGCTTATGTCCTGAGCCAGGTGCAAAGAAGAGCCCTGCATGGAATGGCCATGACACATGCTGGGGGATACCTGCTGCTGCTGCTGCTGCTGCTGCTGGGTCTGCAGCAATGACTCTGTGCTTCCGCGTCTGACACGCAGGAACGAGGCAAACAGGGGCCGTGGAGGCAGCAACGACGGAGTGCGCCCCTGCCCACCATCCAAACTACGAGCACTCTTGTTGACTGATGCATCTGCTCTCAAATTGGTAGTGTCTGGTGCTGCTAGACCAGGACCCCCTGTCCCCACACCACCACCACCTCCATCCTTACCAGCCCTTGATGCCTCTTTTAAAACCCCTTCATGGCTTGCCAGCCGCGCATGTGCTTTGTTGCCACTGCCGCCGCCGCTGCTGCTGCTGCGGCTGCTGCTCAGCCCCAGGCTTAGTACATGGAGTATTGCCCGTCCTGACTTGTTGCCTGCTTCACTCTTCCTACTGCTGCTGTTGCTGCCATGGCTGACTGACGCAGGTGTGCGCGCACAAGAGCGGGGTGTGGAAGGAGTAGGCATGGCAGGCGGTGATAATTTGCTTTGAGCACCTTTGTGAGGAAAAGGCTGCAAGGGACTCGAGCGTTTGTGGTATGGCCTGGCAGCAGAAGGAGAGAGCTGAGGGAGGGGAGGGATGCTTGGAGATTGTGACGTGCTGTCAGATCTGCTGGCCAGGCCACTGGCACGAAGTTGAGGGGCCGAGAGGGAGAGGGAGGAGGCAGCTGGTGGAGAGGTACCAGCGCCAGCAGATAGAATGGGCTCCTGTCTTGGCAGCGGAGGGGCTGAAGGGCTTGATGGCGGAAATATGCCGTTGCTGCAGCTACCGCCTGTGGCTTTATGCTCCTGTTCCTGTATGGGGGGCGAGCGGCTGCTTTGATGCATGACAGCGGTAGGAGATGCATCAAGCGGATTGGATGAAGTGGAAGCGTGGCTGCAATGAGGCGTGCAAGCTGCGCCCAAGGTTTGGGGGGATGCACACTCAGTTTTGGTGGCGTGCTTGTGATGTTCTGGGCTGCCTTGTAGGAGGGCCTGCACAGGTGAAGGCAGACAGATGGGCTGCATATTGGAGGGCTGCCAAAAATGGGTGGAGCATTGGATGCTCACACTAATTGTGAGGTGGAGTATGATTGGAAAGTACATGCCTCTGCACATCCTGACAAGGGGCGCACAGGACAAAGGGCACGCAGCCTTGAGCCAGGCAAAGAGTGCCTCACATACGCATGTGGCACACTCAATAAACAAGGCTCAAGTGCGCTGGCCACCAGAGAAGTGAAGCCTGACAAAATCACTCACAAAACAGGGCTCAAACACGCCGACTTTCAGAGAAGCGACGCCTGACAAAACTCAGAGCTGCAGCACTGCTGTGATGAGCACCCCATATGCACATACGTACCAGGTCAGCAGTAACGACATCAGGCCAGCAATAAACAGCAGGAGCAGCAGTAACACACGTACCAGGTCAGCAGTAACAATGTGGCGCTGCGGGGGCTGATCAAACACAGACGGGGGGGGTCTCGACCCATTGTAGGACGACGACCTGCGTGCTTGTGTGCGTGTGACGTCTCGCTGGTCCAAAGAGGGATTGGAGAGGCGCAGCTGCAGGGATGAGTATTTCTGTGCTTCTTGCTTCCAGTGTCCTGCCTTGGATTCCGCAGTCGTGCTGCCTGCTGTGAAGCCTGTGAGTGTGACACAGTTTTGACAGATTTTGACCTCAAAGGTCAAAGGTCCAGGCCCTTTTAGGTCTATCGTTGTCTAGGACGGTCTGAGCTTAAAGGAAAGCCATGACACATAGGTGGTATCCAGGAAAGTGTCATACGAGGTTTTCCTATCGTACGTATGTTTTGTAGATTACAAGTATTTAACCGTATTGAGAACTGAACGACACTTCCCTGGTGCTGTCCCATTACTCATGCTCATTATCATTCCCCTGTTCCCTCATTGGCACCCACCCACACACGCTCCTTTCATCCCAAAAGCGAGAAACAATGCTGGGAGGTCTGGTGAACGAACATACCACACAGGCTCAAATTGAATCTGCATTCCCCCCAGAAGCAGGTCAAACACAGCGCACATGCTCGTACGCATGCACACACACTACACACAAGGGCGCCTGCATGTACACATGCACACTGCAAAAACACACCTGCCCTGTAGCCGTCAGCAAACCCAGAACTTCTGCCAGCACGGAACGCGTTGATGCCCTCAGGAGTAGGGGCCCAGGTGGCCTGCTGCTGCTGCTGGATACAAAAAGTCTCCAGAGCACTGACCCAGTCCCCGACCTGAGACAGTACGTTACAGTTTGACAAACGGATAAGAGCGTGCAGCTGCTTTTAAAAAAAATCGTAGGCATGATTCTATTGCATTTAAATCCCCAAAGGACAAATTTTCCTGTCTACTACTATAGACTAAACATCTGAATTGACTTACATGACGGTATTTTAGAAAAGTGATGTATATGCTGGATGATGGTCAGCCCTACTCAGAAATATAAGTGTTCGACAAGGAGCTCTTCTGGGCTCTAAGCACCCTTGCCAGTGAGCACAACAATAATTAAGCATGGGTAACTAGGGTGTATGATTTTGCCAGCGAGGCTTGACGAGTCTCGTCGATGTAGGCCCTAGTTGGTGCATTACGGTTAGAAAACCACTTCCTAAAACTTGCATGAATCAAGCCGAAACAATTTGTCATAATATTATCGTGAAAAGAAATGTAGAAAGTGTTTGAAGAATGTCTCATGATTTGTTCCTGGACAGGCATACACACAGCAAAGGCCGGAAATAAGATTCATATATCCTTAATTTTTTTATATTACTATTTTAATGTACAAAAATAACGCCCATTTTGGGGTGCCGAGAAACGGGAGTCTGATGCTTCCCTGAACAAGACTGGGACATCGTGATGTGCCGTTTTCCGCGTTTACACAACACAAAAATACTTGAAAATTTATTATGTATATAAAACGCGGTTGGTTTTTGCAATTTCTCGCAACTTTCAGGATACTTCCCCTGAATTTCCCCCAAAACTTTTAGACACAACAATGTTATTGATGCTAAGTATGATGTCAGTATGTTGAGACTACGTTACGATTCTATAACATCAACTGCCCTCCCTGTCTCTTCATCCACTTTAGTTCAAGCAGGGTCCAATATCTCTTCCTATAGCAGAGACAAGGCAAGGCATATTACCACGCACACGTTTGTTACGTTATACACACACGCCTTTCAAAGCTGGCAAAGCTCAGTGGATTATACAATGCCAACCAAAAGGTGTGCCTCTTTCAAACCAGATTATAATTTCAGACTCATCCACCTAACTCACTGACGGCCTCCTGTATCACCAACTGCTTCAAAAGCAGGCCCTTGGCCACCACCTAACTCACTGACAGGACCCCTGTATTGCAGGCCCTCACCCCACGACCTCAACGCACCTTCACAAGAAATGTCGCCACCATGCCTTTCCCCTTGATAGGCCTGTCCCCTAGAGGCACAAATCCAAATTCCAGCGGCAACTCCGACTCATCTTTTGCCCGTGCCATTCCACTGTTCCCACCACCAGCAGCAGCAGCAGCACCACCGCCAGCACCATCAGCACCAGCACCACCGCCAGCACCATCAGCACCACCACTACCAAAAGCACCTCCCTCTCCAGGTCTGCTGTTTAGCTTTGTCGGTCTGGCCATTGCCTTTGAGCCTAAACTCAGCCCTGCGGTGCCTCCTGTCAACCCTCTTGGTGCCCTTCCTGCCGCGCGTGCGTGCGACCTGTTGCTCGCAGTTGAAAGCACACTTGCTGGGCTTTCCTCCTCCTCAGCAGCTCCTTCACCATCACCCCTACCATCCTCAAAGTTGCTGGGTCCGACTGGAGCCCCGCTTTCGCTGTGACTGCGCCCCCGCCGGAGGCTCTTGGCACTGCACTTTGAAGTGGTGGACTCATTTGTAGCCCTGGAGAGGCGTTTCATGCTGAGGCTCTCTGTGAAGCTACCATGCATACTAGCCCAGGATGCAGAAGCGTCACTGTCCAAGTGGGGGGAATGCCTGCAGTGTCACACACAAAACAGAACCCGTGTGCACGCATGCACCCTTGTTTTGAACCGTGTTGCGTGCGCGCATGTTTGTCAGCAAGCTGTGTCATGTCATCTGCAGAGCCGGATTAAGCTCGTTCACCATCGTAATCTGAATTGTACAACACGCATCCTTGTTTGCAGAGCTGTCTTTGCTGAGCTCTCTTTGTTACTCTGTACGAGCTATGGGCAGCTAGAATGGCCTCCTACCAAAAAGTCACACGGGGCAAGGAGAGCCTGCTGCACTAGTACTACCCTGATACAAGACGCTGACAAGTTTGTTTGATAAGCAGGCGCTCCCTTGTCATCATACAGCCAAACACAGTTGATAATTCGTGCGGAATGAGTGTGAAACAAGAACTTGCTAGCTCTGACAGTTTTGCTGCCTTAAACATAGTCTTTGGGCAGCCTCACCTCCCATTAAAATTGGGACAGTACCTACACCCACAAATACGGCGTGCTTCCCTGACAAATCAATTAAATGGGACCGTCAAAACACAACTTATTTCTTACATGCCAGAAATCAGTTCAAAAGATCCAGTGTATGGCTTACAATCTCTCCCAATTTGATTGGGGGTGATCACTTCGAATACAGGCAATAATACGCGCGCCAATTCCACAGCCTTTTACCTTGTATATGCCTAAAAAATTACCCCCATCATGTACATTATTGTACAATTATCCCGCAACCCTGGAGCAATTTATAAGCTTAACTGGGGTATAAAAAGAATACAAGCAAAACCTGCATCTACTAGGTAGTTACTTTCACCCAAACCCAATTCATTCCGATGAGGTAGAGGGGGCTTTATATTGGATAAAAAGCTCATTGGCGCTGTTTGGAGGGACTTTGACATAGGGACGACTGAGGCACACAGACTAAACCTGTTGTGTTTCGCAAAACGCAATCCTCAATCGTCCCCCCTGCACAGCAGGTTAGACCTATAGGCGTACCTAGAGAACACCAAATTCCAGTCGTCCATTCCAAAACCTATTTGTTTCCCCCCCATGAACACCTTGCAAATCACACCAAGTAGTGAGAGAGACGCGCTCACGTCATGTTGCAGGTGCAGGCTGCGTTCACTATGGCAGCGCATGTCTAATTTAGACGGTGCTTCTTGCTTCACCACCCTGCCTTTCCAGCTCAATGCCTTTGTCTAGCTGTGTCATCTCATGCCTACCTTGAAAAATTAGCAATACCGCTCCTTGCACTTTTCTTGCCAGGTGTAGCAGGGGCCCCTTGGAGGGGTGCTTCGTTCTCTACATTCAGTGCTTGCATCTGGTGCATCGCAGCCCTGTAGGTGTCTGAGCTGATCTGAATTGAGCCTGGAAATCCTTGGGACTCCATCCTTGAAGCGCAGTTCACACTGCAGCAGGAGTGTGTGTGCACGTTTGTGTTTGTGTGTGTATGTGTGTGTACATGCGTGAGGGTGCAAGGTTTATGTTCATGGGCATGTGTGTGGGAGTGCATAATGTGTGTGTATGGTGTATGTGTGTATGTGTGTTTGAGGGTGTGTGTGTAACACAAACTAACAAAAAAACGGGAGCAGTGTGCCAAGATGGACCAAGGAGATTGACCGTCTGCTCTTCGATGTAAATGGTAGTGAACAGAGCACGAGGCACGTGGCCAGGGCAATCTTGGCAGCCTGCGAGGAGTCCAGCATGCCAGGGGGAAGGAAAGGCAGCTGATGAAATTGGGAGCAGCAAGGATGAGGCAGAGGAATTTCGAGGCACAGTCCAGCTATTGGGCCTGCTCACACTCTCATTTATGGTTCAAAAGTATGTTAATACAGTGTACACAGGAGGGAGGAAAATAATTTTTAAAGGAAAGCATGTTTTTGGGCTGGATCCCCCTCCCCCCCCCCCCCCCAACCCCCCCTTCCGGCGCCCCCACCCAAACAAAAAGGGTACCAATCTGCCCCTTTTTCAAATAGGCATCCATCTGCATACTCATCAATACCTGAGACTGAAGTGTTGCAGAAATATGGGGCAAAAGCTGAGATACGGACGTCCATGCACAAGTGACCTACCAGGCACCCATAACTGGCTTGCACAGTCCCACATTGCTTCCATTTCTTCAAAATTCCACTGAGTATCTCATGCTGGCACAATCCTGTAAGTTTGGGGTACATTGCTGCTTCATTGGCTTGACTCACCCCGTGGCCTGCACCCGAGCGCGTGTGCCTCTGACTTTTGGACATGTCCACAGACCCCCCCCTTAACCCAATTTGCTCAAAAAGGGTGCCAATTGACTGGGCTTGAGCTGATGCTTCCGCTAATATACCGTACTGCGCTTGGTTGTTTTGCGAGTAATTAAATAAATATTGAGGCCCCTCGCAATAAGTCAAGCCAAAAATAAATAAAGTTTTCTCAGACCTCGCAATACTTAGACTTTTTAATGCGGTAGTTTCTGGGTCCCCCCAATGGAACCCCATCGCCCTAAGGGGCAAGCATTACTATTTGACCTAGGTTGCACCTAACAGAAGCGCACAGAGGACGATGGTCCCGCTTGGGAGCTCATCATCTGCCTCAGGCCTGATGTGCAGCAGGCAGTAGCAGCCAGGGACGCAGCCATTGCAGCCAGCATTGCATCCCGCCCTGCCCCAGCTAAGAGGCCTGTGGGGAGGCCCAAGGTGCTTGCACCATTGGGGGTGCAAGCCCCTCCAGGAGAGAGGCATGTGTGGGCAGAGCTGCAACTCAGGTGGAGTGGGGGGGAGCATCAGGCGCGCTTAGTTAGGAGCCTTAAAACTCGTCTCAGACTTTGATGTAAACCAGCACTGAATAGATACAGAGAGGAGAGCACAAGAAATCCCCAAATTCGCAAAGCTCGCAAATTTCTTTAACTTTTCTGGG
>Ga0307968_1004137_pt1 | contig 11876 bp, 17 predicted proteins | sample OrgLakmetagen650_FD_201834 | JGI IMG/M metagenome (GOLD analysis project Ga0307968, IMG submission 201834) | Saline water microbial communities from Organic Lake, Antarctica - #650 | ecosystem: Environmental > Aquatic > Non-marine Saline and Alkaline > Saline | place: Antarctica: Organic Lake... | reverse complement strand
AGAGCGAGAGAGCGAGCGAGCGAGCGAGAGAGAGAGAGAGAGAGAGAGAGAGAGAGACAGAGAGAGAGAGAGAGGGTTTTCCTTCCACACTGTCAGCTAAATCAGTGGCATGACAAATCGTGTGAAATTTCCTGGAATTATAATGTGAGCAACGGTTTTATGGTTATTTGGTTGTTTGGCCAGTTTAGATGGTCCTCTTGTAACAAATTCGCTCTCTTCTCAGACTGCAAGTCTGACTACCATCTCCTCTTGTGCGTTGCATGAGCCGTCGCTTCCTTCTCGCGTGGAGAGGGAGGAGACGTAAAAATCACTTTTATGGGGGGGCTTGGCGGACTTGTAATCAGGGGGAACTTGGACATCGCTGAGAGCCAGGGCTTCTTACATCCTGAATTTCATTACGGAATTGATCAGCCACCCAGTTCCCAAGGCCAAAACACAAAGCTACCCAAGGCAAGAGCTGGTGAGCAATACTCAAATTATCATTAAACCGCTGACCATTTCTGGTCCAGTGTTGCGTCCTGCGCACAGGGCAACTACCAGATCGTGATATGGAAAATAAGCCGGATGCCGTAAATGATTATTGCGAACTGGTGTCATATTAGCATAATTAATTATTGCACTTGCTTTACCGTAAACAGTATCAATCTGTAAGCCTGGTTTGGGTACTAGGAATTAGATTTGATGACGAGATGCTGGCGTGTTACGGATCATGAAGAAACACAAATACGCATCACGCATTGGAAAGGAAGCGAGATTCAGGAGATTGAACAAAATATACAGCGGCTGTACAGGAGCTAGGACGCACCAGGTTGTCCACTAACGTACAGGACGAGATCTCCACTACAGTAGTGGACGAGACTTCACTACAGTAGTGGACAGTTCCGCAACAGGTTTTAGAGCGCGCTGAATGAACATATAATATATAATGAACAATCCAACGTGCATGTATTGCCATGTGACGAAACCTAAAGAAAGGATAAGTGCTTGCATAGGCTGTTCTTATATGCAGTTAGCACAGGCCCAAACAGAGGATAGGAAGTGGTCAGTGATATAGTGGTCAATGCTGATGGCAAGGAGTCACGCAAGAGTCCTGACGCCGATGCTTGGGTGGCAGGGCTGGAACGCACATGCTTGCATGATGACGAACATGGCCCCCATTTTTTTCACCCCCGTGTGCTACCAAGAAAGGGATCATAAAGATGCATATTCCAATCGCCCCTGTACAGCCCCTAATTAAACTTGTACGTAGCATCTGGAAAGGTATGGCTTCTTTGCAAATTCTGGGCAATTGTTCATTGAGCAACAGCACCAGACCAGCTCCTCTTTGAGCAGACCAGCTCCTCCTTAAATTCCTCCTTTGACCAGACAAGCTCCTCCTTGAGACCTGCAAAAGAAAAACACAAAGCTCAGGGGTTGCAGATGAATGCGAAATGATTTTCACGAATTAATTTGACACAAAGTTGTATTTTGTGCTAGGAAAGAAGAGATTCAACGAATTTGTTCCCCCTCTGATTACTCAATTCGAACATAAATGTTGTTGCAAGGCGGGAATAGCACACAACTAGGCCTCCGGGCACCATGCCAAAAGGATATCCGAATTAGGCTGCCTTCAACCAGACCTCCTAGGCTAGAGGTCATCACTTATGCTGGTAAAAGAGGCAGGCCTCCTGGAAAGAGCAGCTCACCGGCAGAAAGCGGTGGGAGTGAGACACCTGCCAAAAGAGCGCCTGCAAAGAAGAAGTCGCCTGCGCCTGTCAAACCAGTCAAGGCAGAAGCTGAGGAGAAGGAGAAGGATGCACTGTATAGCAGTGCTCTGGCAGGTGCGGGAAGTAATCTAATTTGTTGGGCTGCTGGAGTTCAGGCACTCGCGCTCAAACTCGACAGCTGGAATGTATCCATCATAGCCCTGATTTATGAAGCAACAGCATTTGCAATCATGGGTGAACGCTTCTTTTCACTCACAAGACAGGGGAAGAAACGGTGCTCAAACTGAACAGCCCATGCCTGCTTGCATGTGTGCACAAACAGGTGCCCCAGAGCCCTTGGGTCCCAGCAAACAGGGCACGGCTGTCAACTTTGCTCTGTATGGCAAGGAAGCCAACTCTGTGACGTTGTGCCTGTACGACGAGTCCAACTCATACATCACAGAGCTCCCAATGAACAAAACAGGTAGGCGAGGTTCTATGGAATACCTACCACACACAGTATCTGCCCCTCCCCCCCCTGTATTACACGGCATCCGGACCTTATACAATGTCAGCCCACCCTATCATCAGCGCAGTTTGTGTCGTCAGCAATACACAAGAAAGCCATATATTTTCTGCTCATGATATGCATCACCAGGAGACGTGTGGCATGTTGCCTTGGAAGGACTGCCTTCATCCGGAATTTGCTACGGTTACAAGGTGAGTAAGGGGTACCCTTCAGGTGGATGGATGTAAACCAAATTTGCTGAGCCTAAACAAAAGATATGCTGCTCCCCACCACAAACAACAAGCACGCTTGCAACAAGCATTAAGCATACGCGTTTCACACACAGCAAGCGTGCACACACACGCAACACACACACACACACACACTTACACACACACTTACACACACACACACGCACACACACATATGCACACACCCGCAACTTACCCATCCGTCCAGCCTTACTAATCTTGAACAAGTTGGCACAGGGCACACAGTCGCCTGTCTGCCAGCCCAATAGCCGTATAACCTCGGCAGGTGTGCTTGGCTCAATAGTAAATAGCTTAACAATGTGTCATGACCAGGTTTCTGGTGAAGGCGGCTGGGACCAAGGCCTGCGATGGGAGCCCAACCGTGTGCTGCTCGATCCTTATGCGCCATACGTGTCTGGTCGCCGGGAGTTTGCTAAGAGAGATGCCATTGAACAGTTTCAGCCTCAGGTTGGTTACCCATACTGGAGGGAGATTAATGGTTACTAGTTATATTACAATCCTGTAACGTGTGGGAATGGTACGAGTGTACTCTCTGATAGACAGCAAGAAAAGTCTAGGACCCAAATGTAGGAAGGATGGTGGAGCAGGCCATGAAATCACTGAATTAAGACAAAAACTCCTTCCTCCGCTTCATTTTTTTCTGTTAGGTGGGCAGCCTGTTCCTAGGGACCTTCGACTTTGATGAGGAGCCTTTTGACTGGGGAGATGATGCTGCACGCGCACCTCATCACTTAAAGGTAATGTTGTGTTCCAGTTTGGGTTTGGACCAATCAATTCAGGAAGGAGAGGCGCATTGGGGAGAAAACGTAACACATCCCGTGCGCGGCTGCTTGCTAAGGCATGCTACAGGGCAATTTCCAACCCCTCAGGGCATATTAGATGCGGCTGTTCCCGAGAAAAGTATATGTATGGAGAATGTAGAGCTTTTTCAAGTCAGGGTCCAGATCTGTGTGGCTCGCAGTGCTGTGATATACACGGAGAACTTTTCAGCTGCTGTATCTCCTCTATTTTTTGCGTTTTTATTTAGCAATACGAAGGACAAAAGCTTAGCAATGTCTCCACCAATGACCCACACCCTTGCTCTACCTCATCATAGTTCCCTTGTGTATGTGTGTGTGTAGGACCTGGTCATCTACGAGATGCCCGTGAAAGCTTTCACCTCCTCAGGAACATCTGGCCTTCCTGCTCCAGAGAGGGGTACCTTTAAAGGAGTGGCTGAGAAGGTAATGGTTGCTCATGTCTGGCACAGGGGTACTGCGGTCAATGGGTAGAATAATGGCCAGCTCCAGAACTAAACCTGCAGCAGCTCATTAATTTCCATCACCGCTTGATGCTGCGTCATAAGCTCATTGCAAGCCAGCATTCCGGGGCCTCAATCTCACGTGGCAACGCTCGTAAATGAAACTGCAGGCCCAATACCTCTCTGACCTGGGCGTGACTGCAGTGGAGCTCTTACCTGTGAGTGCCTGAAAGCGGCCAGACAAAAGGGTCCCAGCACTAGAAGAGCAGAATGCATGACTCCTCATCTGAATGAATAAGTTTGAGGGATGGACTTGTGAGCTGTGGCTTGTAATCGGAAGCAGCGGTGGTTTGGCCTGACAACGTTCTGCACAAATTGAAACTGATGGCATGCTTTTCTGAGTGACTCAGTGCCAAACTCCACTACATGGGCGGGTAAGCAAACGCTGTCAGGCATCATCAAAGGTGCATCGATTGATTGAGCAAGTTGCCCCCCTTGTTCTGCATGCCTTGTCCTCCTCCCTGCCTACCAAACTCAGGTGTTCGAGTACGACGAGATGGAGTTCCAGCGGCTGCGAAACCCTCGTGAGCACATGGTCAACATGTGGGGCTACAGCCACATCCACACCATGTCTCCCAACAGCCGCTTTGCCACTGCAGGGGTGGGTCCTGTGGCAGCTGCACGCGAGTTCAAAGAGATGGTGAAAAGGTGAGAAGCGCAACGATAGTGCAAGGTAATTGTATATGAAAAGGTGAGAAGCGCAACGATAGTGCAAGGTAATTATATATGAAAAGGTGAGAAGCGCAACGATAGTGCAAGGTAATTGTATATGAAAAGGTGAGAAGCGCAACGATAGTGCAAAAGGTAATTGTATATGAAAAGGACAGAGTATCGAGGACAAGGTACTGATCATGGCGGTGTCCAGTATCATAGCAGGGGTAAATGGAATACCTTACTCTGACATTTTACTTCATGCTTGCGTTCTTCACTCGCACCACAGTCTGCATGCGGCTGGCGTGGAGGTGCTGCTGGATGTGGCATACAACCACACAGCCGAGGGAGGAGATGAGGACCCTTACGTCATTTCCCTGCGAGGCATAGAGAACAACACCTACTACATGATGGGAGGGGGGCAGGTGAACGTTGGCTGTCTCAGGCATTTACTGTTGGTGTGTGTAGGTGCCTTCACAAACAACGCCACTTTTCTGTTCTGTAAATGGGCAAGTATGCTTGTCAGCAGGCCCTGGCCCTACGATACTGTGCCCATTCCTCGTTTGTGTGTGAGAGTGTGTGTGTGTGTGTTTGTGTGTGTGTGTGTGCACTTCCTCATCTGTGCCTTGTGATGTGCCTGCAGATGCTGAACTACAGCGGGTGTGGAAACACTGTAAACGTGAACCACCCAGTGGTTATGAAGAAGGTGCTGGACTCTCTGGTGAAGTGGGTCACTGAGTTCCATGTGGACGGCTTCCGCTTTGACCTTTCCTCAGCAATGTGCAGAGGTGAGCGGTAGGCACCCACTCACACACACTGTTTGGGAAAGTGGCTTCATCAGGTTTTAGGGTTTCAGTTATTCATGATGTAAAAAGGTTGCTTTCATGTGTGTCAAGATGGCAAACGTAGTAAAGAGAAGAATACCATGCCTTTAACACCAGCCTTTCAAGTGTTATGAATTTAAATCCTCCTTCTCTGCCTGGTGCTGACGAGCAGATTCCACTGGCAACCCTCTGGCTTCGCCCCCCGTCATTCGAGAGATTGCCAAGCACCCTGTGCTGTCCAAGGTCAAACTCATCGCAGAGCCATGGGACTGTGGAGGTCTATACCAGGCAAGCATGAGCAGAGAGAGAGAAAGTTTTGTCTTGTCTCTAGGCTCTCTTCAGGCTCCAGACACGCGTTCATTCTTTTTCCTGCTTAGCTGCACCAGGTGGTAGGTAAGGCCGTCATTTTCCTTTCTTTTCGCCCTTCACCGTTTGTTAAGGGTTAAAAAACAAATCCTACACACGACCTGCAACATGTCCGTCCACTCCTTCCTCACGACAAGTTTTTTATTGCATTTCCTGGTCCTACTTTACCCAGTTACATGGTATATTCTGTGCCATGCAGGTCGGAAGCTTTCCTAACTGGGATGTCTGGGCTGAATGGAACGGGAAGTACCGTGATGATGTGCGGCGCTTCATCAAGGGTGACATGGGTAAGTTGTGGGAATACTACTCAATTGCAAGCGTCTTTAAATATGCAGCACTAAGCCACCACCCAAGGTTTTTCAGAAAGTGCAAGCCAATTACAAGTCAAACTAATTGAGAGAGGCTTCAAGTTTTACACTCCACGTTGATGATTAGTGTATGACTTCAACTCTCTCTTTGCCTTCTTGCAGGTATGAAGAAGGCGTTTGCCACACGTCTGTGCGGGAGCTCTGATTTATACCAGACCAACCAGCGCAAGCCCTACCACTCCATCAATTTTGTGATTGCGCATGATGGCTTCAGTTTACATGACCTTGTGGTGCGTCCGGAAGTGTACATGCATATCATTTCTGGCAGCACGTGCAATGCGCCAGTCGGGACCCTAACCTGGAACTAGTTCTTGCATATTAAGCTTCGTTCCTGCTTTCATGTCATTGGCTGCTGCTTATTGACTTTGTGTACATTTGCAGAGTACAATCACGTATAACTCCAGGTAGAAAACAGCCGCCTGACACCCTTCTCACTCAATTTGCTTCCACACACAGGCATACAATGACAAGCACAATGACATCAATGGGGAGGACAATCGTGATGGAAGCAACGATAACTTCAGCTGGAATTGCGGTGCTGAGGGTGCCACAAGCGATCCAAGCATCCTAGCCATGCGAGAGCGCCAAATGCGCAACATGATGGTGGCGCTGATGGTATCACAGGGCACGCCAATGATGGTGATGGGTGAGTCATTGCTTTGCTCAGTGCTCCCTCTCTTTTTTAGCCATCACAGGAAGTATCAGGCATCAGGCATGTGTGTTGCATGCATCTTTTTTACTTTGTTTTTTACACAAAGATCAATACCTCCACCGTGGCCTTCTCGTGCTTTCATTCTCTGCTTCAGACATCAGTGCCAAAGAAATCTAATTACGCACCACCTTCCCTTCTGTTTTGCAATCCGTTGTGCAGGAGATGAGCTGGCCAAGACCCACAACGGCAACAACAACTGGTACGGCCACAACGCGGACTGGACGTTCATGAACTGGGACCTCAATGATGCTCAGCAAGGCCTGCTGCGCTTCTGCAGCGAGCTCATCAAGTTCAGAAGAGGGCACCCTGCGCTGGCTCGAGAGGAATTTGTAAGGTCGGTCCTAGTTGCTGGTGCAGACTGGTGCAGACTGATCACGAGGGGAAAAACGGTCGCACCTGCCTGTCGCATACCCTTTAATGTTGTAGGTAATGATTTGCTTCCCTTGTAACAAGTTGATATGTGAGTAAATAATGTATGGTCGGGCGATGCACGCTTTTGCAGCCCGGGCGACTACACCTGGCACGAAAACGCGTGGGACGACGATAACAGCCGGTTTTTGGCCTTCACCATCCATGACAAGACTGCTGGCGGGGATCTGTATGTGGCCTTCAATGCACACACATTCAAGGTACGTGCATGTGTTGCACATTGCAACTTGTGATGCCAGATGCCTGCTATCGATGCCTGGAGTCCTCTGTGTTGCTTTCCTGGGATAGCAGCACGTCTGCCTGGAAAAGCTTGCAAAGAGCAATTAATCCAAAAAATTGGGAGTGCGCCTTGAAGAATTTAATTATTGCGAAGGCACGAGAGCAGAACGTCATCTAATGAAGCAAAGTACAACTCCACATAATCAAATTAAATAGGCATAATCGAATTACCAAGGTAAGGGAAATTTCAAGTAGAAAAGAGTAATGGGCACTACCTAAGAGAGCACATCGCCTCTCTCAGATCAAGGACTGGATTTTGGCATGGCAAAACACCAGCAGTTAGGCTTGTTGAATACTCTATCAAGAAAAGAAAAAGAAAAGAAGAAAGAACAACTACGCAGGCAGTGAAAACCACTCCCCACATAAATTAAGGAAAAGGAGCCACTTTGGTACCGAGTACCGTAAAGCTCCTCCACCGCGAAAAACAAAGGAAAACCAATGGGGATTAAGAGGGTTGCAGGCTTGTCCTGAATTCGACATCTGATGAGAGTTAATAACAGTACTGGAAAGGGCACGCCTGGTATGGACAAGATTAGCAGCGAAGTTCACAGAGTGCACATGGAGCTTGGCGGCAAGCTTCTTTACTCTTTGAAAATCAAGACCCAGTTCCTTGAAGGGCTTCAGAGTGTGAGTGTTATAGATGGTGGCTCTATCAAAAATGCCTCTTCACTTGTTCAACAAGGCATGCATAAAAACACGAAGGCAGCTTAGTTGTGGTACAAACGCTTCTGGACACAATCCCCCTGATCTTTGTTTAAATGGCCTGCGATTTAATGTTAGCTATGATGGGCTTCGGTAGGTGCTGATACTTGAGTAGCGTTTTTAAGGCAATTGCGCTGGGTGTGTAACGCTGTCAGCAGAGCCTTTTCTTTCATGGCTGCTCACGTCTCATCACAGTACTGACGACTTATCAATTGCAGGCCTCTTCAGTGGGTCCACTCAACCTCCAAAATTTTACATCTTTACATTGAAAATCCTATTCCTTTTCCCCTTCCCCTCTTGCAGGTTGAAGCGCCTCTGCCTCCTCCTCCCTCGGGCAAGAAGTGGTGCCGTGTGGTGGACACAAACCTGGCATCGCCCAAAGACTTTACGGTCGGGGGCAACAGCGGCGTGGAAGCCGTCTATGGCGTAGAAGCTTTTGCCTCGATCATTTTGGTTGCTAAGTAAATGTGAAATAATACAAGGAAATGGAGTTGATGTTGTACAGGTTAAGATTTATTTTGCATTTTGATCGTGATGGTTCGCAACCCTAATACGCCGACCTCTTTGCTATTCAGACCGATTTCTTATAACAAGCCGCATGAAGAATTCCGTAGGGGTGACGCGGGATCGATTTCAAAAGGCTAAATGTTTTTTTAACTCGCCCATACAGTGTCCATTTCCTCCTGACTCTCTGTCCAATTATTGGGCGTGAGAGTGCCCAAGAAAAAAGTAGGACAAACTGCTGTGATGCTGTTTTGACATCGCGGGCCTGTTTCTGTTTCAATTTGAACACATGCAAACCCAAATCCTGGCAAAACGCACTCTTGTCAGCATTACTTTTAGTTTTTGATTTAATTTAATTGGTACCGCCAATGCATCGATCAACCCCTAATGCCCACCTAGGAATCTGAAGTCGCAACCTTGCAGAGGAGATGGATGGCAGAGAGAGACTCCGCAAGGCAACGGAGGAGAAGGGCCGTGCCAAGGTGGTCAACTGCAACGATTGGGAGACAGAACAGAAATCATGTCAAATTTGAAGAAGAAAGCATAATTGAGCAATCTTTCTTTACACACACACACACACACACACACACACACACACACACACACACACACACACACAAACACACACACACACACACACACACACACACACACAAAAACACACACACATACACACACACACACACACACACACACACACACACACACACACACACATACACAGAAACACACACACACACACACACATACATACAGCACACACACAAATAGACACACACACACACACAAACACGCAAACACACACAAATAGGCACACACACACAAACACACACACGCACACATACACACAAAAACGCATACACACACATACACAGAAACACACACACACACACACGCATAGACACACACACACACACATACATAAAACACACACACACACAAATAGACACACACACACACACAAACACACAAACACACACAAATAGGCACACACACACACACACACAAACTCACACACACACACGCACACATACACACAAAAACGCATACACATGCAAATACACACACACATGCAAACACACACACGCAATCACACACATACTACGCAACTATACAAACACACACACAAGCACATACGCACGCAAACACACACACACACACACACACGCAAACACACACAAATGCACAAGTACACACAAATATATACGCTCACGCATGCACACACATTCGCAGCTGGAACAATTCCAAGCGGCACGAAAAGCGAACCCTGGTATTATGGACAACCCTCACACACACACGTTTGGTGCAAAGGCCTCCAAACCAGCTAAAAAAGCTGCGATTGCTCCCCCAGTTGGAGCAGCAACAGCAAAACCACCAGCAACCTCTGCTGCTTATCAGCAGCACCAACAAGCGCAGCAAGCTCAGCAGCAGGAAGGCCATGCTCACGCTTCCTACATCACGCCCCCTCAGTCCCCTAACTTACGCCAAAAACCAACCACTGCAAGCACCTTCAGTTCACCTGGTTCCAATCCAGGAGGTGAGCCCTTGCACCCTTTGCACCCTTTGCACCTCTCCCCTTGTACACGCGCACACACACACAGTATTTTGAAGGATTCTAATATAATTTCTAATGACACTTCCTGCTTACAACGCAGTAGGGCAAGCGCATGCCTCCCCGCAAAACATGGAAATGGCACATCTGCGGGTCAGGCTGCTCAGCTCTGAGGCGCGGGCTAGCTCAGCAGAGCATGAGGTACGTGGTATGTTTGCTACAAGGAATTGAGTGTTTGCAAGTCTGCTTGTGTGAGTTTGCTCACAAGGTGACAGCTATGCATAAATTAATCGACTGGTGACAGCTATGTGTAAATGTGTTCTTAAAAATGTAGGCATCACTTGAAGTCGAAGATGATTATAAATGTTTGCTTAAAAGTAGGCTGGAGCTCATCATCATCATCATCATCATCAGCAGCAGCAGCAGCAGCAGCAACAGCAGTAGCAGCACATACACATACATACACACACACACCATACACACACGCGTGCACACTCATATACAAAAACACTCAAGGCACAGCACCGCACTGCTTCTCCTCTCCTCCCAGGTGCACAAGCTCCAGAGCTACATCCGCCAGCTCTCCAGCAGCGCAGCAAAGGACGGCAGTGCGGCCAGCAACGGTGGCAAATGTGAGACGGCTGCGCTTGAACAGCTCCACATGACTGACGCACAGCTGGCGGCGGTGGAGGCTGCCCTTGTGGCTGCTTTGGATGAGGAAGGCCGCATGCGGCAAGAGCTGGAGCACGAGCGCAGGTTCGTGCAGAGCCTTTCGGACACTTGTGTGCAGACAGGGACAGACGGGGGCTCAAAAGTGCACCAATGGGAGGAATATGCAGGAGACTTTTGTTACAGAATGGGCGTATATATGGAGGGGCATAACAGGGAGTGGAAGCGTTCAAGTTCGCAAGTCTGCGCAAGGCAACTTGAAAGTCCCTTTTTGTGTTATTGCACTTACAAAGGATGAATAACGCAGTTGGGCTAGGTGCTCATCATTCAAGTAGTGAATGTCCTGTTACACAGCGGTCCACTCTAAAGGAAATTGTTTTAAAATGAGCCATGCATAGGATGCCAAGTTGCTCCATCAATTTCAATATCAAAAAACCATTGAGTTTGGCAAGGCTCCTACAAGGATTGGCTTATTTTACAGTGCTCCCAAGAGGCATCAAATATCACAACCAAAATAAAATTGCTATATTTTCGAAATGTTCATGTCAAGTGCTATCGATTGGTTATATATATATGAAGGGGGGGGGAGTTCCAGGGGGTTCAAAGATTTTGGGGGGTGCTCCAAAGATTATCTATATTTAGCTAATTGGAATGTTGCGCTCACTACCCTGTCAATCAGCACTCTTGTTTGGTAGTTTTATAAAAGAAGAGGGTCGAGATGCCTGGTTACAGATGTGCACGGAATGCCTCCATATAGGCTGTGGGGGCGCGCCCAAGCAAACACCCAGAAAATGGCTCCAGACATGCAAGCATCGTGTTGCATGATGCACAACATGCGTAAGTGAAATAAACAAATGCATTGGCTGAAGTTTCAGCAATAAAAAGGTTGCCAGTGCAAGAGCATGCGCCTATCAGATTTTTGTGTTATAACTTGTAACTCTACTGGAATATGTTAATGTTTGTTCTCAAAATAACGAGTACACAGATGAATGCCACTTTAAAAAACAACAGAATAACACCCTTTTAGTTTGTGTAGGGGGTCAAAAAGGGGGGGG